>Ga0208975_1000518_pt1 | contig 18401 bp, 17 predicted proteins | sample GreLakmeER78MSRF_FD_187700 | JGI IMG/M metagenome (GOLD analysis project Ga0208975, IMG submission 187700) | Freshwater lentic microbial communities from great Laurentian Lakes, MI, USA - Great Lakes metaG ER78MSRF (SPAdes) | ecosystem: Environmental > Aquatic > Freshwater > Lake | place: Great... | reverse complement strand
TATAAGGTTACAGATAAACCTGTTTATGATACCAACATTATTAAGAATAAGACTAAGGATAACTTAGTATTTGGTGAACATATAGATTGGATATGGATTAATGAGGTATGGGGTGGTGTTAAAATTGGACCCAACCGTCCTACATTCTGGGGAAGTAATAACCCTGGCGGTATCAACCCTATCTACTTAGGTATAAATCAAAACTTGATTAACCCCCTCAAGTTCCAATTTAAAGGTGACAACTCAATGTATGGTTGTAAGTTACCTGTAGAAGGATCTGTGTTTACGGACCGTAATACAAGATCTACTTCTCTAGTAGACCTAATGAAACCATTCCAGATTGGATACAATATTGTAAATAACCAGATTGCTGACATCCTTGTAGATGAATTAGGAACTGTTATCTTACTGGATCAGAACGCTTTACCAAGACACTCACTAGGAGAAGATTGGGGAAAGAACAACTTAGCAAAAGCTTATGTTGCAATGAAGAACTTCCAGATGTTACCATTGGATACCTCTATTACCAACACAGAGAATGCACTTTCTTTCCAACACTATCAGAAGCTTGACCTTGAACAAACTAACCGTTTAATGTCTCGTATTCAGTTAGCTAACTATTTTAAACAACAAGCATTTGAGGTAATTGGTATTACTCCACAGCGTTTAGGACAACAGATTGGACAACAAACTGCCACAGGAGTTGAACAATCAGTTAATGCAAGTTATGCTCAAACTGAGACATACTTCATACAACACTGTGATTACTTGATGCCTCGCGTGCATCAGATGCGTACAGACCTAGCTCAGCACTACCAGTCTACTAAGCCCTCTACAAGATTACAGTATATCACTGGAATGGATGAGCGTAAGAACTTTGAGATCAATGGTACTGATTTATTACTAAGAGATCTTAATATCTTCTGTACTACTAAAGCTAATCATAGAGCTATGTTAGAGCAACTTAAGCAGATTGCTATTCAGAATAATACAACAGGTGCCTCTATATTTGATATAGGTAATGTTATTAAATCTGAGTCTATTGCTGAAGTAACTCACATTCTTAAGGAAGCTGAGAAGAAACAACAAGCTGAGAAACAACAACAAATGCAGTCTCAACAACAAATGCAAGATCAGATGTTACAAGCTAAGGCTCAGGAAGCTAAGATGAAGATGGAGTTTGAAGCTGCTGAGAATCAGAAAGATAGAGAAGCTGGTATCATGGAAGCTCAGATTAAAGCTGCTGGTTATAGTGCTATGCAGGATACTAATAAAAATGAACAGAATGACTATGTAGATTACATGAACAATCTACAGAAAACAGATCAGTATCAAGAAACTATGAACCTTGACCAGCAGAAAGAAGCATCTAAAGAGAATGCTCATAGAGATAAAATGAATATGGAGCAGCAAAAGTTAAATACTCAACGTGAGATTGCACAGACTCAAATGGAGATTGCACGTGAGAATAAGAATAAGTATGACAAGGAATCTCAAAAGAAAAAGAAAGAGAAATAAACTTTAGCGATATAATGCAGACTAATAAATAATTCATGCTAATTTACAAAGTTTAAACTCTTATTTTTGTGTATATTATTATTGTAGACTAAAAACCAACACTCATGGCTACTGAAGAAAAAACCAACCAAGAAACAACCTCTATTGAACAAGTAGAGATGAACCTAGATGAAATTCTAGGTACACCGGGTGCAGAAAACGTTATGCTCCCTGAGACAGAGAAGAAGCCTAGTATGTTTACTCAGCCTTCTACCGATCTCTCTTTCCTTGAAAATGATCCTGAAGAAGAAAGCTCAGAATCAGATGAAAAAAAGAAACCTGTAGAAAACCCTGCAGATGTACTTAAAGAACTTGACAAAGAGTTCTTAGGTGGATCTGAAGAGGATGACCGGGAAGACAATCAACCAAAACCAGGACGCCCTAAAGTAGATAAAAGCGGGTTAAGCAAATTGTTTAACAAGCTTATTGAAAAAGGACAGATTGTACCATTTGAAGATGACAAGTCTTTAGATGACTACACTGAAAAGGATTTTGAAGAACTCTTAGAAGCAAACATTGCTGATAAAGAGAATCAGATCCGTCAATCTACTCCTGTTGAATTTTTTGATTCACTTCCAGAAGAACTACAGGTAGCTGCAAAATATGTAGCAGATGGTGGGGAAGATCTTAAAGGATTGTTCCGCGTACTATCTGAGGTAGAAGAACACCGTCAACTTGATCCAAAGGATACTAAGGACCAAGAACAAATCATACGGGAATACCTTAGAGCTACAAGCTTTGGTAATGATGAAGAGATTGATGAAGAGATCTATGGTTGGAAAGACCGTGGAGATTTAGAAGCAAAGGCTCTTAAGTTCAAACCAAAGTTGGATAAAATGCAGGAGCACATTGTAGCGCAGAAACTTGCACAGCAAGAGAACATGCGTAAACAACAAACTGCAGCAGCAAACGCTTACATGCAAAATGTATATAATACATTAAATGCAGGTGAGGTTAATGGGATTAAGATAGATAAGAAGACTCAAGGTATGTTATACACTGGTCTTGTACAACCTAACTACCCATCTATCTCTGGTAAGCAAACTAATATGTTAGGCCACTTATTGGAGAAATACCAATACGTAGAACCTGATTATAATAAAATTGCTAAGGTACTTTGGTTACTTGCTGATGAAGAAGGATATGAAGCAAGAGTAAAGGAACAAGGCAAAAATGCACAAGTGGAGAAGACAGTACGTCAGCTTAAGACTGAACAAGCTAAGATGGCAAGCAGTACTCCAGTTGTAGAACAAGAAGAAACAACACAAAGAAAAATCCCACGCAGTGGTAATTTCTTTAAAAGATAATTAACTAACCCTTAAATAAACAAAAAAAACATGGCAACTCCAGTTTTAAACAATGGTATATTTCTACGAGATACCAACTACGCAGCTAGTTCACACGTAGATTCTTACCACTTGGTTAACATGCTCAAGAACGCTGAACCTATGGACTTAGGACCAGTGGATCTTTGGGCAATGGCGCAAAAGGTAGAAATGCCTTTATACCAAATGTCTAGCTTTGGTGGAAAGAACGTAATTAATGTTAATAATGCTCGTGGAGAGTACAAGTGGCAGACGCCAGTTGTAATGGATCTTCCTTACATTGTTGACTTAGAAGAGAATGGTGGTTCATTTGACAACGTAGGTGTTGACGGACAAACCTTCCAAATCAAAATCTCACGCAGAGAATTTGGACATGGTGATATCATCACTTATGACAAATACAACGGTGCTGAGATGTACATCACTGCAGATGATATTATTCCTCTAGGTGATGCTTTCTTATACACAGTTCAATTGGTGAACAATGATTCATCTTATGGACTTAGTGCAGATTACTTAACTCCTGGTACTAAGCTTTACCGTAAAGGTTCTGCTCGTGGTGAGTACGGAGAGCGTTTCTCTGACATTGTAACTGCTACTGGTTTCCGTGAATTCTACAACTTCGTAGGAGGATCAGAAGCACACGTACACTATTCTGTATCTTCTCGCGCTGATCTTATGATCAAAGGTGGAATGAAAGCAGATGGTACTGTACCTGTAGTAGAGATCTGGCGTAACTTTGACAAAACAACTGATCCAGCTGTAACTAGTCTTGAGACTATGGTTTCACGCATGGGTAAGGATTATGTTAAGCGTGCTATGGATAATGGTTCATTATCTCGTACATTCTTGACTGCAATGGAAGCAGCTCACTTGACTAAAGTAGCAACTGACATTGAGACTTACTTAATGTGGGGACAAGGTGGACGTGTGCGTCAAGATGGTCCAGATGACATCCGTTTGTCTGTGGGTCTTTGGAGACAGTTAGATAACTCATTCAAGCGTATCTACAACAAGTCTAACTTCAACTTGGATTTATTCCGTTCAGAGATTTACAACTTCTATGCTGGTAAGGTTGACTTTCAAGGTCCAGACCCTAAGCGTCAGTTGATTGTACAAACTGGTATGGGTGGTATGCGTATGGTTAATGAGGCAATCAAGCGTGAGGCAATGTCTTCAGGTTTGTTGATCCAAGCTCATGACATCGGAGCAATCACTGGTTCAGGTATGGATTTGAACTTTGGATTTGCTTACACTTCTTATGTTATCCCATTCTTGGCTAACGTTAAGTTTGTGTTGAATCCAGCGTTTGACAACTTACATACAAATGACATTGAAAACCCAATCATTGATGGTTTCCCATTGTCTTCTTATTCATTCATCATTTTTGATATCACTGACAACACTAATGACAACATCTACTTGTTGAAATTAGATTGGGATAACCAATTGAAGTGGTGGTACCAGAACGGAACTATGGATTACATGGGACGTACCCAAGGTTTCCAAAGCTCTGGACAGTTTAACGGATACCGTGTATACATGTCTCAAACAATGCCTGCGATCTGGGTTAAAGACCCAACCAAAGTATTGAAGATTGTTATGCGTAACCCAATCACTGGTGGATCATTCTAATCATAAATAATCTGTAAACAGGGGGAGGGTAAAATCTCCCCCTTTTTTACTACTTTTACAAAAACCAATAAAAAACAAAAACCAACCGTTATGAGCAGCTTTACACTTGTAGAAACTAAGTTTAATAATAAACGCAGCCCTTTGGCTGTAAAACCTTATTTTGATGGGAAACTATCTAATATGGGTCTTGAGCAGTATGGACTTTCTCTATTTGAGGGAGTAACACACTTTGAACAATTAGCATGTCTTGAGAACAATGGCGTTAAGCGTTATGTTACAGGACTTAATGAGTTTGCTCCAGACATAAGAAATATTCCAGATCCTGAAGTACGTGCTGCTAAGATCATGGACATAAGAAAGACTATATGCGAGCTTGAGCAAATGCTAGCATCTAATGTTCTTGACCCAGAAGATAAAGACTTTTGGAGTAAAGTAGAATTGCTAAGACCAGACAATGATGATTTCTGGGGAAAGATTGACATGAAGTGTGGTAATACCCCAATCTATTTGGATCCAAATGATCCTTATGATATGGTTAAGATCTGTGCTATTAATGCAGGAGGTTTTAGTATTATTGCAAGAAGCTATGAAGATGCACGTTCACGTCAACAAGCACCAAAGTTTTACTTAGATAAGTATGAAGAAACTGTATCTACTAAAACTGAAACTAAGAAATTACGTAACAAGGCACTTGCTGAGTTGCAGAAATTGTTTGATAAGAATACAAATAAACTGTTATATGTAGCTAAGGTAGTTGACGTAGCAGGTGCTCAGTATAAGAAGAATACTTCAAATGATGTAATCTATGACAGCATGGATGGATTCATTACAGGGGAAGGAACTGAGAAATCTGGAAACCGTGCAGCACAAAACTTCTTAGATGCATGTGCGCTAGATATGGAAACTTTAAAACTACGCTGTGTTGTAAAAGATGCTGTGTACTATAAAGTTGTTATTGCAAAAGCAGATGGATTTATCTATCACAAGGATAGTGCATCTCTTTTAGGAAGAACCCAGGCGGATGTTGTTGAGTATCTTAAGAATCCATTGAATGATGAACTTCTTCAAGATATTACAAAAAAAGTGGAGAAGTATTGGAATTCTTAATTAACTTAGTATAAACAATATATATTTAAAACAATGCCTCCAAAGAATCCAGTTAGGGCAGCCAGACAGGCTGGTAGACAAGAAGTAAAAGCTGCTAGACAAAGTAATAGAGTAGCTAACATACAAGCTAGAACAGCTACCAAAGTAGCTAAAATAACTAGCGGTCCTACGCCTAAGCAAGCACCAAAGCCTACTGCTAAAACTACAGCAACACCAGCTCCTGTTTCTAAAGCATCTACTCCTAAATCAACTACGTCAAAAGTAAGACCTGGTATTAAAGCTAGAGTATCTGAAGCTCGTTATAATAGACAAGCTAAGAAGAAAACTTTTGATCCTTCTTCAGTTAAGGCTTCTCCAAAATTATTAGACATACCTACTGCTAAACCTAAGATCAACATTACTGCTGATATGAGAGGTACCTTAAAAGATATGCCTAAGGAAACTAGAAAAGCTGCTCCTGCTAAAAAGAAGGCAAGTGATATGGAAAACCATATTGTAAAGATGTGGAAAGATAAAGGCTATACTTATGGTAAAGACGGTAAAGTAAGAGATAAGTATGGTAAGACACCTGAGGAGAATGAAGCAAAAAGAGTAAAGGATATGTTTTTGCAACCAGGTGAAACTCGTGCTAACACCTCTCCTTTTGCTTCTAAAGAAGTAGCTGCCAAGAGAGCTTTAAAAGATGCCATAGCTAAAGTACCTTTTGGTAAAAAGAAGAAAGCTGATACAGGACCTTATGGACCATCAGCTAGGAATAACTATATTGGTATTCAGAATTTTGACCGTATGAAAAATAATGCATACGGACAAGCTCCTGAAGGACCTGCTAAAAAAAGAAACTATGTCACGAAGGGAAGGGGTGGATCAATTAAACGTAAATAATAATATATAATACAATGCCTAAAAATCCTGTACGCGCAGCTAGACAATCTGGAAGACAAGAAGTCCGTGCTGCTAAGCAAACATCAAAAGTTGCTAAAATTCAAAGCAGAACTCAGACTAAAGTTGCTAAAATTCAAGGACGTTCTGGAACTCCTGCTGCTGCAACTACACCAGCACCAAAGTTTAAAACAGCTGCTGAGTTAAAGTCAACTATTAAAATGCCAGATATGGCTGCTACTATAAATAAAGTAGGCAGAGAAGTATCTATAAAAAATGCTACTGGTTACAAAGCTCCAGCTCCAGCTGCTAAAAAAGTTGCTCCTAAAAAGAAGGCTGCTCCAAAACCTAAAGCAGCAGCTCCTGTTAAAAAGTATAGTCCTGCTGTAGAATTAGCTATTGCTAAGAAAAACTACGAGGATTACAGAAAAGAACAACAAAAAGGTACTTACATTACTAAGCCTGAGAATAGAAACATGGAGCAGAAAAGTAAAGTAAAGGAAGACAATGCTAAAAAAGTTGTTGAGGACTTAAAGGCTATACAAAATAAAGCTTTCAATGATGCTAAGGCTAACCCTAAGAATGAAGACAAATACGCAGCAAGTGATAGAGCAGCAAAAGCAGCATTAAATGCACGCAGAGCTAAATTAGGTCTTCCTCCTATGCGGATGGGGGGATCAACCTATAAGCATGGCGGTGGTATGAAAGGTAAAAAGTGTTAATAATAAAAATAATATAATATGAAAGCTTCAGGTAAAGGTGTTGGTTGTAAAACTAACCCAAACAGCAAATCAGTATTTAACTATACTCCTACTTCATTAGGTAAGTCATCTGGTGGTGTGAACACACCGCTTAAAGCTACTAAGGTATCTGCTGGCAAGTCTTCAGGAGGTGTGAACAAACCAGTTCCTACACCTAAGAGACAAGGTGCTTCGCAAATGCGTAGAGGTTACTAAGATGAATCAGATATTAAATAATACTGAGAAGAACAAATTAATAGGTGCTTCAAAGTCCCCTGCCTATAAACGAGGCGGGGCTTTGACATCTAGTTACCCTACTAAAAAAGGTGGCTGTGGCTGCAAGAAGTAATGCCTAAAGATGCTTGCTATAGTAAAGTAAAAGCACAGTACGCTGTCTTCCCTTCAGCGAGGGCTTCTCAAGCTATTGCTAAATGTAGAAAGGGATCAGGTACTGTTAGAAAAACTAAAGCTGGTTCTGATCTAAAAAGATGGGAATCTGAGAAATGGCAAGACACTAAAAGTGGTAAAGCTTGTGGAGCCGGTGGTAAGAATGAATATTGCAGACCCACCAAGAAAGTATCTAAGGATACTCCTAAAACTAAATATGAACTTACTCCATCTAAACTAGCTTCTAAGAAAGCTGAGAAGTCAAGAGTTGGGATGGGAGCAAGAGTTAAAAAAGCATAAGCAATGGCAAAGACACCAGCTTGGACTCGCAAGGAAGGTAAAGATCCTAAAGGCGGGCTTAACAAAAAAGGAGTTGCATCTTACAGAGCTGCTAACCCTGGTTCTAAGTTACAGACAGCTGTAACTACAAAACCATCTAAGTTAAAAGCTGGTAGTAAGGATGCTAACAGAAGAAAAAGTTTTTGTGCTAGAATGTCTGGTATGCCCGGACCTATGAAAGATGAGAAAGGTAAACCAACAAGGAAAGCCTTATCACTTAGAAAATGGAATTGCTAACTATTAAAATATATATACAATGAGAAACGCAGCTAAAATTGGTGGTACTGTTACTAAAAAGAAAAAGTATAACAGTGGCGGACCTATGACAAAAGATCCAAATAGCTATAAGCTTATTAAGACTGGTGTATTTGGTAAAGACAAAAGTAAAGTTATATCTAAAGAAAAATTTGATAGAATTAATAATAGATTGTCTAGTAATACAAACAATTTTAGACTAGGTGATGCGTCTACTCCTGCACAGCAAATTGAAAAAGAGGGTATTGGTAAAAGAAGAGTATCAGTAAGTAGAGTTAATCCTGACATGGTAAAAGCTAACGAGGCACGCCAGAGGACAAGAAAGGCTCAACCAAAAAGACCAATTATCAATACACCACCCCCATCTATGAAAACAACACCAACAGGCTATAGCAAAGGTGGTAGGGTTAAAAAGAAAATGGCTAAAGGCGGTGTTATAACATCTCCTATTCAAACACGTCTAGGTAATAAACCAATGGCTGGTGGTAATATGGCTAGAGGTGGGCAGAAGTTTCCAGACCTTAACAGAGATGGTAAAAGAACTTTTGCTGATGTACTTAAAGGACGCGGTGTATATGGTAAAAAGAAAAAGAAATATGGAATGGGGGGAGGACCTGGTGACGGTGATCCAGTAGTAGTACCGGCTGCAACACCCGCAACACCACCAGCTCCAGTTGCACCAGCTTCACCAGGATTTTATGATCTAGCTTTGCAAGTAGCGCAGACTAAACCTAAAGCTGCTATGAGACAAGCAAGAAAGTATGAAAAAAATAATAACCAAACAAATGAGGATATTAAAATAGCTGAAGCAACTAAGACTCGTAAAGGCTCTGCCTTTGGTGCAGGTGCTGCTGGACTTGGAAGTGCCTTTAGTGGATTTGGTAATCTTATAAATTCATTTAAACCTACTCCTTCAATAAATGTAACTCCTCCTGCTAGTGGTATGAAGAAGGGCGGAGCGGTAAAGCATCCTGGATTCAAAGCAGTTCAAGCAAAGATTGCTGCTAAGTCAGGTGTATCTAAAAAAGCGGCAGGAGCTATCCTAGCCTCTAGTACACGTAAAGCTTCTCCTAAAGCTAAAGCTGCTAACCCAAGACTTAAGAGAGTTAAAAAATAATGAATAACACAACCTTACAGCTTAAAATTAAGCAGAGACTCAATAAGCTTGATAGCCAAGACTTTGACAACATTCAGTGTTGGCAGATGGTTGAGGCTTTCAATAAGGGTCAGGTTGAATGGGTAAGACGTCAGATTCAAGGATTGAACATTACCAAAACTGGTGATGAGCAAACTACTATGCGTGTTGATGACTTACAAAGATTGCTTATAGAAGAGAGATTAGATATGAATTCTAGAGATACCTACTATGAGTCAGGTATACTACCATCTAATTACATGTACTATAAGAAAGTTAGTATTCATGCTCACAAAGATTGTTGCGAGACAAGAAGAGACATGACTGTTACATACTTAGCAGAAGAAGAGAACATTGCCCTATTACTAAGCGATGCTCTTAAGAGACCTAGTTTTGAGTGGGGAGAAACCTTTTGCACATTTGTAGGTAATCATCTTAGAGTTTATACAGGTAATGACTTTGAAGTAGCAACAGCTATTTTAATGTATTATAGATTTCCAGCCTTGGTTCAAATTGCAGGTTGCTCAGACCCATATAGTTTACAGGTATCTACAACAGATGTAGAATGTGAATTCAAAGATGACATTGCTGAAATCTTAGTTGATGAAGCAGTACAAATTTTAGCAGGAGATATGGAGTCAATTACTCAATATCAGATAGCTCAAACTTCAACACAAAGTAATACATAAAACTAAATATAATGGCTGAAGCTCCATCAAGAAGTTTATTAAAGCGAGACGCTGCACCCGTTAAGAAAATTAGCAGACCTGAGGTTACTGTAACACAACCTAAAGAGGAGCCTGCAAAACCACAACCTACACCTGATACAGGCGTTGGTGGTAGCTCATTAGATAACATGACTGCAGCATGCGCAACAGAGATGATGAATGCTGCTATTAGTTTTCATAGATTACACCTGAAAGTAAAAGGAGATGGCTCTTATGCTGCTCACAAAGCTCTCGGTGATTTTTATGATGGCTTACATGATTCTGCAGATACTCTTGTAGAAAGTTATCAGGGAGCTGCTGAAAAACTTTTAAGTTACAAAGACATGCCTATACGTACCCTAGATAATACATCAGATGCGGTAGCGTATCTTAGAGATATGTATAACTCTATTAGTAAACTTCAAGGCATGTTACCTTACTCAGAGATAGTTAATAACCTAGATTTAGTTAAGGATTCTATTAATTCTGCTAAATACAAATTACTTTTCTTGAAATAATTTGGAGAGTTAAAAAACTTTCCTTATATTGAATATATATTTATAACCCTTAAAAAACAAAAAACATGGCTTATTTTAATCATGCCTTTCAAAAAACCTTTGTGGGAACAAACGGTTTTGTAACAAATGGTGACGGTACCCACGAGCTTGCTCTTGGACAATTTGCATTTTATGATCCTAAAACTTGGAAACAATTTACTGAAGCTCCTATCAATTGCTGCCCAGCAGTTTTAGTTTCTGGATCTATCCACCCAAATGACAAAATTGGTCCATTCCACGGTGGATATGCTGAGTCTGTAAAGTCTAAGACTATCAACCCTAAGTATGTACACCGTTTCTACAAAGTAAATCCTTGCTTACCACAACAAGCACAGATCACTGTAGGTGCTAACGTTGATAGCTATACTGGATCTTGTGTTAAAGATTTCTTGTGTGGAGAAACTTATTCTTTGCGTTTAGACATTAAAGGATCACCTGCATTACGTTACTTAACTCGTAACTCTTACTACACTTCTGGTGCTTACACTGGATGTTGTCCTGATGATGCAATTGCTCCAGTAGCTGTAAATCCTTTGATTGTTTACACTCAATGGGCTTATGACTTCTTAAACAGTCCTTTGATTAACCCATTTATCCACGTAACAATTACTTACTCAACTGATGCTGGATTGAACTGGCAGGCATTTGAGCCACAGTTAGCTGATGATAGCACAACTGCTGAAGCATTGTTACCTTACACTTTAGAAGGTGCTGTTTTACCTGGAGATGAGAACAACCTTGCTGGTTTAATTATCACTGGAGCTTATGCTGATACTCGTTTCAATGACTGTACTTTCTACCCTAATGATTCTATCATTGCGTTCTTAGAGCCAGTTAAGCTTTTTGCTTCTGAGGTAGATCTTAACGGAGATCCTTGTGCTTTCACAGGTCTTTGTGAGAACAACTCATGTCAACCAATTCAAATAAAAGGAACAGGAGAAACAGTTATACGTGATCTTATCTTAACTGAAGGATACATGCAACAGCCTTTTTATACTGGACAAGACTTGCGTATTCGTGAGATCACTAACGGTAATGATGTTACTGCTGCAATTAGCCGTTCTTCTTTCTATACTACATACTACTTGCAACACAGTGTACCACGCTTTAACAACCCAACTGGAACATTTGATAATGAGCAGTACTTGTTAGAGATTGTAGGTATGCCTGAGATGTATACTACAACAACATCAGCTGTAACATTTACTACAGTAGGTAGTGTAACAGTAGCTGATGCAACTGGTGCTTACGTAGGTGGTAACATAAACTTTAATAATGGTGTTATTGGTGGCGATGCAACAATCTTATCAATTGTTGGTAACGTAATTACTTTTGATCAAGACTACGCTGGTGACTACGCTATTGGTTCTGACATTACGTTCTCTGACCCATCATTAGCTGACTTTGAGGACTTTGTAAACACTTGGTTGGAAAACTGTGGTGCTTGTGAAACTCTAACTCCATATGTTTGTCCAAATGGTGGATTACCATGTGCGGGAATTGATCCTAATGGGTCTAATGAGTCTAACGACTAATCTTAACTAAAACTTGTAAAAAGGGAGGGAGCAAAAAAACTCTCTCCCTTTTTTATTTTTACACTATATCTTTGTAACTTAGTACTATGGCACAACACGCACTCTCAATAGAAATTCCTGATGTTCTTACTAACTGTATCTTTAGAATTATAGATACAAGTACGTACAATGATACTGTACCTTTGGATTGCCCAAAGCTTCAGATAACAGCTCCTGGATTTACCAGTGCTGTTGAGTTACAGCCAGGTACAGATTTCTCAGTTAACTATAATGCTTGTGATTTAGAATTACAATTAACTAACTGTGGTACAACCCGTAACACTATTCCTGATGGTGTGTATGTTGTTAGATATAGTGTAGCTCCAAATGATACAGTATACGTTGAGTATAACCACTTACGTATTACTCAAGCATTAAATCAAATAAATGAATTACTTTGTTGTCTTGATGTTCCTAATTGTGAGCCTCAGGCACCATTGACAAATAAACTAAGAGAGGTACAACTTCTCTGGACTATGTTACAAGCAGCTAAAGCACGTGTAGAATATTGTCATAATCCTGTAGAAGGAATGGCAATGTATACATATGTTACTGGTAAACTTACTAAGCTAGCTTGTGGTTGTGGTTGCGGAACATGTTAATAATTTAAAAACCAACATATCATGAAATGCGCAAATTGTGGAACAGCCCTAAGTTGTGGCTGTCAAAAGAGAGTAACCAAAGATGGTAAACAAGTATGTACAAAATGTATACATACTTATGAGGCCAAAAAGAATGCAGCCCCTAAACAATAACACTACAACAAATGGCTTTCGGTAAAACATATCTAGGAGGATCAAAAGGTTTATTCAGAGTATATAATCATTCTACAAGTGTATGGACTGATTATTCTGGTTTTACACCATCAGATATTTTTGATGTTAAAACAGCACAGTTACCTAATTTCCCTGACTATGCTATTATTGCCGGAGATGTATATATTGGATATACTACGGATGCAGGTGCAACAGTTACTCAAGTAACTCCTCCTGTTGGTAGTATTGCTAAAGCTTTTCAAATATCTATACCTGAATCAGTTGGTTTAAATAATCCTGGTATTTATATAGCAGGTAGCGGTATAGCTGCTCAATGTGCCGTTATAAAATCTGTAGATGGAGGTCTTACATATACATCTCAAGTAACAGGTCTTAATACAGCATTTTCTTCTCTTGCTAGAAGTATATACTTTACAGATGTTGATACAGGTATCTTAGGTCATGGTGGAGCAATTGCTAAAACAATAGATGGTGCAAACAACTGGACGTATCTTAATGGAGGTGTAGTTCTAGCTGCTGGTGAACTTGTATCTGGTTTGTGTATGTCTTTTGACCAACAAACTATTATTGCAGCAACTGATAAGAAGGTTTACAAGAGTATAGACGGAGGAGCAAGCTTCTCAGTTGTTTATACTTGGTCTGACGTTAGTTATTATGGAGCTGCTCCAAAATATACTAACCTTGCAGGATATCATCCAAGTTATACTCTTGATACTGATTCAAGTTTATGGGTATCTGCTGCTAATGGACCTATAGTATATAGTTCTGATATGGGTACAACCTGGTCAGAAGTATTTCCAGATGGATTTGTATTAGATGGTAGAAGAATTTTTGGAGCAAGTTTTTACTCAGCCACAGAAGGTTTTTTTACATATGATCTACCAGGTGATAACTTAGGTCTTGTATATAAAGCTACGGATGCTGATACCTCAATGGTGACTACGTCATCTACAGATTATTTTGCAACTGGTTCTACTGGACACTCTTTATGGAGCACACAGGTAACACCAGGTTGCGGATGTCCTCCAGGATTCACTTTAGATCCTACCACAAAACAATGTATTCAGAATACGCTAGCTTGTCCTCCAGGTTATACCTATGGCCTTGACCCTATTAGTAACACCTATAAATGTATTGGATCAACTGTACCATGTGAAACAGATATTGTATTGGTAGTTGATGTAGGAGGATCTATTTCAGGAACTAGCGATTTTACTGGAGAGCCTGGTCAAGAAGCTATTAGATATAAAGCATTTTTAAAGCAAATTGTTGATGCCATTGAACTGGGATATGATGCAGCAGGTAATTTAAATACTGTTGCTAACAGCGCTCAGAGAATTTCATCAGATGCTGTACGAGTTGGTATAGTAAGTTTTTCTAATGATGGTAGTAGTGTTACTTCTCTTTTACCAGGTACATTAACAGGTGGTTACTACACAAGTAAAGTACCAACTTTATATACTGCAATTAACGGTCTTGTAGATGATGCAGGTGGCGGATCAGGTAGTACCAACACAATGGACGGTTTAAGAGTAGCTTATGAGATGATTACAACACCAAGTTCAGGTGCTCGTATCAATGATCCTACACCACCTGCTAGAAAATTATTATTGGTTACCGATGGTACCCCTAATGATGTAACTGAACTATCTGATTTTTTAGGATATAGCACAACAGCTAATTTACCATCTGCCGCACTTAGTACAGCAGGTTGTCCAAGTAGTGGTACGGCACCTAACTTAACAGAGGGTACTTTTGTATTTACCAATCCTATAACAACACCTTTAGGTAACTTTACTCAAACTAATTTTCAAGTAAATCAGATGTGGATTTACCAAAGAACTATGGATCTTGCTCAAGGAATCAAAGCAGGATCTAGTCCTATATTTACAGATATAACAGATGACTGTGATATTAACCTTGTTGTTATTGGTAATTCAGATGAAAGAACTCTAACTCTAAGAGCCTTTGTAGGACAATCTGCTCCAAACTATAGCACGTTTACTATACCTTGTTTATTAGACACTGCTGCCTATAATAATACAATAACTACTGCAAATGGTTTTTCTGCTGCTACAGCGGCAACTTATAATCCAGTAGTACCTGCAGGATTTAATTGTCCGGATATTTATAAGCAATACGATCAACCATTAGGGGGTCCCTATAAAAAATTACCAAGTAACTATGCAACAGGAGCACCGATTGTGTTTTCAGCAGAGTGGACAGTAGAAAGTTTAAATAGCATTACAAAGTCTGTATCAAATTCATTGTTGTGTACAGACGTAATAGATCCTATTACATGTACCGGAAATTGTGAAATCGTTACTATAAACAATGTTGTTTACTGCCAATGTACATCAGCTGATAGTTTTGTACCATGCTGTTACACGTTAACTAACTGTGATACAGGTTTAGTAGAATATACCGTTAATACTTACGGTCTATCCAATGATTACCTAAACGCATTAGAAGGTCAGGTACTTAAGATAATAGGTCTTGATGAGTGTTTATATGTAAACATTACTTTTGATTGCACTAACTCTACAGAGATCAGTATTGATGCTGTTGAAGAATCATTTGAAACATGTGAAGAATGTAAACAATATATCGCAGTACCTCCTTGCTACTTACTTACAAACTGTAACAATACAGATATTACTTTATTGAGTAATCAAAACTTAAGTATATTCTCAGGTAAGGTTGTAGAGCTAAATGATTATCCAGGTTTATGTTGGACAGTATTAAAAACAACAAACTGCCCTGGACCATTTACTACAGTTGGTATAGTACAGAGTTATGATGATTGTGAGTGTTGTTTTCAATACCAATGTAAATAAATAAAATTATGGCAGCTGCTGAGATAGAAGGATGTATAACACTTGTACCCTGTAATGGGACAGGTGATAATATTAATCTACGTGCATTACAAGTAAACATTACAGCTTGGCAAGCTTTAGTAGGATCAAGAATACAATTAAATGGTACCTATGGTCCTAACGTATGGTATGTTGATTCTGTTATACTTAGCACTGATCCCGCATTTGGTCCTGATTGTTCAACGGCTATACTGGCACCATCAATTGGTTCAATCACAGTTATTGGTATTGGACCATGCGGTGAAGAGATAACATCAACAAACTGTTGTGCTCTTGTAACAAATTGTGTAACAGGTCTAACTTTAAATGTAGCGCTTGGTGTAGTAAATTCAAGTGAGTATACAGATTGGGAAACTGTTATAGATCATCTCATAGAAATTGATGATCCAAACTATCCGGGTATTTGGCATGTGGATGGACTATGTTGTATGAACGCATTAGTAGATCCTTGTGATAATGTTAGTGCCTGTGCTTTAGGAGGGGTCTCAATTCCATTCAACTTGGTTACAGATAATGGAGAATCTCTATGTGCACCAAACGTTTACAAACTAACTAACTGTCAAACTAATGTATCTATTTATACGGATACTGATTTATATGCTTATTTGGATTCTGTAATTACTATAGTGGAGCAACCAGGTTGTTGGACTGTAGCTTATGAAGATCAAAAAGTTCAAACACAAGAAGTAACTCTTATAGAAGGTTATGATGATTGTGAGTGTTGTTTAGAACCTGTACCAGAAAAGTACACTAGAGTTATTCCTAAGCCAGATAGACACTTCTACCAAGTTACACAAGGTCAATGTGATATAACAGCTAACGTAAGATTTGGTGAAGGTTACTATAGACTTTTTAAAACACTTAAGTATGGTATAGCTAATGCATGTGATAATATAAATTTAGATAAACTCTGGATCAGAAAGAACTTATCAGACTTAGCTGTCATTAATGATCCTACAGCATGTATAATAACAACACCTGTTGTTCCAGTTATTTGTCCAGAACCTAGTTAATTAGATAAAAATTTTGTAAATTATATATATGGCACTTCCTATTCAACCTAAAGATACTCAAGCAGGATGTAATCCTGTTTCAAGTAACTGTGTAATCTGGCAAGGACCAGATATTCCATGCATTACATTATGCAGAGGAGATAGTATTTCTGATGTTACTTATAAAGTAGCAACAGAACTCTGTACTCTAGTTGACCAATTAGCAATTACAGGATTTGACGTAAGTTGTTTCCCGCCTATTTGCCCTAAGCCTGAGAACATTCATGATCTTATTCAGTTTATCTTAGACCAACTTTGCAGTTGTTGCATCACTAATTCAAGTACAGGAACTAGCGGAACTACTCCGTTATGTCCAGATAATTGTATTGTAAGTGTTTGTGAGCTATTCCAATATGTAGATCCTTTAGGTAACCAGATTACCACCATGTCTTTAACAGACTACGCAACTGCTATTGGTAATAGAGTATGTGAGCTTTATGATACCATGGCAACTGTAACAACTAATATAAAAAGTATTCAGGGCCGCTTAACTACTTTAGAAAACTGTGTTCTTCCTTGTGGTTCAGCATCTACACCTATTATTGAGATTCCATCAAGCTGTTTAACAGCTGGATCTAATATCCCAATTGAGACATTTGTTCAAACATTGGAGACAGCTTTTTGTGATTTACAAACGGCTACAGGAACTCCTGCAGAACTTACAGGAGCAATAGCTCAGAGTTGCATTAACTTAGACACAACACCTACTTTAAATAATGCAGCTGTAAGTTATGCTGCGTTACCAGGTTGGATCCCAGCAGGTTCTTATTCTACTGTAGCTGATTCTATTAACAACATGTGGTTAACCATATGTGATATGAGAACAGCTGTACAAAGTATTGTCACTAACTGTTGTAACCCATCATGTGATGATGTAAATATTACAATGAGCTTTAGCTATACTAGTCCTAGCCTATCTGTTACTTTTAACGGAACAGCTCCTGCATTTGCTGATTGCGCTGCTGGAGGAATGTTTATAACAGTAACAGACTCTTATGGCGTAGATTATACATCACAAGTTGCAGTTATTGCTAACTTAGGGGGAGGGGCACAAATAATTGACCTATCTGGTACAGGAGTTAATCTATTTAGCAACTATACAATCCGATTAGATGTTTGTGCCACTGATGGTACATTAACTTGTAATAAAACAGTTATAGATACATTCTCTAATCCGGCCCTTTGCCCTGCTATGGCTTATGCAGATGATGTGACCTATATTGATTATTCATTTACTAACTCAATAGCAAGTCCCGTGACTTACATTGTTGAATGTTGGAATAATCCATTAAGTACTCTAGTAGTATCTAATACTATTGTGAATCCTGCAGTGGGTGCCGTAGTTGGATCTATCACAGGTCTTACTGCTGCAACAACATATCAATTACGTGTAAGAGTAATTGTGGGATCAACTATCTCAGATTGTCCTTACACTACAGTAACTACTAAACCCTAATTAAATGGCTTGCTCAACTTGTAATTGTACAAATAACACATGCG
>Ga0208975_1000513_pt1 | contig 18434 bp, 34 predicted proteins | sample GreLakmeER78MSRF_FD_187700 | JGI IMG/M metagenome (GOLD analysis project Ga0208975, IMG submission 187700) | Freshwater lentic microbial communities from great Laurentian Lakes, MI, USA - Great Lakes metaG ER78MSRF (SPAdes) | ecosystem: Environmental > Aquatic > Freshwater > Lake | place: Great... | reverse complement strand
CAAACACGAAAACGCACCCGAACCCGTACCCGATTTCGCACCCGTACCCGATAGCAATATATTTTGACAAACTTGTTTTCTGCAACGATTGTATCGTTCAAGTTTAACGTCAATTCAGTTGACTTTGAAAACAAACAATAAGGAAACACTACGGCGTTACTTCGCAGGAAGCCATGAAGTTATTTATTAGTGAAACAACGTCCGTGTTTGACCAATCGTTCGTATAATTGAAAAAACCTATTTGTCTTCCTAAATAATAAGTAGGCGACGTGAAATAAACTGAAACGTAAACCGTTTCAATTAAATCGTCATTAGCACTTGCACCTATAACAAGGGGGTTTTCAACCCGTGTGTCGCTATCTATTTGGTACACACCGGTATATTGAATTTCTATTTGGTAAGCCATTTTTTAAGATATTAAGTTTGTTGCCTTATGTATGCGAATTTGCCCGTGCTGGTCACTTCCGTTTGTGTAAAATGAATATAAATGACCGCTTGCGTCATAATTAAATGCTATTGGATAACCGCCACTCGTTCTATCTGCCAACATAAAGGAAGTGCCTGAAAACGGCATAATCGTCTGACCGGTCAACCCGTCAACCCATGCACCGTTTGGCGAAATAGTTCCAAAACATTGATTAAACTCAAACATGGAAGGCATGTACCAATCGTCAAACAAAGTTCCGTTAATTGTTACGCTATAACTGTTTGCGTTTGTCAAAGCCGTTGGATAACCCGTAATACCAAAATTTGTTCGCGTCCATAATAAGCCGGTTAGTTTGTCTAAAAACGCAGCGTTTAGATTATTTAACGCTGCCCAACCTTGAACACCGCTTAAATCAACAAACCTTTCCGTTGAAGTTACACCATTAACGGTCAAAGCGGTTTTTAGTTTATACACGGACGTTATACCCAACGTATTGTCAAGTTCTGCGTACTTTGCCGGATATGCAGGCGGCGTGTAATTAAACCAATTATTTTGTGTACGCCAACCCGTGTCATAAGTATTCAACGAAACTATTTTTGAAGGTATTGGAAACTGCAACGCAACCCCGCTTGGTGCAGGCGTAGGAAGCGTAACGGTTGCAACGTTCGCCGGTTTTGACACACTTATTGGCGTCACCGGCGTTGCACCGCCGTCTTGAAGGTTAACAAAAATAGGACTTTGGTAAGATACCGCCCCTACGTTTACGTTGTTTATATAAAGGTCTTGCGTCAACGCCGTCGGCGTGCTTGCTGGACTGCTTAAATATATTTTGCTTCCCATTGTTTGTCAAATTATGCCCCAAACATAACGCACACAATTTTCGCCTGCTTCGTTGTGTTCGTCGGTTGCGACTTCGTTTTTGTTTGTCAAATTATACTGCTTCAAATACATACGGGTTCACAATCACAAAATCTTTTGGGCTTGACTTGCTTTTCAAAATAAAATAACCGTCGCGGTCATAACCGGCAATATCCCATTTTGAAAACAAATGATAGTCAACAATGTTTATTTTTTTGCTTGTTGCGACGTATTGACCCCGCGACGTGTCAAAATACATAATAGGTGCGTTTATTGTTTGTTTTGGACGAATACGTTTTCCGGTTGCACCTAACTGAAATAATTTTTGACCGAATTTTCGCCTTCCTGCCGCTTCGTTCGCTATTTGTGAAGTTGTCTTTTTTGTTGTTTCTGCTAAATAAGCGTCAATGTTTGCAGGGGTAACGCGACCCAAACTTGAATACAACGTCGGGAATTTTGACTTCGTTAATCTGTTAGTTTGCGAACCTTCGCCGCCTGCGTTTCCGTCAACACCGGCAGCCAAAAAAAGTTGCAATTTGCGAACCTTGTCCATATAAACGGGGTTTTTCGTTGCGTCCGTTACTGGTTTTACGTTTATTTCTTTTTTAACCGTTGGTTTATTTTCGTCTTTTATGTCAAGGGGGGGAAGTTCAGGCGTTTCGTCTTTTTTACCAAACAGTTTGTCAAGTTTGCCCGACTGCCATAAAACAACCCCGCCAACGGCGGCAATACCTAATATGTACGGGGTATAATTTATTTTTTTAGCCATTACCAAAGTATTTTGTCTGCAAAGTACGCATTTTTATTTTGTTTGTCAATAGTTTTCGCGTGTCTTATTTTATACAAGCGTCTGCGTTTGCTTGCATAACCTTCCGGAAATTTCCCCTGCATTTCCATTTTTGCATACGTCGGGAAGTCAAAATAACCTTTCGCACCTATTGACGCAATTTTGTTTCCGCTTTTGTCAAATACGTCAATTTTCTTTTTTGGGTTTGAACTGGGCTTTATTGAAACACCCATTTTGCGTGCCTGCCGGTATGAATAGGGCAAAATTTTGTAAGCCATGAAACAAAGGTAAATAAAGGACTTGAAAAAGTTTTTTGAATTTTTTTTGACTTTTTTTTGAAAAAAGTTTGGAAGTTTGAAAATTGTGTCTGTATATTTGCACTATCAAATTAACAAAACAGACATGGAAAACACAAACACACACACACACGAACAAGCCCTAAACTACACGGGTATTCACTTCAAAACTTCGGTACACCCTTTTTTCTTATTTGCAACACCAAACAGTTTTTGCAACCACTTCAACGAAGAACACCCCGTTTACACTTTGCTTGATTATCATTTAAACGTTTGTTCACGCATTGAAACGACCATTGTAACAGTTTTAATACTTGACAAACGGACAGACGAAAAAAAGACGTTTTCCGCTTGTGGCAACTGTATACCAACGGCACACGTTAACTTGTTAAACCTTTTATTCTAAAAATCATGTGTATTGCAATTCTTAACCAAAACAACGAACTACCGTTTGACGTTATTGAAACGTCTTGGGAAAACAACCCGCAAGGTGCTGGGTTACTTTATACCGACAAACGACTGAAAACGCTACGCACTTTCAAATCTTTTGACTTGTTTGACTTTTACAGAAATTATTTGGAAGTATTGGACGAAGCAAAAGACGGCATTGTTATATTGCACTTCCGTATAGCAACGCAAGGCGTAAAAAGTTTTGACAACCTACACCCATTTATTAACCAAAAGGGAAATTTAGGTTTTGTTCACAACGGCATAATTTCACAGTTTGTCAACCACCGGTCAACAAAAAGCGACACGGCGTTATTCAACGACGAAATTGTTAACTTCCTTGACGACACGTTTATCAGCGACAAAGACAGACGTTTTCGCATGGAACAATATGTTCGCAGTTACAACAAACTAATCTTTATGAATAAGCACGGCAAAACGTGTATAATTAACGAAAAACAAGGCGTTTGGGAAGGCGACAACTGGTTTTCAAATGACAGTTATTGCACAACAAACATGTACGCCGGTCATATTAAACTTTAACCAATTAAATATAAATCATGGACAAACCACAAAAAAACGCAAGGGTACAAGCAATTTTGCTTGACCCCGTGAAACAACAAATTCACACCATTGAATTTCAAGGCATTTCGGCATTGTATCAAGTTTTGGACTGCGACGCTATTCAGGGCTACAAAAGTTATTGGGCGGGAAAGCACAACGACGAAGTAATGTATTTTGACGAAGAAGCGTTGCTTAAAAACACGGACGAAACACGTTACGCCGTTGGACATTCTATGCTTCCACTTGAAAGCGTTACCCCGATTATCGGACGCGTTGTAATATGCCGCGTAATGCCTAACGGAACGCACGCCGACACAACGCTTGAAAGGCATGAAATTTTGCGACTGGTGCGTTGGTATGCAATACCGCCGCAAAACAACCGGAACAAACCAAACAATAACAATTTAATAATCAACTAACATGGGAAACATTTTGGACGCGTTACACGAATTAGAAAATGCAAGCAGGGTTGAAGCGGCGTGGGAATTTGTGAGAATTACAACAGATAGTCACGAAGTTGTTTCGGACATACTTGAAAAAAACAACCAAAAAACCGGTTTTGACAAAGAACAACTTGACTTCATAAAAAAACTAATGCGTGTGCAAGCACTTGACACGGCGGTACATTGTGCATTTTTTTTCAAAAAAACTTTGTCTGTACCGGACACCGAAATAAGGGTACACGAACTTTGTTGGACTGACTTATCGGAACAATGCAAAGAATTTATGCTTAAACTTGACCCGCATATTACACTTGAAGAAAACTACAATACTATATGGAAAAAATGACAAACATTGAAGAAACGAAGTACACGCAAGTTCGCACGATTATACCAAAAGCGGCGTTTGACAAACTTCGTGAAAGTGACTGGTTAGAAGTGTTTCGCTTAAAAATGGACGCACAACTTGACGAAATGACAAACGAAGACATTGAAAACGACTTTGTGGTTGTCAAAATTTATGCACACGACTTGGGAAAAACCGTCTTTATGACTTCACTTGTCAAATGCTTATGTTTTGCCCTTACACACGTTAAAGGTCTATATTTTTCCACCAACGAACAAAAAAAACCCTAATTATACATTATGGAAGTTAATTCAAACACCACAGACACGCAGGACGTTACCGTTCCACAGAACGACGGTATTTCCCTGCACAACATTGAAGCGTTAATGAACGCAAGCACCAAACTTGACAAACTGAAAACAGTTGTCAACCTTTCTTCAAAGTACATTGAACTTGAAGCGACGGGTGACAGTTTTCGGGGCGTGTACGCTGGTATGACTGTTTGTAATGTAACCGACAACGACACGGGCGAAATTAAAGAAATGCCCGCCGCAAGGTTTATCATTGACAAACAAATTCGTATCAATGCCGGTTATGTGCTTGTTGACGAAATTAAGCGAAGCGGTCTTCCGGTTGGTTCACCGGTAGAAGTAACGTACACCGAAAAAAAGAACCGTTTGAAAATTTATTCAATTACGCTACTTGGGTAAAAAGTAAATTTGACAAACAACAAAAAGGGGGGTAATTTTAACCCCCCTTTTACTTCCTAAAAAAATGATAAAACGATACATTACTTCAAGCGGTCAAGTTCGTTACAGAAACACGGAAACTGGACGTTTTGTCAATGGCAGAAGCGGGGCAAGGGAATATGTACGTCAAAACATAGAAACAATACGCAACAACCGCACAAACGGTCTTCGTTACAATGACTTGACAACGCAGGAAAGAAGGTCTTATTCAGCACAAAACCGATACCGTTACGACGGGCAGTTTGTACCAAACCCCTTCAACTATTTACGACAACTTGAAAATTCGGGCGTTTTACCAACCGGTGAAAGAAATTTGACAAACTATTTCACCCGTGAAGATATTCGTCAACTTGGCGTATTTACTCAACCTTACCGCGTTACTTCCGACGGCGACGGTAACGCTATGCGTGTACGCGGGCAGTTATACGACGTTGTTTCGCAAGTGAACGACTATTTGGGGCGTGGCTATGAATTTAACTTAATAACGCCGGACGGCGACGTTTTGACCGGTATAGACGCTGCAACATACTTACAACAATGGGAAAGTGGTCTAATTGACAGAATACGCGAACAAGGGCGTTTGAACGGACGAATACTTGACCGAATACTGATAAACTACAACATTTCAGTTGACCAGCCGCAACAACTTATTGAAATTGACTTAAACGAAATTGACGAAGACACAGACATTGAAGCGTATTTTGACACACCATAAAAAAATCAAATGAAACAAACAATAACATTCGGACGAAACCACAAACATATTGAACACACAATAAAAATACTGAAAAAATCAAAGGTGCGTTTTGACGTACTTCACAGTTCTTATTCAACTTCCATTGTTTTTCCACAAAACGGCAATAAGATACTATACAAAATGTTCAATTACCGCGACGCGGTTTTTTCCTGCTCGCGGGCAATAACAAAGGACTTGGAAGCAAACCCACTTGCACACCAACTTCGTGAAATGAATTTTTTGACAAACAATTTTGGAACAAAAAACGGCTGGCAGCCAAAACGGTGCAAAAAGGTCATAAACATTGACATATCCAAAGCATACGCAAGTTGTTTATTAAATTCAGGTCTAATTTCGCAAAGGACTTTTCAATTCTTAAATTCGCTTAAAAAACACGAACGACTTCCTGCCGTTGGCATGATAGCCAAACGTGCCGTAGTGTATCGGTATAACGACGGTGAGTGTGTTTCTTTTGACACACAAACCGGCAAATGGTCAAACATTTTTTACTATGTAGTGCAGCAAGTCAATTCAATTATGAAAGATTGTCAAATGATTGCAGGCGACTTTTTTTGCTTTTATTGGGTTGACGGTATATTCATGGACGCTGAAATTGATAAACAAACACTACGCGAAGTTGAACAATGTTTGCAGGACGCTGGATATAAATACAAATATGAACACGTCATTGACTTTGAAGCGTGGCGTGAAGCGGACAAAATCTTTGTCAAAATGATAAAAAATGGCGAACCAAAACAATACTGTTACCGCGACCCTAACTTTGCAAGCAACTTCCGTGAAGTATTAAAGGCAATATCCGAAGAACAAAATTTGACAAACAATGAAAAAGAAACTTCCAGTAGTCATTCGGTACAGTTACCATGACTTAAAAGAAATGGCAATAAACACGCCGGAAGCGTTGTGGCGACTTATTGATAAAAACCAATGGGCTTATATGACTTGGGTAGTAAAACGCGACCGTCCAAAACTTACACTAATTCAGGACTTTATTAAGAACCCCGAAAAATACAAGGACTATTGGCAAAAACGTGCCGAACGCTACGGTTCACAACTTAACTTGTTTTAAGTTTCAGTTTGTTTGTCAATTTCTGTATCGTTCCCGTCTTCCACAAAAAAAAACCCGCGACCGCCGCACCCGTTATGACAATTAGTTTAGTTCGGTTTTTTTTTACAAATTCACCGGCAGAAGGCAAATTGTCAAAAATTGATTGCACCCGTTCAAGTGTCAATTTATACCCCCCCGTCGGGTCTGTTTCAGGCGGGTTTTTCCAGCCCATATTTGCGTTGTGTGCTATTTTCGCACCCGTCTTTGTGTCTTTCACTTGCGAAAGGTCTGTAATGCCGTAACGGGCTTTTATTGTGGCTTTTCCTGCGTCAAAACTTCCTTTAAAATAGTTTGCAGTTGCCTTTGCTGCAATTTCGGGCTTTTCAAGTAATTCCGGATTGTTTGCAAGGTCAACCCCGATTGCGTTACCTACACGCGTATAATTTGCCCTACCGGTAATTTGGTTGAACCCCCTTCCCACAAATTTACTTCCGTCGCCTGCTTGGGTATTGCCTAACTGAACAACGCCAAAATTACCCCCGTAAACTTCATTGAAAAAAGCGTTGTAATTCTTTTTCAATGCCGTTAATTGTGCGTCGTTAAACTTTGCGACACGCGAACCAAAATATCGTCTAATTCTGGCGTTATCGGTATTGGCGTAGGTTATTTCTTTTAAAAATAAAAACCCACTTTCTTTTGTAACCGTTGCAATTATGCCCGCACGGATATACGGGTTTTTAAAAAACTTTTGCAATTCTTTGTCAAGGTATGCGACACGTTCCTTTTGAAGCGGCGGCAAATTTTCAAAATACGACATATTTGCAAATTTAGTATATTTGTCAAATGATTAACCAAAACATTACCACCGTAGCGACTGGTGCAATAGGGGCAGGGGCAGTTGAAGCAACAAATTTGCTAATGACAAACATTCCCACACCCGAAGAAGTTTCAACCATTGGTCAACTGATTATTCAAATAGTCATTGGGATTGCGACTGTTTGGCGTATCGTGAAAAAACCCAAAAAATGACACCCGAAGAAGTAAAGCAAGCGAAACGCGAAGAACTTAAATGGGAAACATTGTCAATGGCTTTGTCTGCCCTTGCATTGTATTTTGCGTTTAAGCGTTACCAAACAAAGAAAAAACAAATAGTATAATGTTTGTCAAGTTTGTTGAAAAAGTGTGGGAAATTGGCTTGAAGACATTTTTTGTGCTTTTTTACTTGTTTATTATTGCTGCAATTATTAAACTGGTCATTCTTTTATACCAATGAAACTGTTTCAAGTTTACCGCCTTGACGCAAACGGGCGTTTCGTTTGGGTAACGCGTATAAGTGCAAAGAACAAAGAAAAGGTGCGTCAAATACTTGCTGAACAAGGTTATGAAGGTCGCTTCATGTGGGCGACGCAAGCCGATTGGCAAAAAATAGGTGCAGGCAATTTTGCCCGTTGACAAACTATTTACTTACAACAACATTGTCTTTTGTAGGGTCATAAGGAAGTGACCGCTTGCGTGACTTCCACCAAAAGAAAGCGGCTAAACCCGCACCCAAAACAATGGGCGGTATTCCAAACAAAAGGTCTTCCTTCGTTGCTTTTCTGCCGCGTGCGGACATTCCGCTTATTCTGCTTCCTTTTCCGAAAGCGACGTAATTACCAAGTTTTTTCATTTTCTACCTTTTTTTGACAAAGATACTTTTTTTGCCTTTATATGACCACGTTCAAGCAAATTTGCTTTCAACAAATCTTTGACAAAGTTTTCCGCGTTGTCATACCTGATTGCACGTCCAAGCAAGGAAGCACGGTGCGAATAACCTTTCATATATTCCGCGTCTGTATCGTCAACAAAGAAAATTGAACCCCTGCGAAGTTGGGTCACAACGTCTTTTGCACTTGTAGCCGTTATGTAACCAAAGGTTGTTGTATCGGTATATTTTTTTTTCATAATTAGTCAAATATATCATTATTGCCCGAACGTTGGTTCCAGCCCCCGCGACGTGACTTTTGGTTTCCCCTTGAAGTGTTTAAAGGCGTTCCCATTGGGTCGCCGCCGCGTGTGTTCGTGTTTCTTACCGTTCCGGTTGAACCCCTTGAACCAATATCATAACCGTATTTAATATCGTACCCCGAAACGGAACGAACGCGGTCAATAAAATAAGTAAACGCCCAAGTTGGCAAAATATCTTGAAGGTTTTTCAAATTAAAGTTTGTCAAACGTTTGCGTTTTGACGCTTCCATTAAATAAAAACAGTAATACAAAAACCAAGTAATTAACCTATCGTCATTCGTTCCTATACATTGACGAAATTCAATAGTTCCAAGTGAGTTGAACGCCTGCAAATTAACCTTCCAGTAACGCCCGCCGCCCATTATGCCTGAATAGTTTGTCAAATCTGCAAAACTGTTTGCCCTATCTAATTTTTGTGCAAAATTTGAAATTGAACTAAAACTTTCAGCAAAATATGCGTTTGACCAACGTCTGTCCGACGGGAACATCATATCAATTAGGGGTTCAAAACCGGTATAATTCCAACATATATTTTTGAACGTGTCAAGCGACAAACCCGCCGCCCCCAAGTGAACGTGTACGCCTGCCGTAGCGTTTGAATAAAAGCCGCTACGACGCATAGCACTACAAATTATTTTCATTTGTTTTATGCCGTTTTCGCCCCTTAATATAGGCGAAACAATTTCGCGATTTTCCTGCCCGCCGTGAACCGAACCGTCATATTTGTATGACCAACAAACTTTACCCGTTGGCGTGTCGCTTCCTTCGGACTTCATTGACAAAGTTCCTTCGCGTTTCAAAGTCATATCTTTTTTATATTCCTTCGCCGGATATTGTGCTTCGTCAACAATTTTTTTCATATATTCAATGAAATTCATTGAAGCCGGTTTTTTCAAACTGTCAAGCCCGTCTGTTATGAAAGAACCTTCAATTTCAATTCCAAAGGTTGTAATATCAATAGGAACGTCGCGAACAAGTTGACGACTTTGACGCGTAGCCGAACCCGTAACCGCGTCCGCTTCCGGTGTTGACAAACTATTTGTTGAAACTGTAACTGGTTGCGTAGGTGTTGAACTTTGAACTGCTTGAACAGTTGTTTGCGGCGTTGCAGCAACGCGGGAAGTTGTCAAACCGGTGCGACGAACTGCCCCGCGACGTCTTCCGTTTGCTTGTTCCCATTCAGCACGCCAAAATTGTAATTCGGAAAACCCTGCCCCTTGTGCAAACGGCATACGAAAACCGGATATGTTTTCCCTTATGAACAATGCTTCTTGGTCTAAACCGGCAACAAGTTTGTCAATTAACGGCAAACCACCAATAAACCCACAATAAGCAACAAAGTTTTTTATTAGGTCAATTCTACTACTACCGGAAGGCATTGAACGATAATACCGTTCAAGAAATGTTTGTTGGTTCGTATGTTTAATATAGGCAATAACCGGTAATTTATACAAAAGAACCGCGTTTCTTACCGGTGCTAAATTAGCGTTCAAAAGTGTTTTGGCTATCAAACCCAATGGGAAGCCCATGCAAAACAAGCAACAATAAAATTCTTGTTTATTTATTTTATTTGTTCCGGTTTGCCCTTCATTTGCTTTGTCAAGCGAGCATAGTGCAATTCCCTTGAAAGCCGTTCCAAAAGTTGTTGAACCGCTTGTGTATAAACCCGAATAAGCCGTGTCATTTACACAAATGTCCATGTACGCATTGACAAACCGGTTAATTTTTGTATTGTTCAATCTGCTCATGCTGCAAATTTAACAATGTTTGTCAAATTTACAAATCGTCCAGTATTCCCGCGTTTTCGTATGTTTCGTAACGAACTGTTTGTGCGTATTTGTCGCCTTTTGCAACTGCAACGTTGTATTGGTCTTCAATAATTTCAATAAAATGCTTTTTAAGTTTGTCAAACTTGCGGCGGTATTCCTTGTTTTCTGCTTTCAGGAACGCAATTTCTTTTTGCATTTGTTGTATTTGGTCAATCATGGTCTTCCCCTTCTTATTATTTCACGAATTTCGTCTTGTTCTAAAAAAACGTCTTTGCCGTATTTCTTTGACAAGTGCGAACGCACAATACCGCGAATAAATTCCTGCCTTGAAACCCGCATTTCATAACATTCACGGCGAATTAAGTCATTCAAAAATTCCGGAAATATCATTGTGAAATGATTGTACTTTTTATGTGTTTTTGTCATTTTTTCAATTACATAAAATTTACACAAAAGAAATGTAAATTGGCGTAATATGCAAATAAATGTTTTTTACTGCATTACATTCGCAACAATGAAAGTTCAAAACGTCATATTACTTGGTGCAGCCGGTTGGCTTATTATGCGGGCAATAGGTTTGAAAAAAGTGTCGGACGAAGTTTCGTTTGTGCCTGCTTCGCTTGGCGTAAAACGCGACGGAAAAAAAATCATTGTTAATTTTGGACTTGACATAAACAACCCCGCACCCGCTTCCGTTACTATAAATAGGACGTTTGGAAACATTGAAGACGCAAACGGAAACACTTTGGGTCGTTTCAATATACCTACTTACAAAATTGAAGCAAACGGTACAACGCGGATAAACATTCCAATTTCTATTGAAGCGTTTGGTGCGTTACAAGCGGTTTTGTCTTCAATACTCAATAAAAACGCAAAAGTTACTATCAACTACACAAACGAAGTTGGTTTATTGTCTGTTTCGGATAAATATGCTTTTGACTTTAAAGAAGCGTTGAACTTTCCAGCAATTAAGAATTTGACAAACAGAAAACAAACAAAAGCAAACCCCGCAACCAAAACAACTTGACAAACATGATTGCAAAGGGTAAAATGATAACCGTTAAGCGAAATGCTTCAAACAAGCAACTTCAAAGTGCTATTGAAGACGCTTTGCCGGTAGCGGCTAAACAACCAGTTACAAAAGCCCTTGCAAAAAAACTTCGCGGTACAAACGACTTGGAAACGTCGCGAAATATCTTTAATTGGGTTTGTGCAAACATTCGTTACAAAAAAGACGGTTCAAATCAAATTGTTCGTCTTCCTTCGGGCATACTTCGCACACGCGAAGGCGACTGTAAAAGCATGAGTTTGCTTGTTGCGGCGTTGCTTGTTAATAATGGTATAGTTCCAAAATTCGTCTATACTTCATACAAAGACAACGACCCAACGCCTTCCCACATATACGTTGAAACAAAATCGGGCATTATACTTGATTGTGTGTGGAAGCGTTTCAATTCGGAAAAAACCCCTAAATTCAAATATAAAAAAATCATGGACATATCTTATTTATCAGGACTTGACGGAAGTTGTGCCGGACTTGGTGCAGCCGGAAAAGGAAAAACAAAAGTTAGAAAATTTGCAAAAAAAGCGGGTGCAACCGCAAAAAAAGGCGTTACCGCAATTAAGAAAGGTGCAAAAAAAGTTGGTTTGTCCGGCGGAAGAAATTTGTTTCTATTGCTTGTCAAAAACAACATTGACGGACTTGCAACAAAACTGAACACGGGCAACCGTGAAAAACAAGTTAACCAATGGAAAAAAGCCGGTGGCGACGGCAAGGTATTTGCCGAAGCAATTCGCAAAGGTTCAAGCAAACCCGCAAAAAAATTTGGCTTTTTGCAGAAACTTAAAGGACTTTCAAAAAAGAAAAAACTTTCTGGTTTTGGTGAAGTTGGTGAACCCGTGTCAAAGGAAGTTCAAGCAAAAATAATTTCTTTGTCAACTGCCGTTGGTTCGTCCATTGGTAGTGCAATTCCCGCCGTAGGTACTGCCGCCGGTGCAAGTGGCGGTGCTTCGTTGGGTGCGGTTATTATTGCCGTTTTGCCAATGGTGCAGGAAGCCGTCGCAAAAGTTCCTGCCGCCGAAGCCCTTGACCCCGACAAAGCCGGTTTTTCAACCCCTGCCGGTCTTGAAATGGCTGACCCCGAAAAAGAAACAAACCCTGCTGCCGAAGCCGAAGCCGCCGAAGCGGTTGACAAACAAACTGGCGGTGCAACAAACGCAAGCGGCGGTATTGGTATTCCAACGCCCTTGCTTTTGGGCGGACTTGCGGTTGCAGCGTTCCTTGCATTTCGCAAAAAATAATTTTGACAAACAATAAAAACAATATAAATTTACAACCAAAATGAAAAAGTTCAATTTGACCAAAATCCTGACCGAAAGCGGTGCATTAGTAGCCGGCGGTGTAGGTTCAAACCTTGTTGCAAAGAACATTCCTATTGCAAACGACCAAGTGAAAAAAGCCGCACCCCTGCTTTTGGGTGCATTTCTTTTGACAAACAGTAATACCCTGCTTCGCAATTTGGGTGCAGGCATGATTGCCGTTCAAGGTACTGCCCTTGCGAAAGGTGCAGTTCCCGCACTTGCAGGCGTAGGCGAATTTGACGACAGTTATGTTAGCGAAGACGTACTTATGGGCGAAGACGTGTTAATGGGCGAAGCCGAAGACCCTTTAATGGGTAACGTTCCGTTTTCAAACGACGCGTTGACAACTACCGGTTCGTATGATTTCACTTCCGCTGGCGAAATGCAGTATTGATATTTGACAAACAACTTGAAAGAAATAAAAGTTAAACCATAAATCATAAAACCATGAATAGTGTAATTGCAGAAAAACAGTACATAACCAGTAAATTGGGCGTACCGTATGAAAATTTGTCGCAAAGTTATTTGCGTGCTGAAACGGCGTTGACTACAACAAGCGTAATTCCTTTCTATTTGCAACGCGGACAAGTTGCTTCGCCGATTGTAACAGAAAATTTGTTGGAACTTAATGACCAATTTGTTGTGACCCATATTGGGTTTGGACTGAAACAGATTGGTGCAGATAGCCCAACTACGCAGCAACATTTGAACGCACAAGTGTTCACTTATGCCGACACAAACACGTTTACCGGTACAAACGCCGCGAACGTTGCGGGTATTTACAATACAAATTTATCTTTCACGATAAACCGCAGAAATTTCATTCCTTCGTTCCCAATGCGTTCCTTCCTTCGCGTGCCTGAAACACAGACAACCACGAACGCCGATTATACCACTTCCGGTATTAAGCAAACAAACAGTTTCCCCAACGGTTTGTATTCCTTCTACCCAACCGAAGTTGTACTAATTGACGGGCGTCAAACCCTTGATATTCAAATCAACTTGGGTGCTTCCGTTGCGTTTGACGACGCTTCAAATAGCATTTACGGTGTACTTGAATTTAGGGGCTACCTGATTGTCAACGCCAAATCTTAAATTTGACAAACTTGTGTGCTTAAAAAGCGGGTTGCTTCGGCGACCCGTTTTTTTTTGTATCTTTGTCAAAAATCGTGTGTGTGTTTGCACGGTGTTTTGTTCATTTGATAAAAAAGGGGGTTGACAAACCCCTTTTTTTGTATATTTGCTAAAAAAAGACAAACAATGAATAACCTTGTAGTAAAACGTTCGCAAATAATTGAAGCGAAAATTTCAGGCACGCCTGCAACAAACAAACGCTATTTCTTTACAGACATTCCGCAGTTAAGCCGTCTTAACATTGTAATTTATGGGCTTGAAGCATTTACAACGACACAACTTGCAGTTTCGCCGCAAAGCGGTTCAAACGTTGTAGGTACTTCAACCGGTATTACTTTAACCCTTCGCGACCAGTCAAAAACCGAAAAGGTGTACCAAATGCCCTATTACACATTGATACGTTCCAATAATTCGGGGCTTGTGGTTCTTTTTACCCCAATGACCATAAACCTTACGGATTGTTTCATTCAATTAGTGTCAACAAGCGGTATAAATGCAAATGAAGTTGCTTGTTTCAATTTGTATTACGACTTCGTATAATTTGACAAACAATGCGGTTAGTTTCAAATATCATTGAACAATACCGCAAAGAAAAAAAGACCGACGAAGTTGGAACGTATATAGGCAATAAAACTAAACTAATACCCGTTTCGTTTTCGCTTAATGCACCGCAAGTTGGTTTGCCTTATTTCTTTGCGGCTGACAGTTCGCTTGACGGCGACAAAGTTGTTGTTTCGCAAATTGAATTGCTTGACGTTACCCAATTAACAAAAGTGCAATCAGGTGCGGGCTTGGTTGACGGGCTTCCGTACAACTTATTTAATCAAGGTATTTTCGTTGCGGTCAATATCAAGCAGGAAGTTATTTGCGAAATACCTTTATACAACCTTTGCACTATACCAAACGGCGAAAAACCTTGTTTGACGTGGTTGACAGAACACGTTTGGGGCAACTGTTATATTTTATTCACGTCTTTGACCGGCATTGGTTCGCAGGGCTTGAATTTTCGTGTATCTTATTTTGACAAACAAATACCAGTATAAAAATGACAACACCCGAATACATAATTGAATTTATGCGTCAAGGCGACTATCGGTTTTACATTGTGACAAACGGTTACGATAACGACGTTATTCGGCAAATGCAACCTTGCACGGTTGAAGATAGCACGGAAAGTTTGTCAAAATTCTTTTCAAACACAACCGGACAGTATCGTGTCAAACTTTATACTTCAAACGAGTTGAAACGCGACGGCGACCCGCGTCAAGACCCGCAAGTTTTTGAAGTTCAGTTAACCGGAAAACCTTTGAAGTTTGGCGGTATGGGTTCAGTTGACGAAGACGAACCTTTTCCACCACGTCCAAATGCGGGCAATTACAACGCTTTTGGGGGCGGTTTTGACGGTTTTGGGGGTGCAAGTCAAGGCGTGTTCGGTTTTGACAAATACGACCAAATGAAGGACGAAATTTTGGGGTTAAAGGAACGTATTCGTGACTTGACAAACCAAATACAATTTATGCAGTTCAAACACGAAACAGAACTTGGACGTCTTCGTGACAGTCATAAATTGGAACTTGACAAGGCGTCTTCAAACAAAGAACTGTTGGGAAGCGGTATCGGTATGCTAATGAACAAAATGGGAATGGGCGAATAACTTTTTATCAATATGACAGACAAAGAAAAAATTTTGAAAGCAATTAACACACTTGCACAACACGACAAAAATTTTGCAGAAAACATTTCTAAATTGGCGGCGTTGTGTGTCAAAAACAAAATTGTGTATAACATGGCGGTAAGCAAATTAAATTCGTTGTAATGAAACAAGGGTTGACAATAAAAGATTATGCAATAGCGGTTGCCTTGCTTGGCGGGGCTGCGTATGGCGTTTCGCGTGTAATAAAAAAAGAAAAGGAAAAAAGAACAGAAAGAAAAGCAGAATTGACAACCAGTGAAGACAACCCGTTTTCCCCTTCGTCTTTTTTCAAAAAAGTACCGGCAGGAACTAAACTGATAACGCGTGCAAACGCCTTGCAATACGCGAAAATTATTTATGACGCGTTGGGCGGTTATTTCTTTGACGACCCTGATAAAGTAATTTATGTTTTCGCTTCACTTCCTTCGCAAACAATAGTTTCGCAAGTTGTTGAAAACTTTGAAGCGACGTATAAGAGAAACATTTTGGAATACCTAAAAAATGGCAACAAAACGTTTGACTTTGGAACCGGCGGGCTTAACGACGAACAATATAACCGAATACTTGAAAACGTAAAACGCAAACCAAAATACACCCGTTAATAATGGCAGGACTTGGCGACCCGCAGTTTGGAAGTGCAGAAACAAAGCAAGTTGACAAACAACTTGAAGACAGAATTTCGGCACTTGAAGCACGCATTGAAAAAATTGAAAAAATGCTTGGTTGGATAAAATGGGGGTTGATATTATTGGGCTTATACACTTTGACAAACAATTCAAAAAATGAAAACTAATACTGTAACGCAATTTGTGGGCGAAAATACAATGGTGACTTCCGACTGTATTGCTATTGCCTTTTTTCGTCCGACTTCCGGAAGCAACCCCGTTTGGGTTAATGGAATACCTATTGAAGCCGGACAAACTTTGTCAATTTCACAAACAACCGGCGACATTGACAAAACGCAATATGAAGTTTCTTTTGGAAGCGGGGCAGGGGCGAATGAATGTTATGTTTTACGAACGCTTATTATGGGCTAATGTTTGACGAAAACGACTTATCATTTGAACAAACACCGACAAACGAAGACGCGGAACGTGAAGCGAAAATAAGACGCTTAAAAGCCGAAATTCGGTATTTGAAAAGCGAAATGAATTTAACCCCGCAGTTTCACGGGCTTATCGGCGGTTCAGCAATCGGTCACGCACTTGGAATGGGTGCTTTGGGCGTTGGTTTGGGGGCTATTTTGGGCTATAATTTAGCAAAAGGTAAACCAATTAGCCCAGAACTTCGCAACCAGATAAAAGTTGCAATTCAGCAAAAGAAACAACAACTTGACAAACTTATGGTAGGTCAGGACGTTTCAAACGCCATGACAAGCGGAATAATGTCAAGCGACCAAATGTTAAATTATGAATATCGGGAACTTCCTTTTACCGGTAAATGGCAAATGTTGTTGGGAAAACCGGCGGCAAATTTTCATGCACTTGTTTTCGGTAAGCCCAAAATGGGAAAAAGTTATTTTTCCGTTTCGCTTGCAAAGTATTTGTCAAATTTCGGGCGTGTTTTATACATAGCCGCAGAAGAAGGTTTTTCGTCAACCCTTAAAAAGAAAATTGCCGACTTTGGGTTGCAGAATAGCCGTGTTGACTTCGCTAATTTTCGCGACTTTATGCAAGTGAAAAACATACTTCGGGCAGAACAATATGACTTTGTTTTCATTGATAGTGTCAATTATATGCGACTGCTTCCCGAACAAGTTGAAGAACTGAAAAACATTTTGCCCGAAAGCGGCTTTGTAACGGTTCAGCAGGCAACAAAACAAGGTCATGCAAGGGGCAGTCAGGAATTCGGGCATAATTGCGACATAATTGTTGAAATCGTGGACGGCGTGGCGTATGCACAAGGACGTTTCGCACCACCGGCAGAAATGGAAGTTTTTGACAGACCGTTAATGCCTGAAAGAACACAACAAACGCAACAAACGCAACAAAGTTTGTCAAATAACATGGAACTTGACGGTTTTGAAGCAGGCGACTTTGATGAATTTTTGTAACTTTGACGTATGCAAATGGGATTAACACGAATATCTTTGTCAAATGCACCGCAAGCGGGTACGGGTGCGACTTCGTATTATGGAAGTTTTTATGACACCACACGTCAAACAATTAGTTCGCCTTATGCTATTTCACAAATTGAATTAAATACAACAGTTTTCAGTCAAAACATACAAATTGCAAGCGGAACGCAAATTGTTTTTGACTATGCCGGAAAGTATAATGTTGAATTTTCTTTGCAACTTCAAAACATAAGTGGTCAGGAACAGGAATTTTATTTGTGGCTTGATTATTTAGGAACTGCCGTAGCAAATAGTGCTTCCGTTATTACCGTACCGAAACAACACGCGTTGGGCGACGGCTTCATTGTCGCCGCTTGGAACTTTTATGTTGACGTTAATGCCGGCGATAACATTGAACTTGTTTGGACGGCAAGCGATACAAACGTTCGTATTGAACCGGTTGTGCCGCCAGTTGTTCAAATACCTTCAATACCTTCCGTAATAGTAACCGTTTCAAAAATTTAACCGCGAAATCGGGTACGGGTGCGAAATCGGGTACGGGTACGGGTGCGTTTTCGGGTTCGTTTGCGTCATGTTTGTCAAAAATCGTGAACGCAGATAGGGTGCGAAGCAAAATGCGTGTCTAAAATTGTGGACTAATGCGTGTCTAATAAAGTGGACGATGACGCCCCCGCCCG
>Ga0208975_1000512_pt1 | contig 18472 bp, 10 predicted proteins | sample GreLakmeER78MSRF_FD_187700 | JGI IMG/M metagenome (GOLD analysis project Ga0208975, IMG submission 187700) | Freshwater lentic microbial communities from great Laurentian Lakes, MI, USA - Great Lakes metaG ER78MSRF (SPAdes) | ecosystem: Environmental > Aquatic > Freshwater > Lake | place: Great... | reverse complement strand
AAGCCTTTGCCGCCTTAAAAAAAATTCAAATAGAATTTCCAAATGCTTTTATTGTAAAAGGCAAAATAAAAACGACTTTAAAGCCTAAGGAGAAGTAAACTGTTTTTATTTTAGATTACTTATATTTTTTAGGATGAAATTTTATTTTTTAATGCTAAAATTTAAAGACTAAAAAGAAAAGAATTTATTTAATAATTAATTTCTTAGTAAAAGTTGAATTGTTAATTTTTAAGGAAGCAAAATAGATTCCAACTGGTAATTCACTTGTTTTAATTTGAAAAATATTTTCCCCCTCAGTTAAATAAATTTCTTTTTTGATTGTTATGGCTCCTATTCCATTATAAATATTTAAAATACTTTTCTCATTTTTAGTGGCTTTTATTTTAAACGTAAGTTCATCTGAAACTGGATTAGGAAAAAAATTAAACGCATCTAAATTTTTACTTGTTTCCATTATTGTAAGAGGGGCATTTGGATCATTATATTTTATAGAAAATTGCAATGAATCAGAAGAATTTATAGCATTTATAAAAGTATATTTAATATAACTGTATCCAATTGCAGAGGCCTCATCAAAATCACAACTTAAAACTTGATTGTCTCCTTGAATAGATGATGCAGATTGACCTGGAGTTAAAGTTAACGGGGGGGAAATTAAAGTGCCTGCTAAATAACAATTGCCTGCAAAACAAAATCTGGCAACAGCAGTAGTCGAATTAACTGAATTCAAAATAATATCGTAGCGTTTTACTAAATATGATTTTGTAGAATTACTAATGTTTTTTATGTCTAAAATAATTTCACTTGTGTTTTCAGCAGTCGTTGTTGTATAAATTGTTGATCCCGCTGCTACTGTATTTGTAGTGTTAATAAAATTAACTAAAATATTATTTTGACTAAATACTTTTATAGAAAATACTAGGGCTAAATTAATTATTATTATTTTCATTTTAAATCTTTTAAATTTTTACTTTAGAATATTATTTAATTATTGTTATTTTTTTTGTGCTTTTTAAACTATTTGATTCAAGAACAACGTTATATATTCCTTCAGGATATTGTTTAGTATCAATTTGAATATTGTTTATCCCAATAGAAAAATTAAAGTTTTTTTCAAAAATCACTTGGCCTAAAGAATTAATTAAATTAATTCTATAATTTGAATTATTAATTGAATTAACTGTTAAGTTAACATCGCCACTAGTTGGATTAGGGAATACTTCTATATTAATATTAGACAAAGGCGAAGAAAAAATACCTACCGGATTTAGTTGAGAAAGATTCACGTTATCTATATAGAGATTGTTGCCATATGCACTTGTTGCCACAAATTTTATCAAAATAGATGGGTTTGAATATCCAAACAAATTAACACTTTCTTTTCTCCATTGTGCTGCCGAAGGAACAAAAGGTGATGTAGTAGCTGGTGCAGTATTTAGATTTGTTCCTGATTTATCATAAACGTTTGTCCAATTATCACCGCAATCATCTGAAACAAATACTTCTAATTTATCGGCCTCGGTAGCATAAGTAGCATAGGCTAAATCAAAAGTTAAAGTAGGTGTAATCGCTCCAGCTAAATTAATTGGTGGCAAAATTAATTCATTAATAGTGCCTACTGCGTAAGTATAAAAATCCATTTTAGTTGATTCGGAAGATAAACCAAAACCTCCGCAAGAAGTACTTTTAACCCAACTTGGTCCAGAAGTAGCGTTAAATGTTGACCATTTTAAAGGAGGAAATGTAGAAGTAAATCCCTCAACTATGGGGGTAGTTTGATAATTAGAAATGGTAACAAATTTAGTAGTTGCACTGTTATTTACTAAATTATTGTCAGTTCCACTTACAGCACTTATGTTATAAGAAAATGTATGAGATCCTCCACTAACACTGATTGAGCCGATAGCTATAGTTGTTGAAGCGCCTACAGCCAAGTTTCCACTCCAAGAAAATATAGGCTTTATAATTCCATCAATATAAGGTGTTATAGTAAAATTTGTTATGCCGTTGTTTCCATTATTTTTGATTGTAACATCAGGAGCAATCGTATTCGTACAAGATAAATTTGGCACGAAAGCAGAAATAGCTTTTGCGTCGTTAGATAGCCCTTCGCTATTAGCCAAACCAGCTTGAGCTACTTTTTGATTGCCATCATCTTGAATAAATCCAACAAATGCAATTTCAGATTTGTCTCTAATGTATGATGGTAATGGACAATTAATTGTAAACGTTTGAGTTTGACCAACGCTCCATGTTCCAGCGGTCATTGGAGTTCCATTTTGTAATGTAGGAAATGATTTTACCGCAACATCTTCAAAATCTTTTTCGCCATTAGTACCTGGTGCAGTAACGAAATGGACATGTCTTTCGATCATAACTAAACGGAATATTAAATTTCCCGTAGCAGAGAAAGATTGAGTAGCTTGAATATTAACAGTTAAGTTTACGGCACTATATGCTTGGTTCCATGCACGAGTCATATTAATGCTAAATTCTGAGGGAACCGCTGCGGCTGAAGAAATAACATTGTTATTTAAATTAGCTGGATGACCTGAAGATGCTCCAAAAACACTCGCTTCTTGCCCATCTATTTTACTAGATGGAGCCGAGTTAATTGCTGGAGTATATCCATATCCGCCACTTGCTAAAGTTTTCCATCTCCAATCGATTTCAACTTTATTGGTTTGATACAATGACCATGTATTAGATGGGGCAGAAGGAATAGGAACTTGCCATTTAATAGCTACAATTTTAGGTGTATTTGTTGGAGAAGCCAATAATAGATTTAGAGGAGGATTAGCTGATGCACATGGCGGACAATTTTCCCCGGTGAACTCTTCGTATAATGATAATCGAGGTGTTTGCGAAAACACAGCCAGGCCTATAATTAAAAAACAAAAGCTTAGAGTACTTTTTTTCATTTTTTTACTTTATTAAATAAAATTATTTATTAAGAGATATTTTTTTGTTACAGGTTCCTAATTCTGTTTCTAAAACAACCGAATAAATTCCAGTTGAAAATGAAGTTAGGTCTAATTGAATATAATTTAAGCCTGCCTTTAAGTTAACCGAATTTGAATAAACTAATTGACCTAAAGTATTTGTTATGATTAATTTTCCTTTTAATGTGCTAGGTAAATTAATTTTTAAGGTTGTTTCGCCATTACTAGGATTAGGGTATACTTCTATATTTTGAAAAGCTAAATCATTTTGCTTGATACCAATTGGTTGAGCTTGCGAAAGATTTATGTTGTCAAGATAAAGATTGTTCCCATTATTATTTGTAGTTGTAAATTTTACTAAAACCGAAGGCTTATTAAATCCTGTAAGAGTAATGTTTTCGGTACGCCATTGAGAAATATCATTTACATCTGGAACATAAGCAAGCGGTGTAGGAAGCGCTGTAGCCAAAACTAAACCAGCATTACTATAAAAACTTGTCCAACTAGCACCACAATTATCAGAAACAAACACTTCAAGTTGATCATTACTATTAGCATTTCTTTGAGCATAAGCTAAATCAAATGATAACTCAGGAGCCGCACCACCTGATAAATTCATTGGGGCTAAATATAAATTATCAACATCGCCAATGGCTGTGTTATTAAAAAAATCGTATTTAGTAGATTGAGATGATAAATTATATCCACCTGCATTAGTTACTCTTGACCAAGACGGTCCAGAATTAGGATTGCTGTTAGCCCAGTTTAATGGAGGAAATGTAGCTGCAGCGAAACTTTCAGAAACGCTGTTCCCTGAAAAATTAGAAGCAACAAGATAAGAAACTTTGTTTGCAGAGTAGGTTAAGTTAAACGCAGGCACATTTAAATTAACGTTAAATGAAAAGGTGTGTGCCCCATTTGCAGTTGGAGTAGGAATAGAATTTAAGTTTATGGTTGTGCTTGTGCCTGCAGCTAAAACACCATTCCAAACCGTTGGATTAGCGGCTATTCCATCTGTATATGGGTTTATTGTAATCGTATTAATCGAAGAAAGGCCGTCATTTCTTAAGGTAATTTGAGGCGTGATTGAATTGCTGCAAGTTACTTCTACTTTTGCATTTAAAGCTGCAAGCGCCTCAGAAGGCATAGCTACTTTACTAACTCGTGTTGCTTGAGCAACTTTTGTATTACCATCATCTTGAATAAAGCAAACAAAAGCAATTTCTTCTTTTTTTCTAGTATATGATGGAATAGGGCAATTAAGAGTAAATGTTTGAGTTTGTCCTAAGGTCCATGAAGAAGCCATAGAAATTCCTGATTGAAGAGTTGGAAAGGATTTAATAGCTACGTCTTCAAAGTGTTTTTCGCCGTTTGATCCAGGAGCAGTTGGGAAATCGATGATGTTTTCAACCATTACGGTTCTGAATTTTAAAGCTCCAACAGCATTAAAGTTAGCGCTTGCTGCTATACTAACCGTTAAGTTAATTGAACTACAGCTTGCATCCCATGCACGAGAAACAGAAATTGAAAAAGCAGATGTATATGATTGAGCAGTTGAAATAACAGTATTATTTAAATTTGCTGGGTGAGCTGAGGCTGCGCCAAAAACAGAAGGCGCTTCACCATCAATCTTACCCGATGGGGCTGAATTTATTGCTGGAACATAGCCATATCCACCTGCTGCAACACTTTTCCATCTCCAATCGATTTCTACTTTATTGGTTTGATATAATGACCAAGTATTAGAGGGTGCTGAAGGTATAGGCACTTGCCATTTAATAGCAACAATTTTTGGTGTATTTGTTGGGGATGCCAACAAAAGATTTAACGGAGGATTAGCTGATGCGCATGGCGGGCATGTTTCGCCAGTAAATTCTTCATATAAAGACATGCGAGGCGTTTGAGAAAACGCCGTTAAACTTATCGATAAAAGGATAATAGTTAATGTAAAATTTTTCATATGTAAATAAATTATTAATTATTTTCGAAAATTAATCAATAAAAAGGAAATTAAAAATTATTTAATTAAAATTCGACTAAATTAATTAATTTTTAATTTAAATTAATTGGATGTAACCGATTTTTTTAAAGATCAATGAACTTATTTAGTTTAGATATTTTTCTAAGCTAGTATCGAAACCATCTTTAAATTCTATAATAGTTCCGAAATTTTCACCATCTATCAATATGTTTTTTCCTTTAACCTGGCCAAGTTTACTATATTTTGCCCCCTGTTTTTTTAATTCTGCTTCAAACGAGTGAAGTTGATGTTCGGATAGGCTTACGACAACTCTGCTTTGAGATTCTCCAAACAAAAAGGCGTCTTTACGAATAGAAACATCACTTTTAATCTCAAAACCCAAATTGTTTACCATGCTGCTTTCTAGTAAATTTATAAATAAACCGCCATCACTAATGTCGTGAGCCGAATTAATTAATTTTAATTTAATAAGTTTAGAAATTGAGGCCTGAATAAGATGTTCAGTTTCTAAATCAAAAAAAGGAGCGGGCGTATTATTAATTTTATGATAACTATATAAATATTCGGAAGAAGAAATGTCGTTTTTGCTTTCGCCTACCAAATAAATTAAATCGCCTTCGTTTTTAAAATCGAGAGTTGTTTGATTTAATTTATCTTCTAAGATACCTATCATTCCAATTGTTGGTGTAGGAAAAACAGGGCCCTCATAACTAGATTGATTATAAAAACTTACATTACCGCCAGTAACTGGGGTTTGAAATCTAATGCAAGCTTTACTCATCCCTTTAATAGCTCCAACAAATTGCCAATATACTTCAGGATTATACGGATTACCAAAATTCAAACAATTAGTTACAGCGCTTGGGATTCCTCCGCTACAAACAATATTTCTTGCAGCTTCACTAACGGCTATTGCGCAACCAATTTCAGGATCAGCATTAACATAACGTGCGTTACAATCTACAGTCATGGCGAGTGCTTTTTTTGTACCTTTTATATTTACAATGGCGGCATCACTAGGTTTGTTTGAACTCATATTTAATGTCCCAACCATGCTGTCGTATTGATTATAAACCCATTTTTTACTCGCTAGATTCGGGTGATTGGCTAAAAACAGCATAACAGGTTTTAATTGATTAGGTTCTTCAACTAGATTTATATTAAATTTTTTAGACTCTGCAAAATAGGAGGGTTCTTTATATTCGCGAGTATAAACTGGTGCGCCTCCTCCAAGAACTAAAACATCTGCAGGCACATCAGCAACTAATTCTTCATTCATAAAATATTTTAACCGCTCTCCAGCGGTAACCTCGCCAATTTGAGCGCAGTTAAGATCCCATTTTTCGAATACGGATTGTACTAAATTTTCTTTGCCTTTTTCAACAACAACTAACATTCGCTCTTGCGATTCGGATAAAAGAATTTCGAATGGATGCATGCCATCTTGACGAGTAGGAACCTTATCTAGCCAAATATTCATTCCATGCTTTCCTTTTGCGCTCATTTCTGATGTTGAGCAGGTTATTCCTGCTGCACCCATATCTTGCATACCTATTACGGCGCCAGTTTTAATTACTTCGAGCGTTGCTTCTAACAATAATTTTTCTTGAAAAGGATCTCCAACTTGAACTGAGGGTAAATCTTTTGCAGAATCTTCGGTTAAATCTTTACTAGCAAATGCTGCTCCTGCAATACCATCTTTTCCTGTAGAGGAGCCAACAATAAAAACAGGATTACCAATACCATATGAAGTTGCGCTGATTGTTTCGCCATGTTTTACAATGCCAGCACTAAAGGCATTTACCAATGGATTTACATTATAACATTCATCAAAAAAAACTTCGCCTCCTACCGTTGGGATGCCGAATGCATTTCCATAATCGCCTATGCCTTTAACTATGCCTTTAACTAACCATTGTGTTTTTTGTGAAGAAATATCGCCAAACCGAAGTGAATTTAATTGGGCGATTGGTCTGGCGCCCATTGTAAAAATATCGCGATTAATCCCACCAACTCCGGTAGCCGCTCCCTGGTATGGTTCTATAGCACTTGGATGATTGTGAGACTCTATTTTAAAACAGCAAGCTAAACCATCACCTATATCTACTAATCCAGCATTTTCTTCGCCAGCTTTTGATAACATATGAGGGCCGTCTTTAGGCAATGTTTTTAACCAATTGATTGAGTTTTTATACGAACAATGCTCGCTCCACATGACAGAAAAAATAGATACTTCGGTAAAGTTAGGCGTACGTCCTAAAATAGATTGTATTCTCTCAAACTCTTCCGTTAAGAGGCCTAGTTTTTTTGCTGTTTCAACATCAGCAATCTGTTCTGAATATTTTATCTTTGCCATATTTTAAATAAAAGAAACAAAGATATTGATTTTGACTGCTTGTTGTAGTTTATTTTAATTAACAAATTAGAATCAAATCGATTTAAAAGAAATATTACAAATAACATAATTCATTCTATATATTTGAACAAATAATTCGTTTCATTTTGAAAACCTTTTTTATACCCTTTTTTATTTCAATTTTCTTTATTGGAATTCTAAACTTAAAAGCCCAAAAAACTACAGAGTTTTCGAACGACACCGTAAAATTTTCTAAAGAGTTAAGTGATTATTTTATTGATAATTCGGCAAATAAAGAAACCGCAAAAGATTATATTCGAGTCTTTGAAAAACTTTGGAAAGACAACGTCATTACTGGCTACTATAAACAGGCGGCAATTAATACAGCCAATGAAATGCTTAAAAAAAGATTTAAGCCATATCCGTATTTTTATGGATACATTAATACTTTAATAAATTCTATTCAATCAAATCATAGTAACGAAATATTTAAAGATTGGCAAACTTGTTTAGATAAAATCATAAATGGTAAGTCTTTGCGGGGCATTCAGTCTTTTTTGGATATGAGCGAGAATGTATTTATGAAGAATGAATTTTATAAAACGCCTTCGTTTTCTTTTTATAGTTTGGAAACAAATTTTAAATTTGAGTTTGATACGATTGCGCGCGTAATTTTCAATTCAATCACATTAGTAGGCGCCAATCCTAATGGTGATAGTTTAGCCATAGAGAAAACTTCTGGAACTTTTTATCCGAATAGTGGAAAATTTATAGGCAAGGGTGGAAAAGTTAGTTGGGAAAAAAGTGGATTAGAAATTGATGTGTTTGCATTAATAAAAAATTATACGATTGATTGTAAAACCGGAGCTTATTTTGCTGATAGTGTAATATTTACTGGCAAACAATTTTTTGATAAACCACAATTAGGTCGAATTAACGATAAAATTATTACAGAAAATGGAGAAAAAACTTATCCTCGCTTTGATTCTTATAGTAAACGTTTACTAGTGAAAAACATTTATCCTAATGTAGATTATGATGGAGGATTTAGCATGCGTGGTTCTAAATTTGTTGGTTCAGGAAGCCCATCAAATCCTGCAAGAATAATCTTAAGTCGAGAGGGGAAAAAGTTTTTAGAAGTTAGCGCGCGCGCCTTTGGAATGAATAATGAAAAAATTGTTGCAAATCCAGGCATAATAAAAATTTTTTTAGATAAAGACACTATTTTTCATCCAGGCTTAAGTTTTAACTATCAAATAGATAAGCGTGTTGTTACAATTGTGCGAGGCGAAGATGGCTTGCAAAAAACACCTTTTTCAAATTCGTATCATAAATACGACATGTATTTTGAACAAATTGTTTGGCCAATTGATGATTCTGTTATGATGTTTAATTTTTTGCCAAATAATTTTCAGGGCGAAGCTTATTTTGAATCTTCCGATTTCTATAATGCCCAAAAAGCAGAACTTATAAAATTAGGAGAGCCGATCAGTCCAATCACCAGAATGATTGATTTTTATAACGCAAACAACAAATCGGCATCATTTTCGGTAGTTGATTTTGCTAAACACATCAAATATTTGGCGGTTGATTTAAGGCCAATAATTTTTAAAATGGCCGTATTTGGATTAATTTATTATAATCCTGAAACAGACATTGTTACTGTTAGACAGAGGCTCTTTGATTTTGCTTTAAACGCAAAACATAAAAACGATTACGATATAATAACCATTCACTCAGTTAATTCTGGCAAAGAGAATGCCGTTATGAATTTATTAAATTACGATATTAATGTTTATGGTGTAAAATCTGTTTTGTTAAGCGATACTCAAAAAGTATTTATGTTCCCTAAACACCGTGAGGTAATTATGAAAAAAAACAGACAGCTATTATTTAGTGGAACATTAGCTTCTGGCAAATTTGAATTTGTTGGGAAAGATTTTATTTTTGATTACGAACAATTTAAAGTGAAAATGAAAACAATTGATTCTCTTAAAATATATGTTGAGGCTCTTCAGGTTGATGTAAATGGGAATGTTCCATTTAAAAAAGTACAAACACTGATAGAAAATTTGGATGGAGAGTTACGAATTGATGCGCCAAAAAACAAATCTGGCTATGGTCAAGCACCTACATTTCCTAGCTTTAAGTGTTTTAAAGAGAGTTATGCTTATTATGATAAACGCTTAGTTTATAAAGGGGTTTATAATAGAGCTAAATTTTATTTTAAATTAGATCCCTTTAGTATTGATAGTTTAGATAATTTCAGAAATGAAGCCTTACGATTTGAAGGTACTTTTTATTCGGCAGGTATTTTCCCAAATTTTAAAGAGGTGCTTTCTTTACAGAAAGACTATTCTTTTGGGTTTATTCATCAAACTCCTACTGGTGGTTTCCCTATTTATGGAGGTAAAGCAAATTTTGATAAAGAAATTAGATTAAGCAATAAGGGTTTACGAGGTGGTGGGGATTTAAATTTTAGTTCTAGTGCATCTAAAGTTTCTGACCTAGTGTTATTTCCAGATAGTGCAAATGGAAATGCAAATGTTTTTGATGTTAAAGAAGGTGATAACCCAGAATTTCCAACTGCTCATGGCGATACCGTGCGACTTCATTTTTTACCCTACCAAGATTTGCTTCAAGCTTATAATATTAAAACTCCTTTTAAATTATACAAGGAAAACTTTATTTTTAAGGGCCGATTAGATTTATCTTATAAAGAATTAACTGGCAACGGAAAATTTGAATTTGAAAAAGCAGATTTGTTTTCTCAAAAAATAATGTTTGCTAAAAGAAATTTTTTTAGTGACACAGCAGACTTTAAATTAAAAGCGTTTGAAGGCGATGGATTTTCATTTAGTACAGATAATGTTAATGCAAAAATAGATTTTGATAAACGCGAAGGGGTTTTTAAAACAAATGGAGAGGGCTCATATGTTAAATTCCTTAAAAATCAGTATATCGCATACATGGAACAATTTAAATGGTTTATGGATGCTGAAGAAATTGAACTTGGAGACACACAAAAGAAAATGGATACCGAAGCCGCAGAAAACGGAATAGATTTAGAAGGGCCTGAGTTTATTAGTACTCATCCCAAACAAGATTCACTTCGTTTTTTTGCGCCAGGCGCTAGTTATAATTTGCATAAATACATTATTAAATGTAAGAATACGCCTTACATTGATGTAGCGGATGCTAGAATTTTTCCATTCAATGGAGATGTAACCATATTTAAAAATGCAGTTTTAGATACTTTACGAAAATCATGGATCTCAGCAAATACAGTTACAAAATATCATCGAATTAATAATACAACGACTAATATTTTTAGTCGCCGAAATTATTTAGCTTCTGGTGAATATGAATATAAAGACGAAAATGAAAAAAGTTTTTTAATAAACTTCAAAATTATAAAACCCGACACCTCAGGGCAAACTATTTCAGAAGGAGATATTCCTGAAAAAGAAAATTTTAGATTTAATGATTATTTTAGTTTTGCAGGCAAAGTATTTTTAAAAGCAGCTGATGAGTTTTTAACCTTTGATGGTGGAACAAAAATTGTTCACAATTGTAATAAAATAGGAAAATCATATTTAAAGTTTTCTGGAGAAATTAATCCAAATGAAATCTTAATCCCAATCCCTAAAAAGGCTTTAGATATGAAGGGATTAGAAGTAGGAACAGGTTTGTTTTTTAATTCAGATTCTAATTCGGTTTATCCCGCATTCTTATCTTTACAAGGAGCCAGAAGCTCAAAAAATGTGATTGAAGCCGATGGATTATTAACCTTCAATAGAGAAACAAAAGAGTATGAAATTTCTAACAAAGAAAAATTAAATGAAAAAAGTTTGCCAGGAAACTATGTGGGACTCGACACGAAAAATTGCATGATTAATTCCGAAGGCAGCTATAATTTAGTTAACGATTTAGGTCAAGTTAAATTAACTAGTATTGGAAACGCAAATTATAATAGTGTTACTGATAGTGTTAATTTTAATTTAATGTTAGTTGTTGATTTCTTTTTTGAATCAAGTTTAATAAGAAAAATGGCTAAAGATTTAGAGTTATATAGTGGGGCATTAACTCCGATTCCACTTGAAGGCGATCTCTTTAAACATGGCATAATTGAATTATTAGGAAAAGAAAGAGGCGATAAAGTGCAGTCTGATCTAGATTTATTTGGCAACTATAAAAAGTTTCCAGATGAGTTAGAAAAACCGCTGGTATTTAATAATGTAAAAATGACATATAATAAAAACACAAAATCTTATTTGTCAGAAGGAATGTTAGGGCTTGGAAATATTCTTAAAACCGAAATTTTTAGATATATGAATGGGGTTATACAAATTAAAAAACAGAGAGGAGGCGATGCTTTGGATATTTATTTAGAGGCAGATGCCAATACTTGGTATTATTTTAATTATTACAAAGGAACCATGTTGGCTTTTAGTAATAACAGTGAATTTAACAGAGGTATAGAGGGGTTAAAGTCTAAAAATAAAAAAATGAATGTTGAAAAAGGCCCTTCCTATAAATTCGACCTAGGGAATAAACGTAAAAAAGATTTATTTTTAGAAAAGCTAAAACAATTTGGTGCTTATGGCGCAGAAGAAGATAAAGAAAAAAAGCAAGAAGAGTAATCTGATTGATTAAACTCTTTTCAAAATTATCCTTCAATTAAGTTAAATGCTATACTTATATTTGTTGCCCTAAAAAAGCGATTACACTAAACCATGAATAACATACGTAATTTTTGCATTATTGCTCATATCGATCACGGAAAAAGTACCTTGGCCGACCGGTTATTAGAATATACCGGTGCTGTAAGTAAACGCGACATGCAAGCTCAGGTGTTAGATGATATGGATCTTGAAAAAGAAAGAGGCATAACCATCAAAAGCCATGCTATTCAAATGGATTACGAGTATAAAGGAGAAAAGTTTGTTCTTAATTTAATTGATACTCCTGGGCATGTTGATTTTAGTTACGAAGTGTCTCGTTCAATTGCTGCCTGCGAAGGAGCGCTTTTAATTGTAGATGCAGCTCAGGGCATTCAGGCCCAAACAATTTCTAACTTATATTTGGCTCTAGAGCACGATTTAACTATTATCCCCATTTTAAATAAAATGGATTTGCCTAGCGCAGAACCAGAATTAGTAAAGGATCAAATCGTTGATTTAATAGGTTGTGATCGCGATTCAATTATTCCGGCTAGCGGAAAAACAGGACTTGGAATCGAAGAAATTTTATCGGCCATTATAGAAAGAATCAACTCACCAATCGGAAATCCCGAAGCGCCTTTACAAGCATTAATTTTTGATTCTGTATTTAATTCTTTTAGAGGGATTATTGCCTATTTTAAAATTACAAATGGCACCATTAGAAAAGGAGAAAAAGTAAAATTTGTTAATACCGGATCTATTTATAACGCTGATGAAATTGGCGTTCTTAAATTAAAACCCGAGCCCCGAAATATTTTAAGCACTGGAGATGTTGGTTATATTATTTCTGGAATTAAATCCGCTAAAGAGGTTAAAGTTGGTGATACAATTACTCACTTCGATCGCCCTTGTTTAGAAGGGATTCACGGATTCGAAGAAGTAAAGCCTATGGTTTTTGCTGGAATTTATCCTATAGACACTGAAGATTTTGAAGAATTGCGCTACAGCATGGAAAAACTACAATTAAACGACGCTTCTTTAACTTGGGAACCCGAATCTTCTTTAGCTTTAGGCTTTGGTTTCAGGTGCGGTTTCTTAGGTATGCTTCATATGGAAATTGTACAAGAACGATTAGAGCGTGAATTTAACATGACTGTAATAACTACCGTTCCTAATGTATCATATATCGCTTATCAAACTAATGGAGATGTGATAACTGTAAATAATCCCAGCGACTTGCCCGATCCTGGTCGAATAGATTATATAGAAGAACCATATATTAAGGCCAATATTATAACAAAGTCTGACTTTATTGGCCCAGTTATGAGTTTATGCATCGAAAAAAGAGGTTCTATTGTTACTCAAAACTATTTAACAGCCGATCGGGTTGAACTCGTTTTTGAAATGCCTTTAGGCGAAGTTGTATTTGATTTTTTTGACCGCTTAAAATCTATTTCAAAAGGTTATGCCTCTTTTGATTATCATCCTATAGGCATGAGAGAATCTGATTTAGTAAAACTCGATATTCTTCTTAAAAGCGAACCCGTAGACGCGCTATCTTGTTTAATACACAGAAGTAATTCATATCATTTTGGAAAAAAAATATGTGAAAAACTAAAAGAATTAATTCCTAAGCAGCAATTCGAAATTCCAATTCAAGCAGCAATTGGCGCCAAAATTATTTCTCGCGAAACAATTAGTGCAATGAGAAAAGATGTAACGGCTAAATGTTATGGAGGCGATATTAGTAGAAAAAGAAAATTATTAGAAAAACAAAAAGAAGGTAAAAAACGCATGAAACAGGTTGGAAATGTTGAAATCCCTCAAAGCGCTTTTATGGCAGTTTTAAAACTAAATAACTAACTTCATCACTATTTTTTCGTTTATTAAATCCCTTTATCTCTTCTTTAAAAAAGTTAAATTTTCTATCATCATCTTCGTCTTTTTTGAATATTTTTAAAAATGTTCAAAAAACCAATTACTAGAGTATTCAATTCTCATTATGTTGTTTAAATTTACACTATGCGTTTCTATATATTTATCTGGTTTTTTTTCGTTTTTTTTTCTCTAATTAGCCAACAAAAAAAAGAATATTTTGATGCCCAGCAATCTCAATTAAAGACAGAAACAGATTATTTTAAAGGAATGCCACATGGGCAACACTTTGAATATTATATTTCGGGCAAACCCAGTCGCAGAGGCTATTATCATGAAGGAAAAGAAGATAGCATTTGGATGTTTTATTATGAAGACGGAACTAAAAAAGCAGTTGAGCATTATTTTAGAGGAAAAAAATGGGGTACAAATACTTATTATTTTAAATCTGGCAAAATAGCCCAAATTACAAAGTATAATAATGATATTGCCGACAGCACTTGGACTTCTTTTTATGAAAACGGGAAACAAAAAACAGTAGAGAATTTTGAAAATGGTAAAAAGGAAGGGGAATGGATTTATTATTTTGAAAATGGTATTATCGAAAGCAAAGGTGCTTTCGAAAAAGATAAGCGTAATGGTAAAGCCCAAACGTTTTTTAAATCAGGGAAAGAGGCCTCAATACAAAATTATTGTTCTGGTAATCCTTGTGGAATTTGGGAGGAGTTTTATGAATCAGGCAAAAAAAAATTCACTAAAGAATATAAAGATACCTTATTGTATTTATTAGAGTTGTTTGACACAAAAGGGAACCAACTTATAGCCCAAGGAAACGGAAGTTTAACAGCTAATTACAACAATGGTATAATTAAGGCCATTGGTTATTATAAAAATGGTTTACAAGACAGCGTTTGGAGATTTTTTCATAACAATGGCGAATTAAATTATGAATCCACTTACATTGAAGGCATACTTAATGGCTATTATTCATCCTATTACTCAAATCATAATATAAAAAGTGAAGGGAATTTTCTGAATAATAAAAAAGAAGGAATATGGAAGTTTTACAATCTAGAAGGTAAAATCGAAATGAAAGGCTCTTTTAAAGAAAATACTCGCGAGGGCAAATGGATTTATTATTATTCGAATGAAAAAATTGAAAGTGAGGGCGATTTTTTAAATGATAAACAAATAGGCGTGTGGAATTATTTTTATCGTGGAGGCGAAAAATGGAAACAAGGTAATTTTGAAAATGGCAATAAAAATGGCATTTGGTCTACTTGGTGGGAAAATGGCAATAAATTACAAGAAGGTCCTTACATAAAAGGAGAAGAAAATGGGCTCTGGCTTAGCTGGTGGGAAAATGGCATTAAAAAAGGCGAAGGAAATATTAAAGGAACCTCTCTTATTGGATTTTGGAAGGGTTGGCACAACAATTCTATGCCTAGTTATCTTGGAAGTTATAATAACAAAGGTTCGAAAAAAGGCGAATGGAACTACTTTTATGAGAACGGAAAACCAAAAGAAACCTCTAATTATGTAAATGGAATAAAACACGGCAAACACATTCAGTGGTTTGAAAAAGGAGGTTATGTGGATACAAAAGGTAAATATCGCAGAGGCCACCAAACTGGCAAATGGTCCTACAATTTCGAAACTGGCGGCCTTAGTAGAATTCAGAATTTTAAAAATGGGAAATTATGTGGAAAAAGCATTATCTATTACCCTAATTCAACTATTCAGGCCATATCAAACTACTCAATTGTTAACGATAGTCGAAAAGGAAAATTGCAAAGCGTTCCTGATGGTGAATGGATTTTTTATGACAAAAACGGAAAGGAAATAAATCGAATGAGATATTCGCGTGGAACTAAACAATAAATATTTTTTACTATATTTGATTTGTAAATTATGAATCGATTAAATTTTAAACTTTTATTTTTTGTATTTTTTTCGTTATTTTTTTCATGCAATAGACAAGCTGAAAAAAGCGAAGATGTTCATCACGATACAGATACTGTTAATAAAGATTTAACTCCAATTAAAATAACAGCTCAAAATGTATTTGTTAGTTTACCTGATAGAAAATTAATTTTTAAATTAATAGAAGAAAACAAAATAGAGTATAATCCCGATTTATTAAACAATCCTGTTTTAGTTTCAAAATATACACTTGATGTATTTAAGGCTGCTAATTTTGGTATTTATGGATCTGATTTAAGTATTGCCAACTCCTTTGGCCAAACTCAAGAAAGTTTATTGTTTTTAAAATGCGTTAACAAATTAGCAACTCAACTAGGCGTTAGTAGCGCTTTTAATCAACAACTATTTGATCGAATTCAAAATAACGAATCAAATAGAGACACAACACTTCAAATTATTAGCAATGCATTTGCTAAAGTTGAAGAACTCTTAAAAACAAATAATCGTGCCGCAGCTTCGGCAATAATATTATCTGGCTGTTGGATTGAAGGGCTTTATGTGTCATGTAAAATAACCGAAAATCCGAATACCGAAAGTATAATAAAAGCTATATTTAACCATAAAGAATCTCTGGAAAATATAATTATCATGTTACAGAAGGTAAACTTAGATGAAAAATCACTGTTTATTTTAAATGATTTAAAAGCAATAGATAATGAATTTGAATTGGTTAAAAAAAATAAAATCACAGAGAAGCAAGGAATTAAAAATATTACTTCAATGATTACAAAGCTTCGCCAATCTATAATTAATTCTGGGCATTAAATTCTATTGTGTTTCTTTGCTGTTAATTTTGTGGTAAATTCGTCTTTGTTCTTCATCTAAAAGCTGATTATTCGTTTATGAGAAAAAAAATATTATTTATACTTCTTTGTGTTTATGGTATTCAATTGAATGCATCCTATATTTTAATACCAATGGATGATTCTCAAAAAAACCATATTAAATCATATGGCATCGCTTATTGGGCATTAAAAGGTGAACTTGAGATTCATTGGCTTTTAAATTATCGAGGTGGTAGCTTTATGATTCCTAATGCAAAAGCTGTTTCAAATGAATGCATAATTAGAGGCATCAGTTATGAAATTATTTCTGACGCACAAGGCCAATCCATTTTAACAGAAATATCAAACCCTGAAATAAATCAAGATGCCATAAAACTCCAAAAAGCACCACGCATTGCTGTTTATTCTCCAAAAGGTAAACAACCATGGGATGATGCGGTAACCCTTGTTTTAAAATTTGCAGAAATTCCTTATGATATAATTTATGATGAAGAAGTGTTCTTGGATAAGTTAAAAGATTATGATTGGCTGCATTTACATCACGAAGATTTTACCGGACAATTCGGTAAATTTTATTCTCAATTTGCATCGGCCGCATGGTATCAATCAGAAGTAAAAGAAAATGAAATGATGGCAAAAAAACTTGGCTTTAATAAAGTGTCCTTAATGAAACTTCACTCAGCTAAAACCATTAAAAATTTTGTTTTGAATGGTGGCTTTTTATTTGCGATGTGCAGCGCTACGGATAGTTACGATATTGCATTAGCGGCCGAGGATATAGATATTTGCGAAAGTATGTTTGATCATGATCCTGCCGATAAAAATTCAAATAACAAGTTGGATTTTTCAAAAGGGTTTGCCTTCGAAAATTATAAATTAAGTATGAACCCCATGGAATACGAGTATTCTTCAATTGATACTTATATGACAAGAAGACAATATGGGCCAACGCAAAATACCGATTTGTTTACTTTATTTGATTTTTCTGCTAAATGGGATCCTGTTCCTACTATGTTATGCCAAAATCATACCAATACAATTCGTGGGTTTTGGGGACAAACCGCCGCTTTTGATAAACGATACATTAAAAAAGGAGTATTGATCATGGGCGAATCAAAAGCGTATGGTGAGGCAAGATATATTCACGGAGAAGCCGGTAAGGGAACCTGGACTTTTTATAGCGGACATGATCCCGAGGATTATGAGCACAGGGTTGAAGAGCCGCCAACTGACTTAACTTTACATCCTAATTCTCCAGGTTACCGGTTAATTTTAAATAATATTTTATTTCCGGCCGCTAAAAAAAAGAAACAAAAAACGTAAATTTACATTATCAATTTTATTTTAAAAATAGTTGTTTCTGCAATCGCCGTTTTTATTGTAGCATACTTTTTACCTCATGTAGAAGTAGACGATTATTTGTCATCCTTAATGGTTGCTATTGTTCTAGCCTTTTTAAACGCAATTGTAAAACCAATATTAACGATACTAACTATTCCAATTACAATATTTACCTTAGGCCTTTTCTTACTTGCCATAAATGCTTTTATTATTATTTTTGCCGAAAATTTAGTTAATGGCTTTAGGGTAGATGGCTTTTTATGGGCTTTGTTATTTAGTTTAATCCTAACTTTTTGTACCGGGATTTTAAATAGAATTTTTGGAGTTAATTCATCAAATAAAAAAGAAGAAAAATAAAAAAACTTATTTATAATTTTTATTCGAATTTTGAAAAATCAGAAGGTATTTTTAAACTAACTTCTTTTGGAATGACTAAACTTATTTTTGTGACCTCTAGTTTTGATATTGATTTACCAGAACTAATTTGTTTTTCTTCGCTTAACATAGGCATACAGCCTATTTCTAAACCTTTAATTGTTCTGAAA
>Ga0208975_1000509_pt1 | contig 18520 bp, 24 predicted proteins | sample GreLakmeER78MSRF_FD_187700 | JGI IMG/M metagenome (GOLD analysis project Ga0208975, IMG submission 187700) | Freshwater lentic microbial communities from great Laurentian Lakes, MI, USA - Great Lakes metaG ER78MSRF (SPAdes) | ecosystem: Environmental > Aquatic > Freshwater > Lake | place: Great... | reverse complement strand
CCCTCTTGCAAAGCACCATTGCCGATGTATAAACGTCGAGTATCTATTGCCCAACCAAATTCTGCGCCGGCCAGTTGAGGTACATTTTCAGATAAACCCTTGCGTTGTGTTATTCTTGATATTTGAACAATTGCCATTCTTTTCTCCGATTACATATTTAGCATATAATACTGTTCGACTCGTTTCCACCAAAGCTGACGATAGTGTTCAAATTCTGCGCCTTCTAACACAAACTCTTGGTACTCTGGGGGTTTAATAGTTTCCATCTGCTCATTGAGATCAGGTTTAACACACATTAAAATTACCCCTTTGGATATTTTTGTGCCATGCAATTCATTGTGTGCTTCTGCATAGGCGCACAACTGCATAAAATAATCATCGATCCACTCACGTTTTTTAGGCTTGTTAGTTTGTTTATAGTCTAAGATAGCTTCTTGATTTAAGTGCACTCCTGCTCCGTCTGTGGTGCCTGCATATACTCCTGGGAAGTAAAGAGGTACTTCAATACCCCAAAATTCATTGACGTTTTTAAGTCCGTGTTCAACTACTACATTAGCCATGGCATGGCTAGCCCATCCAAATGGATTGGTTCCACGTTCTTTAATTGTACCATTTTTAACATAGTCTTCTAGATAGGTGTGCATGCGTGTACCACGATTGGCAGCTTCTGTGGTAATTTGTTGTGCTTTTTCAACCCCAACACGACGACGCCATTGATTTAATGCTTCAATTTTTTCCTGCGGTTTAGTCTTGTCAAGTATGGTGGTTACGCTAGGAAGTTTGTTACCATCGGGTGTGGCATAAAATCGTTTGCCGTTTACTTCTACACGTGGAATTGGTTGATAATTGAATTTAGGATTGTACATATTTTATAATGGTGAGTGTTGAGTATACACTATTCGTTGGTCATTGGGCAATAGGTCAAGGCGTGGATGTTGGTGATATAGTTGTTGATCAGTTTCGGTTAGAATAGAATACAATCGCAAGTTACCTATGTTAAAATTGCTGTTGGTTGCACAATCCTGACGAGCAGTTTCGTGTAAAAATAAATCAAATTGGTCATGTACCAATTGTCCAGATTCTAAAAAGTTTTTTATTCCTGAGACATAATGATACAACGATTCCTGCAAAGCACTTTTAAAAATAGGATGATCTAATGCAGTACCAAGTACTGTTATTAATTGGGGGCGATACCGTATTGGTAAGTTTTGAATAGTCATATAATACGGCCTGTGCATTACAACGTTCCTAATGGGCACTTCGTAATTTTCAGTGAACCACAGATACCACCAATCAAGGAAATCTATAATGTAGAATATATTATTAAGGCTCCACACCGGTTGTATAGTTAGGGAAGTATTATTGAGTTGAGATATTCTTTTTAAATTACCGGTAATTGTATCAAACTTTGCGGGCCAGCGTATATATTCATAGTTGTTGCAGACGCTGTCTATGCTAGCAAATATCGAAACTTGATTAAAGTACTGTAGACGTTTAATAAGTTGAGTATTTAAATTTGTTAGGTTTGTTGTGATGTTTAATGACACCGACAATTGTTGATCAATTAGCCAATCAATAAGTTTTACTGCACCGGGTTGAATCAATGATTCTCCACCAAGTAAGGTAATTGACACTGAATCATGTGTGCGGCAAGACTCAGTGATGCTATCAGTGATCCTGGCCCAGGTAGTTGGATCTGACCCGATATCCTGGTACAGTGCATCAGGCACGGTTAGTTGGTATGTCTGTGCATACTTGCTACTAAATGTTGGCGAACACGTTCGACATGCCAGATTACATAAATTAGAAAATTTTATTCTGTAATGATAGCTGTCGGCCTGGCCAGTTTTGATAAAATGGTTTAAGGTTTTAGAGTCAACATTTAACAATGATATTGTTCTTTCTGAACTACCAGTTTGCGATTCAGCATTCCAACAGTTAACACATTCTTTACTACGAACACCTTTAAGAATGTTGTGTTTTACAGTTTCAATTTCTGCAGTTGGTAATATGTTACAACAACAATTATTTCTAAGTGTAGCACGTTGCTGTTTTGAGTCTTGCTGACCGTTAAAATCAACTTGATAATAGTAAGTTTGAAATGGATTTAAACAAACGTGTTGATTATGGTTAATCCAGGTGATCTTTTCTTCGTATGAAATAGTGTCATCCCAAAGATTAGTAACAGGGACTGTCAAATTCTAAAACTTTCTCCGCAGCCACAACGATCTCGCTCGTTGGGATTACGAAATTCAAAGCCTTCGTTTAGCCCCTGGCGCACATAATCTACTAGTGTGCCTTGAAGATAAACATTATCTTTCTGTCCAACTAATACTACAAATTCACTTTGTGCATAGTTTATAACCCCAACTTCAGATGTGTATTCGTTAACATATTCTAATACATAAGCAAGCCCTGAACAACCTGTAGTTTTTACGCCAAGACGAATGCCAGCATAACCTTTAGCTGTGATTAATTTTTGTATTTTGTTTCGTGCGGTATCAGTGAACGATATCATGCTTTTTACGATAGTCCTCCACTGCGGCTTTAATAGCATCTTCTGCTAGTATGCTACAATGTATCTTAACAGGAGGAAGTGCTAGTTCTTCGGCGATTTCAGAGTTTTTAATTTCTCCGGCTTGGTCGATGTGCATGCCTTTGACCCATTCTGTAATGAGGCTTGAACTCGCAATAGCCGATCCGCAGCCATACGTTTTAAATTTTGCATCTGTAATAATACCTGTATCATGGTCAACCTTTATCTGTAGTTTCATTACGTCGCCGCAAGCAGGTGCACCAACCATACCAGTACCAATACCAGTATCAGTTTTGTCAAAAGATCCCACATTCCGGGGATTTTCATAGTGATCTACAACTTTGTGTGAGTAGGCCATTGTATTTTCCTGTTGTTAGTTATTAAATGTTTGCGTGAACACTCGCCCGCGATAGCTAAATGTAACTATCTCACCTTGTTGAATCTGTACCGGGATGGATCGGCACACTTGTCTTTGTTCTACTCTAGCTGGTCCACGGCCAACTTCATTACCAATGGCGCCGCCTATTAATGCTCCAATCACAGTGCCAGCTACATGATCATTTCGATTGCTGCCTAGGGTACTACCCAGCAATCCACCAGCCACTGCGCCAATGGTGCCAGATCCTGCGTTGCTTTCATGATGGAATTCCTGTACGTGACATTGTTGTTGGTGTACTGTGACAAATCTTGGTTGCACATTTACCACATAGATATCTTGTGCCATTGCCACTGATGCGGGCAACAATAATGCAAGGGGTAAGATTACTTTTTTCATAACATTTCCTTAATAAGGTAATTCATTATACACTTGATTTTTATAAAAGTCAAGTTGTTCTGAGTATTTACCGTTTTTACAGAGAAAATTCTTTACTGATTGGAAATATTTTTTTGGCAGAAATTTCGTAGGGACAAAACTTGCATTGAGGGATTGGTTGATCCAAGTTGTCAAAGAATTCTGCCCCGTGCTCATCATACCGATCTATAGAAAGTGGTTGGTAAGCATGCAATAGTTGTCGATCTTCGTCACTTAGATCAATATTAAATTGTTGATCAAATTCAGGTAGTAACGCACTAGGACCACATTTATAAAATTTGCCTTTGATGAAATGATAATTTTTGTGTTTTGCAAATCCGCAAACCGAATGCGATTTCACTGGATCGTTGTTGTACAATTTAAATTGGTCGGGTGCAGTCTGAATCAGAGGTGTATTAATAAATGTATCCTGACAATACACTGATACCATTGCACCATTGTTGTCTGAATAATTATATGAAAATGCTGGAAACTTTTTATTACCTGTAAAGTTTTCTTCCTCTTTTTTCTTAAAACTGCCTTTAAGAAACTTATAAACTTCTTTTTCAAATCCATCAAACTCATTTACATTATGCAAACTTACGCCAATCCAATTTTTCCGATTAACAAGTGTATTGTATAATCCATCAACATGATTTAGTCGTGTACCGTTTGACAATATTTGTACTGGCTTGTGCCACGTATTATTAATTCCCAAAATCCAGTCACAGATTGTAGGATTAAGCAGTGGCTCGCCACCGAGTATGGTGATTTTATCGAATGTAATTTTTTTAGCCCATTGCGCATAGATGTCTGCATAATCTTGCCAACGTTGCCAACCAGAAAATTTGAAATTATTAAACCTGTTACAATCTTCACAGGTTAAGTTACAAACATTGGTTATATAAAATTCAATCTTACCGAGTGTTCGACGATTATCCATGTGCCTTCATTGCACGTTTTGCCATTTTGTCTACAGTAGACTGTGCTTGGTCAACTGACATACCTGGCTGAGTGGTTTCGCCACCACGGAAAACCATTTTGTCATTTTCAATATTAAACAGATCTGAATCTTCACCAATTTTAATCAACGATTCTCGTGTTACATTAGCACCTTGTTGATTAGCCAGTGTAATAAATGTGTCAACGTCTATTTGTTTTTTGGAATTAGTATCTTTGGCCCGGCCAGTGAGAAATTCTGCTAAGGCTGCAACCTTGGCCGAACTGTCATCAGAACTGCCAGAATCTACTTCGTTAATGCGCATATTATCTACGTGCGCGGCCTAGAGTTTTTGTTGATGGCTGAATATCATCAACTTCTAGTTCATCAGTACTAATTTCTTCGCCATCGGGCATTGGTCCACCTTCAACATTACCGGCTGCCATACCAGTTAATTCATCGGTGCCCAGGCCTGCATCGTCGCCGGGCACTGCTGGTGCTTGACCAGTGACAACACCCAGTGCTGTTTCTAATTGTTGTTTTGTACCCTGAAGGCTTTGCACCAAAGATTGTAGTGCGGCATTGGCATCTGCACTAAATTGCATGGCCTGGTCTGCACCAACTTGGTTACGCACAGAATCAACCAATGCTGGCAATTCTTTAAATTGCATTTCTGTGGCGTCTTCGAGCATGCCTTGCACTTCGTCAACCATGTCCTGAGCGGCAAGAACAACCTGCGCTTGTTGAACTTCACTTTCAGTTACCGGACGCTTGTTCTTTTTGGCAGCCTCTTTCTTCATCATAGCAATAGCATTAACTGTCTTTTGCTCATCTGGATTTAACATTTGACCCTTGCCAGCTTTGTCTAAAGTTGCCTTGGTCTTTGGATCATTCATATCAACAGCAACAACACCTCCTGCGGGCGGCGTCATTTCTTGTAGGTGCGCTCTTAGTGATTTTTCCAGCATTACTAGTTTTAGATATGATGGGTTGTTTTCACTGACGTGAAACGCAGTTTGTTGACGATGCTCGCTTAACAATCCTTGTACACGTGACAGCATCACTTTGACCTGACGGGCAGGAACTCGGTCAAATTTAATTGAACTGCCAAAATAACTTTCAAAAACTCTAGCGAGTTGATGTGTTTGTTTTGGAGATGATAGTTCTTGCAGTTTCATTGTTGAATCCTTGTATTTGCCAGTATTTAGCCAAAGATACATATTTGTTCAATTCTATTTCTAAAGAATTGATGCGTAAATCTTCGGCATTTATTTTTATGTTGAGAAGATCGTGCATATCTGTGGTCTTGGACTGTTTAGCTAATTGTTTTAAACAAATAACATGTGACAGTAATCGTTGCTTGTGCCGTTCCAGATTTAATATCTGATTGGCAGTGTTAATTTGGTTGCGTTTTGATGCTATGCACCAACTAAGTGCAGTTCGAGTATTGCTAAAATCACCAATTTTTGATCCATGTTCGTAGACTGCAAAATCAGTGTTATTTTTAATAATACTATATTTTTTATAGACGTCCCATCCCGAGGGTGACTGTACTATAGTATCAGCCATCAATGCCGGTAGCTCTTGCCTGGCCATGTCTATTAGTTTTTTGTCTGGTGATTTCACGTTAAAACATGTGTGTTAATTAAGTACCCAATAACCCCCACTAGGAATGTAATGATTCCCAGGCCCCAATTAATTAGTTGGTCGTTGCGTTTTGTACTCATGGTCTGCATCATGGCATGAACATCAGCAATCATTTCTTTTAAAGAAGCACCGCTGTCCTGCAGAGATTCAAGTTTAAGCTCTAGTAGTTTATATCTTTCAGCGCACAGTTCAACGTGAGCTTCAAGACTTTTCTTTTCAATATCAGTGGTATCAGCCATTGGATTCTCTTTAGTTAGTGTATTATTTATTGGTATTGTATTCAAACCAAATGTTAACATCCCGGCCGGTGACCTTAAGAATGCCATCCAATTCAACATTTTCATTTAAGCCAACTATCATAGGAACTTGGTCTAGATCACGCTTGAGTTCTGCTAGATCGTCCGTGCCGTCAGAATACAAACTTTCAAATTCAACCGCAAAAGTAAATTCCCAACAACTAGTGTCTTTATTAAATTTAGGATCTATTACTTCAAACGGCTGTGTTCTTAGGCTAATAACCTGCAATATTGATTCCCAGTTACGCTGTTGATTGCGAGACTTTAACCAATCTTTATCATCGCTGATTAGTTGATTGGCACGATCCTTTAAGGGTAGTTGATCGTGCTTTATGTGCCCTACTACACCGGTAGCTGTGCAATCAAATAAGGTGCGTACAGAAATTTGTATCATCAATTACTTAGGTGATATAACACCTTGGCTTGTTCTAATAGTTCGTTAATCCCGGGATTAGTACTGGCAGCTCTGCGTATGTCACCCCATAGTTTATCTTCCATTATCTGGGCATGGAGGTCAAACGCTCTAGGACTTTGACTATGAAGCTTTCGTTGCGCACCGCCAGGTTCTCGCACATATACAGTTTCACCACCATCAGGGCTTTCAAATATTGGCATATTCAACCTCTCACAATCTGACTGTTAAAAGCCATAACAATGCGTTTATCGTCACCTTGATACGGCATTGCACTATGTAACACCCAACTTGGAAATACAATTAGTTGACCTGCTGTAGGCGGGACATCAATGCTGGTACTCTTGCTGATATAATCTGTGCCGGGATCCGAATACATTAAATGACTAGGGTTGTAAAATCTGTTTACCCCATTTTTATTCTCGGTGTTTGAGTCGCCAGGATCTATGTAATAAATGCCTGACCAGGAGCTCATTGGATGTTGATGAAGATCATGATAGCCGTTACGGCCAGTGATATGGCACCAGGATTCATGTATGCGCACGCCCAATTTATCACCAGCTGACCAATACTTGCTATTGGCTTGTGCGGCTGCTTTCCATACACTATCCTTGCACCATTCAGCTAGAGCTTGTACGCTGGGGTTGTCAACTGTTAAAAAATCAAAGCCACTTTCGTATAGCCCTTGCTTAATAGAACTTGCTATCCCACTGGTATATTTGTTTTTTTCTAAGTTCTTTGCAACTTTGACTAATTCTTGTTGATGTTTAGTGTGATCTTCCCAAACAAGCTGATACATGGGCACGGCCCAAACATTCATAACATTCATTGTGGCTCCAATTTCATTTTAAATGCTATTGTAACTCTTAGATCAGTGCAATGTCTAGTTGGCTCTAATCCAGCATGCAATATCTCACTGTTAAACAGCACTGCTGAGTTTGGGGTTGGATATTGACTGTAGATTGTATCGTCTACGGGATTGTGAAATACAGTATACCCTCCCCAGGTGGGATTCCAAAACGGCCCAGGGTAATACAAAAATGTGTAGTACTCACCGTTGCCACCAATTTGATCTTGATGCAGGTTCCCGCTTAGACCATGTGTTTGCCCGTTTGCATACACACGTTCCAATGCAAATTTTTTACCTGTTACATCGCAGATCTTTGGAAACATTGTATCAACAAAGAATGAATCGTTGTCAAGATCCATGTACCAAAATTTTGGTTCAGTTTTATTGGTGTTGCTAAAGCCTGAGAACTCCCAGGTGCGTCCTTGAACTGTTTGTTGAACAGCGTATTGCCATTGTTCAAGGTTTAAAAAATCGTTGTAAAGTTTAATGTCCATAGTATATGTAGTTTAACATATTTACAGACAAAGAAAAACCCCGGAATATATCCGGGGTTGTTCAAATCTTAAAGAATTAAGATAGTGCTAGCTTGAAGCCAACGTCTGTGCTTTGTGAGCCACTAACGTTAACACCACGTGTTTGACCAGAACTGTTGGTGATCTGAACGTTACCCAGTGCCAACACTGCGTTGCCCAATGCTGTTGCATCAGAGAAACCGTCTGTTGGATACACACCATAAGAGATCTGACCAGTTGTGGTTGGTTGAACTTGGTAGAATGCAATAGTTGATGTTTGTTGTACTGCTTGATTGATAACCTGAACAACACCTGGATCTGTGGTGTTACCTAGTTCAGCACGTAGGTCGACAGCTTGGTTAGAAGCGTTTTCAACTATGAGTGCAATGAATTGTAACTTAGGACCAGCCATCTGCACCAATGCTGGTGTGGATGTCAGTGTGGAAGTTGTTGAACCGTTTTGAATGTCTAATGCAAATACTGGTTGTGCATCACCATTCTGTCTGTAAATTTGTGCCATTTTGATTTCTCCTAATTTGTGGGTACATTGACCCTACACTTATTTAGTCTTTTGGCAAAAATTATGCGTTTTTGGCGGCATTTGCGGCACTGAAAACTCCGCGATTTACAATCTTAATTGGACCAAACGGGGTTTGTGTTACAAATCCTTCGCCCTCGGGTGCGCCGGCACTGCGTTGCTCGAGTCCTTTGACTTGTGGTTCTAGTTGTTGTGCCAGTCCCATCTTGTACTGATAGATCGCTTGCCATATGCCTTGTAAGCCAGCATGAGCACGACTGGGAACCACTTGATTCTTGTTGTCTAGGGTAAACAATAACCCAGGCAAGTTTTCAGTCTTGGCATTGTATTGTCCTTGCTCATCGGGATTGCCAGATACTAGTTGAACATATTGTTTGGCGCTGATGTTGCCTTTTAACCAGTCTGTGATACTCAACGGGGTTCTACCTATCACTCGTTGGTTAAAATATGTTTTCATTTTTGCCAGTGTACTAGCAGGAACCACCGACAACAGTTTATCCACATCCTGTGCATAGGTAGCCAATGCTTTGTGGGCCGCGGCAGCACTGGCAGGCTTTTTCAACTTAAATGCAATACCAATGTTGGGTTTGATGATGTCAACACCGCCGGGTACATTTACTAGACCTTTGCCATCCCAGGGCTGTGGCCGACTGCCAAGACTATCAAATGTTTGGTGCACTACAATACCACCAGTGGTACCTGACATAGTTTTCCCCAGGGGACTATTTTTAGCCACAGTGTATGTCACAAGGTTTGGTTGTAGCACATAGGAATTATTGTTTTCAGGTGGTGCACCAGCGTAAATTAAATCGCCCCAGTAAAACTTATTGCCTTTGGTGGCTGCGTTTAGGCCTGGCCAAATTGCTGACAGTTTGGGATACAAATCTGTGCGCAAGTTACCGCTGGCTTTTTGTGCATCATATTTTTTCCAGTCTTCGGGACTTTTGGCCAAGTAACCAGCATCAAACATATACTTGTCCATGACTGCTAACTTACCGTCCCTGGGGTCGCGGCCAAAAATCAACGCTGGTTTTCCGTCCCACTTGATTGTAGTTGCATTGGGATTACTGACTGCAAAGTCAAGACCTTTAAGGGCTTTGTCAGCTTCGGCACTGCCGCCAAAGATAAAGTCTTCGGGATGCGGTGTACGTGGATCACGTTTGACTGCTTCGTCAGCTTCAATGATAACTTCAGTGTACACTTCAGTTTCAATGGGTCGTTCAACGATGACCTGCATGCCCTGATTGATAATGCGATCACGTAACCGTGCCAGGAAATTGCTGTCGCTTTCTGTCACTGAGTCAGGCTCTTGTAATCCTTCGCGAGCCAGGTAGTCGCGGAAGTCTGCTAGTTTAGCATCTCGGTTTGGATCTTTGGACAGGCTTTTATATATTGTTTCCACGTTCTTGAGACTCTTACGGTCATGCCCTTTGCCCAGCAACACACTGGCCACATAATCAGGATCCATGCCGCCATCTACAAGTTGATTTGTGGTGCGACTAAACATACCATTGGCGCCAACTTTGAGGCCCAGTTGTTTGGCAATTGAACTCATTAAGATATTTCTATACACACCTTTGTATGCGCTGTCTGTGCCGCCAGCATAGAAGAATTGTCCCCAATCTAGGTTAGGGAAAAACATAAAATCTGTTTGTACATAGCCTTTGTTAGGATCACCAGCAATGGGTGTTTTTAAATGCACTTCACCTTTTTTAACAACCCATTCACGCGGATCCTGTCCTTGACTTTGAATATACTGTGATAGCTTTGTAGCCAACGTATCCTTGTTAACTTCATTGAGGTCTACTGCAAGATCCAAGTCACCACTGGTGGCAGCCTTGCCTGTGCTGCCTAACCACTTTGATGGTGTGTTTGTATTGGGGTCAATATCTTTGCTAAAGTCAACGCCGGTGACGCCTTCAATCCATTTGATGGTTGCAGGAACATCTTGTTTGTTGATGCGTTGTGTTAGTGGCTGACCTTGTTTGTCTTTAAAGACATTGCCGCCTTCGAGTAGATATCTCATGATATTGTAAATCCTAAATATGCCAACATTGTGTCTGCGGCAGTGTTGCCGGTTGACTTTAATGAATCAGATCCTGTGGCATTTATAATATATTGTCCCAATAGTTGCGGGTTTTTTGCGCCCATGACGTTGATTATAAAATCTGCTATTTGTTCTTGCGTTACATCACTGAATGTTGCTGCCATGGGAGCAGGCTGCGGCTTGATGGCATTTAAACTTTGAATTCTACCAGCTTTGAGTAGCGCAGTAAATGCCACCAATCTGCTAAATTTAGTTTTTTGTGCATTGTAGTTGTCAAACCGTATTCTAATCAATCCATTGATTTCGGCGTCAACTATGTCCTGGTACACACCTGTGCCTTCAACATTGAGATTCTGCAAAACAAACTGTCTTAATAAAACTTCGTAGCGTTTAATGTCTTGCCAAAATCCTGGGTCAGCCTTGGCTACCAATGTAGTAAAAATAATCCAGCTATCTAACATACGGCGTGCTCCGCGCCCAGATTCATTAGTTACAGATACCAGGTGAATTTTATCAGTATCACTTTTACCTGTAAAATCAAATGTTGGTAAAATAGAGAGAACTGGGGTTAATATGTTGGGTGTAACAACTGGTACATTCATCTAGTCTTTGCACCAAGTAGATTTAACAGTGCATCAACTTGTGGGTTCCCGGTACTGCGGACTGTGCCGCCCGATGCTTGTTGAATAAACTGCGTCAACGCTTGCTGTTGTTGACGACTCATTGACTGTGTTAGGAAAGTTTGCACTGCGCGACTTGATTGTTGTGCTGTGCCAGCTGGAGCTGATCCTGTGGGTGCTTGAGCACCATACTGAGTCTTTAACTGAGCTTGCAACTTGGGGTCGGCACGAGCAACTGTAGCAAGGTCTACTATTCTTTCAAAGTTTGCCTTGCTGGCAGTGGGATCATTGGATGTGGTTGACATGGCATTGATTGCAGTGTCTAACTCACCTTTGACTGTTAGCTGATCATAATCAACATTGCGCGGAAGCAAAAGTTCTTCAACAAATGCTTTTAATTCTTCGGCATACTTCGCTGGTGGCAATGGCTGGTTAAAGTTGACTTTCATCAACTGCAAATTCTTTTGTAGCCAAGCATTGTATGCTTGATTGGCAATTTGTCCCACTGCGGCGTTGTTGCCTATTGCCTGTGCTTTTTGTGCAAGATTCATGCCAGACAATTTTGGATCTTTGGTAAAGATTGCAGTAAGTGAATCCGAAAACATTCCTTCGGTAATCACTGGCTGGTACTGTTGGCTAATTTCATGAATCTGCATCTGTTTTCCTTACTGAACGTGAGAACTTCGACGCATCTCTTACCCGTATTGCATTTAACAGTTTTCTAGTTAGAATCTCTGATTGCTCGGGGGTATACGTTTGATCAATTTGTTCTAGCAAATTAATTGCGCTTGTGATGATGTTGTTTGCGCGGCTTTCGAGTATATGTCGGCGGTCTCGCTCGATATACATTGCATCCAACTCTTCAATTAGGCTTAGTGTTTTGCGTTGCATTATAGTTATAAGTTACGTCCTTGTTATTATTTACCAATTTTCAGCTATTGAATAAAGATACTATCCACTGTTAAATTTACCATTAAATACCTGTATGAACAATTACTTCTGTGTGTTACCATATTATTCTTTTGAATTAGGTATGGGACATCAAAAAAATATATTTTGTTGCAAATTAGCACCAAACTCAGACATAGATCAAGTACGCAATTCTATTAAGAATAAAGCAAGAAGCCCGAACTGCGCAGCCTGTTGGGACCTTGAAGATCATGGGTTGAAAAGTGAAAGACAAGTACATAATTCTACCTTTGATTATTTGTTAGATCAAGATCTCGAGTCCATTGAAAATGATGCTGTGCAAGGACATTATAACACAAAAATTATAAAATTGCACACCTCTAATATATGTAATGGAACCTGTGTTACTTGTAGCAGTGGATCAAGTTCGGCCTGGGCGTCGTTGGAATCTAAAAGGATTTCTTATCGAATTGCACCTGATAGTGTGCTTGATACAATCAATTGGGAAGAAGTTGTGCAGTTAAGTTTTGTTGGTGGTGAGCCGTTATTAGAAAAAAAGAATTTTGGTATACTAGAACACCTAATTGCAATTGGTAATACCAAATGTTTTATTTCTATTGTCACTAATGGTTCTGTGGAGTTATCTATAAAGCAATTAGCAGTGTTATCTGCGTTTCCCAATATTAATATATGTTTAAGCATCGACGGTGTTGGAAAAAGTTTTGAATATCTTAGATACCCCCTTAGTTGGGATTTGTTTAACACAAATTTAAAACATTTCAAAGAATTCAGTGATAATATTAGTGTAAGCTGTATGATATCAAATTTAAATGTGTATTACTACACAGACATGATTGATTATTTTAAGTCAGAAGGATTAAATTATATTTGCCGTCCAATATCAGACCCAGATTATTTCAGTCCTGGTAACTTACCTAATTCTGCTAAACTAAAAATTATCAAACATAATACAAAATATCAAACAGATGTTGAGCATTTTGTATCTGTGACTTCCCCTAGTACAGAAACATTACTGGAGTTTGCCCACGAAGTTGCCCGCCAAGACAAACTTAAAAAAATACAACTAGAACAATATCTCCCTGAACTGGCAGAATGTTTACAGGTATCGTGAATAAAACCCTGCTACTTCAGGAAAATAATCTTCAAATCTCTGATTGCGGTATTGGTCAAACTGTTTTATTGATGCAATTGCTAATTTAATTTTTGCTGGATCTTCAACAAACTGTGCAGGTATTAAATGTGCAAATTTGGTATGCTTCATTGCGTCAACATACTCAGTGGTCATGGCTGCCAAGGAAAACAGTCCAGACGCAAGGTGAGTCGAATGATGTACTACGTCACCTTCCCGGTTTGTTGAGAAATGTGCGGCATGGTATTGTTGATCTTGATTGATATAATACAAGTTGAAAATAGATATTGTTTCTTCAACATTAAACATCACATTAGATGGCAGAGTGGATCTTAATTCAGCCAAGTTATTCACCACCTGATCCCATTTTGCTGGCCAGCGTAGATATTCAAATTTTGATCCTGTGCCATCAACGCTAAAGTTAATCTTAACCAGTTTAAATTTTTTAATAATGTTGTGGAATTTTTCTGAAACTGATTGAGTCCCATTACTCTGAAAGCTCAATGTTATGTCTGAGCCTGCATTACTAGAAACAGATGCAATGTATTCAGCAATGTCCCAATAACTACCACCCAACAATGTTTCACCACCACTAAAACACACTTCCTGCAGATTAGATAGATTGATGTTTTTTAATGTTTGTATTACATCATCGCCACGGCGGTTGTATTCAATGGCGGTGATCCAGCCCCGGTGATCGTTTAAATGCTTTTGCCAGAACGTGCTATCAGTTGGACCGCAGGTTCTGCAGGCTAAGTTGCAACTAATATCAAACAATAAATCTAATTTTCTTGGCCCTGATAATGTTACTTCGATACCATACTTACTAAGCATACCTGTACGGAGACTTGCAGACCCAGATTTTTCTAAACTTTTGCAATTATTACATCCTAGGTCCCATTCGCCCGTGTTGTTTAACTCCCTTAACGGGATAAATTTTGGATTATTCCAAAATGATGTTGCTGGATCAATTTTAAATTGGTCGGGCCTTAGGCAACACTGGGACGCAAACACATCCAACGATGATGTTTTAAAATTCAATGCAAGACCATTATGTATTGCTGGGCAATGTGCACGGTTATTCATGCCCAGTAATACCCATTATGTAAAAAATTATCAGTTAGCCAAGTGACCACATTAGGGTGTGACCTCAGAATCCGTTCCATTAATCTTTGTCGACAGGTGTCTGACTGTGCATATTGTTTGTTACGTTCTAAACGTGTAATATACTTTTGGTGTTGTTGTGTTGCAAACTCTAAATTAGACAATATACTATAATTGTCGGCTATGGCGTAGTAACATCGTTCTAAATAATTATTACGGTGCTGGTATGAATGATCAATAACATCATCAAAAACATCAAATCCTAGATCTTTAAAAAACTCAGCTTGTTGGTACCCACCAAACCACAGTGGAAAATTCATCGATAACACCGGCATCAATGATTTCTCAGTAAATGTTGTTGCACGTTCATGGCCTACCGTCTCAACAATAATAGATACAATTGAAGAATCAAACAATGGTTTTATTATTTGTGCATAGTTTAACGAATTGTGATTGCCGTAATTAAAATTGTCAATATTTTCTGCTGTACTAACTGACGTTTTGTGCCATATCTTTGGTGTCAATGCGGTACTACCCAATAACACCTGTTTAAACTTTTCTTTGTCCTTGATATCCGACAAATCAATCATGGGAATAATTACTGACGCATCAAATGCAGTGTTACTAAAACACAAACTGTAATTGTAGCTAGTTAGATTAAAGTATTCAACCATTCGTATTAACAACAATCTAGCCAACCGTTTTCTGTTTAACATAAACGAAAAACAAACATTGCGAGGCTGAGTTGTGGGTGTGTTGGGTAATTTACTAAATTCTTCTAACTCATGATAGAAAAATGCAGACGCGGGATTAAGTATATCTCGGTAACTACAATCTTTGATATCAATGTAATGCTCACTGGTAATGCTTTTTGGTTTTGATGATGTTGCAATAATTTCTTCAACGGGATCAGTGCCATCGGGCCTAATCCACTCATCCATGATCAATACATCGTCGGTGGGTTCAAATTTCCAAATATCAATCCCAAGTCTTGGACCCATTACTACTTTAAGCATTACGTTGACTTAACCTTGTTTAATAATTGTTTGAGCTTGGCGCTTTGCGCCTCAGCACTGATTTTTTCTGTGTCAATGGATTGTGCCATTGGCTTTTCCCAAGCCGGTGTGCCTGTTGGCTTTTCCCATGTTGTTGTGTTAGTGGATTCAGAATTAGTAGTGGCTCTGGCCTTGATTGCGTCCATGATATTTATTGTTGGCTTTTTATTGTAGCCATCATCGCCATCTACACCAGGGTCTGTGATACGCATGGTGTCAATGTTATATTCTAAATCAATCTTTTGTCCTACACCCGTACTACTACGACTCTTCATACATTGTATCTGATACTTGCCACGCTCTTTCATAGCCCGGCTGGTAAAGATACCAAACACGTTATCTGCTGTGTTGATCTTACTAATACCACCCGAAATATGACTATGGTCAAATTCAATCTCTTCCACTGCACTACGATTCAACTGTGATGCTGTAACCATTAGCACACCCAGTTCTTTAGACAAGTTCCGAAGTTCTTCAGAAACATATTTGTCCTTGACAAACAAGTCATTGGGACTAACTTTGGCACTCACTGGCATTAACAAATCTAAATAGTCAACCATAATAAAATCAACTCGAATGCCTGTTTGTATTTGTACTTCTTTGATGTAACTACGGATATCATTGATGTTGCTTTGTGCCGGTAATGCCTTGACACGATACTCGCCACTCTTCTTGGCCACCATTTTGACCTTTAAGGTAGTGGTATCAATGTCACGTCGGATTTCCTTGGTACTCATACTAGTTAACATAGCATCAGTACGCAACGATGTAAGCTCTTCACTAAGTTCCAAGCTAATATACACTCCGCTGAGTCCTTGCTGTAACCAGTTAAGGGCAATGTTCATCATAACAAGTGATTTGCCAGATCCTGATCCACCTGCAAAGATGTTGAGCTCACCACGACTAAATCCACCATACAACAATCTATCCAGTTGCGGCCAGCCTGTGCTTACTTGCCCGCCCGAGTTGAAGTACTTGTTAATACGAGCCGCAGGATCAGCAAAGTAGTCTGTGCCCATGTCCTTGGTCAAACTAATTTGCACAGCGTCTTTGATCAGTTTTTCTACTGGATCAAACTCGCCCTTTTCCAACAAGTCGGCTGCTTTTAAAATGGCACGTTCAAGCTCCTGGCGTTTTGTAAATCCCTCAAACTCCTGCATGAACCACTCGTAATGCCCTTCATTCAAGTCAGGCACACTTTGCAATGATATATTACATGCGGCAGCAATCTGCGTTTTGTCTGGCAGTGTGTTGTACTTGTCACTGTGCTCTTTAATAAACTGCGCAGCCGTGCGCAAACTTTTATCAAAGTTTTCTGGATTGTAGATATTTTGCACTCGCACATAGCTTTGTGCGTCCTCGAGCATCATCTCCAGAAATAGTTTTTGTACATCTGTGTTATATTCTTTTAACAAGGTAAATCCTTTTTCCAGTTTGTTCCGCGGATACTGTCTAGTGTATCCAAGTATGTCACCCAATCTTTGTTGGGGCGGTTATGAGTTGTTATATAATTTATTAGGTCTGGAACGCCTGGATATTTGTTTAGTGATTGTAACATACTCACGGCCTTGTTTGCTTGTTCATTGGACAAACTAGCTAAATCTAGCACCCGACCACCGTGGCTCCAACCATTGATTGTACGAACAAATATTGAACTGGGGTCACCTTGACTACCTGACTGGCAATTATTTTCCCACCAGTTAAAAAATTCTGGTAATCCAAATATGTTATGTATTCCAACAATTGCATTTACTTCAATTAATACACAAGTTGAAGTCAACGCTCGAAATTGTTGAATGTTTGATTCTACTTCATTCCATTTAGCTGGGTACCGTGTATACTCAAATACTGAATCTACTCCGTCAAGGCTAAAAAATAATCTAACAAACCTACACTTGCTCCACAGGTCTAGTGTTTCTTGGTCTGGAAACACTGTACCATTTGTATTGTAGGACAACATAACGTTGCCCAGGCGCCCAATGTCTAATAGATGCTGTAATATTTTTTTATTGTCACGATTAAGCAACGGCTCGCCACCAGTAAAGTGTAATTTTTCTAAATGTTGTAAGTCAAGGTCTCGCCATTTTTCTTCTGGGAACTTTGCCAGTTGTATGCGCGGAAATGTACTATCAAACCGATGATAATCGCGATTCCAGGCTGTGCTGTAATTAGAACTACAGCTAATACAAGTTAAATTACAAGTCAGTGATTGTTCTAGATGTAGAGTTTTTATTGCGCCAGGCGGAATATTTTTAAATAGAGTTGCCCATTCAACCGTGGCCCTCTCACGTTCGTTGGCTACATGCCCTGGCATACTACAATACTGTGAACATTCTTTGGGTATTTGTGTGGTTGATTGTGTTCTAATGGATTCAAGATACACATGATCAAATGTTACAGCATTGTCTACTGTTGTTTTAGATTGCCAACAACACATAGACATCTGAGTTTGACCATTGGGAGTTGATCCTATAAACAATCCATGATGATAATACGGACAATCTATATCGGTGCTCATTTTTTTAATGCCAATGTCTTGATGAGTTTTTTCTTGTGCATTTCTATTTTAATTCTACTGGTCTCCCTTGCCTGCATTATAGTTAATAATGCACCCAACCTACCATATGCTATTACAGCATCGTTTACATCTTTAATATGTTCTGGCCAGGTGGGTATACTTACTGCCCATCCTAGTTCTACAGCACGATCAATTAATTCTAATCCTGCTTTGTCCTGGTCAGGCACAACAGTTACCTGTTTGCCTAAACTACGTATTAATCTAGCTTGACTGTCGCTGACAGTGTTGTGCATAACTGCAAGGCCGCCAATACTGAGTGCGTCAAAAATGCCTTCCATCACCAGAACATGTTCCCAGTTTGATTGTTGTAAGTCTGTGCCAAATACATACCCCGGTTGCGAATGATTAATATACTTGGGTAGTTTATTATCTAAAAATCTAGCAGTCCAGCCCACTACCTTGTTGTCATATGTAAACGGTACCAGCACAAAAGGTCTAACCCAATGAACACCATCATTTTTAATTGCAGTTAGTATAGGAAAATCTTCTGGGACATGTCTCTGGCGAATATATTTCCAATAATAAGGATAGTC
>Ga0208975_1000508_pt1 | contig 18561 bp, 12 predicted proteins | sample GreLakmeER78MSRF_FD_187700 | JGI IMG/M metagenome (GOLD analysis project Ga0208975, IMG submission 187700) | Freshwater lentic microbial communities from great Laurentian Lakes, MI, USA - Great Lakes metaG ER78MSRF (SPAdes) | ecosystem: Environmental > Aquatic > Freshwater > Lake | place: Great... | reverse complement strand
TGGCTGCCCACCAATGATGGGCGGTATGAGTGGTGGCTACGGCGGCTACGGCATGCCTAATAGTAGTTACGCCCCTCCGCAATCTGCGTATGGCTTACCCTCGCAACCGTTTGGTGCAATGCCTGTCTGGAAGAATCCTGAGTTAGACGAGTCATGGACACCCGGCCCACCGCCGACTACGCCTCCTGAGCACATGGAGCCCGATGAGGAACGCGAAGAAATCGCAGCAGCCCGTAAGGAATCTGAATAATGTTACCTATCCCACTCCCATGGTTAATTGTTGGTGTTCTTGTATCTTTGTTCGGTACGTACCGCGTTGGCCATCATTACGGGTGGTTAGAGCGGGATAATGATATGAAGATTGCCATTGCCAAGAAGAACGAAGAAGCTCGTCAAATTGAACAAAACATGGGTGAAAAACTTTCTCAACAATCTGCCAAACTACAGGAAGCCAATGATGCTATCAACAAAAAAACTACTGCTCTTGCTGTTGCCAATCGTGCTGGCAAGCTGCGCCTCTGCGCCCCAAGTAACGTACAAGCCCCCGCAAGTACCCCCGTTGCCAGCGCAAATACAGAAACAGCCCGTGAACCTGACAGACCGGCTGATACAGCTTCTGACGCCGAAAGAGCAACCATCGACGCCATCGCGGAAATAGTCGCCCAAGGCGACCGTAATACCGTTGCATTAAATGCCTGCGTAGATTCATACAACGAAGTAAGGAACCTCTTAAATGGTAAGTCCTGACCAGCTACAACAAATGCACATAGACCCGTCTCTTGCAGATGCGTTTAATGAAACTTTTGATAAGTTCAATATTTATACGGCTCCACAACAAGCCAGTTGGATAGGTCAGTGCGGCCACGAATGCGGCAATTTTAAGATCATGGAAGAGAACCTGAACTACCGCGCCGCTACCCTACTCAAACTGTTTCCGCGGACTCCTAAACGCGCATGGGGTTTTACACCCGAGGAAGCCGCAGCCTACGAGAAGCAGCCACGTAAGATTGCCAATCGCATTTACGGGAACCGTATGGGCAATCGGGATGAGGCTTCTGGGGATGGGTTCAGGTTCCGTGGCTCCGGATTTCTCCAGCTAACTGGCCATAGCAACTTTTTTCACGCTGGCAAAGCCCTCGGTGTGGACTTTGTGATGGAGCCTGAACTTGTTCGTACTCCCAAGTACGCTGCTCAAACCGCAGGCTGGTTTTGGCAAACTCATAACCTCAACCAATACGCCGATACCCGGGATTTTTTAACAATGACAAAGCGGATTAACGGCGGTACGATTGGGCTTGAGGATCGCATTAAACACATTACGCATGCTATAGCTGTATTGGGCGGTTAACACTACAATACGCCTAGACGCAAGGACAACCAATGGCTATTATTAAAGTAGATACTTTTGGTGGGGAGATGCCCTCCATATCAGCACGTGCCCTGCCAGAGAGCGCTGCTCAGGAAAACCGCAACCTTTTTACAAGCATTAACGAATTTCGTCCTGTCAAAACAGACTTAACTGTTGCTTCGTGCTCTGCCAGTACTAAGACCCTACACCGGTTTGCTCGTAAATCTGACGGCACGTTTAACTCTGACGTTACTACTGGGTGGATATCCAGTACTGTAGAGCGCAGCTATGTCAAAGGCCAAATTGATGACGAACGTTCGGAGCGAACTTATTTCACAATTGACGATGGTTCGGCACGTCCTCGCCTTGTAGATGTCAACGGCTCTGACCGAGTTCTTGGCGTGCCACGCCCAGTGCAGCCTACAACTACAAAAAATACTACTGAAGAATTTACAACAGAAGAAGCTAACATATTTCTGTACGGCCCTGCTGCAGAGGCCATTCGTTTGGCTATTATTGCAAGCACGTTAGACCCAGTTGCTAACGAACCAAATTCACGTTTTACCGGAACTACTATTTATGGTGGCCCGTACACAGCCAACAGCTTGTCTTTCCCTACTGGTATTCCATCTAGCAGCCATTGGAATTTGTATGCTGCGGTCAGTAACTCCTCTACTATTGGCCTTGCGCTAGACCTTGAAAAACTAGGTGCGACCCTCTCTGGTTCAACAATTTATGTACCGCTGACCGCTTTGCCGTTTACTTTCCGATTGACGCAGGGAACGCTAACTACGGCCATTCAAGCTATTCAATTTGGCGCAGAAGCTGGCCCAGCTAAAGTCGGAACGCAAGTGTTTACCGATGCTGCAATTGCTTTGATTGTGGCTGACATTGCCAATGACCTTAACCCCGATAAAGTAGCTAAGTCTCAACGTGATGCGCTAGATGATGCAGCAAAAGACTTCTATAGACTTCTTTCTGCCGCCACATTTGGGGCACTTCTTTCGCGCCCAACTGCTCCTGTAAAACCAACCGTTGCCGACGAAATTAATACCGCTACGGGGCAACGTACGGCTGCATGGGTTACTTACGACGCCGCTGTTACTACATATAACGTTGATCTTGCAGCGTTTAACACAGCACTGACAACTAACGTCGACGACAAAAATACGCTTAACGTTCGAGTACAAGAGATTCAAGCGCGGGCTCGTGTTGCTACGCAAACTATGGAAGCCGCTCTGCTGGCACGATGGAAAAAACTTACAGAAAACGTTACCGCAATTTCTGCGTACATCGTTAATCAAGGCGGCGTCACAAAGTTTGTTGGAGAAACAGTTGTCCGCAAAGTTGAATCTCGTTTCTACATTGTTACCTTTGTTACTGACTTTGGCGAAGAGTCTGAGCCGAGTCCTGTGTCCGCGCTTATTGAACTAGACCAGAATGATTCTGTGGCCGTGGGCCGACCTGCGTCTTCGTCAGGCGAAGCGTATACAACTCGGAGCATTGTGAAGTGGCGTATCTACCGCAGTAGTACAGGTTCTACCGCTACCGGTTTTCAGTTTGTAGAAGAGTTACTTGTTACATCTGCAACGTACACGGACACTAAAACCGGCAGTCAATTAGGCGAGAACTGTCCAACAGTTACGTGGGCTGAGCCTCCCTACCGCATGGACGGCCAAAGCGACTCTTATCCAAAACCAGTTGTAGGTACTAACCCGTATATACGTGGTTTTGTCGGTTTGCCCAATGGCGTAATGGCAGGGTTCTTCGACAATACTGTTGCGTTCTGTGAGCCGTATGTTCCATACGCATGGCCTGTTGAGTATCAGATTTCTACTGAACATCCTATTGTTGGGCTTGGCGTATTTGGTCAGACTGTGTTTGTTGGTACTCTTGGCAATCCGTATTTTATTTCTGGCGCTAACTCTGGCTCCATGTCGTCTCAGAAACTAGACAGCGTGCAATCTTGTACGTCTAAGCGTTCCATTGTGTCTATGCAGGGCGGAGTTTTGTACGCCTCTCCTGACGGCCTGTGCCTTGCTGATGCTAATGGGATTCGAGTCGTTACCAAGGGTATGTACACTCGCGAAGACTGGCAAGCTCTGTCGCCCACAACTATGTTTGCAGAAGCTCATGAAGATGTGTATTACTTGTTTTTTAACAACGGCACTGCTGGCTGTTTGACGTTTAACGTAGCATCTTCTAAATTAGCTAGACTTGATCTGGCGGCTACTGCAGCTTACGCTAATAAAGTTGACGACCAGCTTTACATTGCCAACGGCACAAGCATCCAGAAAGTGTATGGTGGCGCAACTTACCGCACTGGCACATGGAAGTCTATGAAGGCTACGTTTCCGGTACAGGCCACTCTTGCATGGGTTCAGGTTTTTGGTGAACAGACATCCGAAAATCCAGTGACGTTTAAACTATACGGCGATGGCGCACTTGTGCACACAATTACGATTTCAGATGTTCTTCCTTTGCGCCTACCTTCTGGCCGTTGGCTTGAGTACGAAATACAAGTTGAAGCTACTGTTCGTATTACAAAAATTACCTTAGCTGGCAATACTACGGAGTTACAAGGTTTATGACCGTTCGTCGTGATACTGGCCCGGTACGCCTCCCGGCGCTTCCTCCTGTTAATGCGCAAGACCCATCTCTTCGGGATTGGATGAGTGCTGTCGCAGAACGCCTTGAGACGCGTGAAGGTACACGCGGAAATAGATTTGAACGAGTGGTAACTCTTCGTGAGCTTGAGGATGCTACTAAGTCACTAACTGGTTTAGCCGTATCAAAGATTCCTGCTGCGGGTGAAGTTTTAATTGATCTTGGCGGCGGCCTAACGGCCTCTGTTGCGATTGACAATTTTGTAGCCGAACTTAAGAGCACACGCCTTTACACAGATTTACTGCGTCGCCTTGATGATCCAAATAGGTTCAACGACTTAGCTGTTGAAGTTCGTTCTATTTTACTTAAAAGCATTGCTGATGAAGCTGCTGCACGAGGCGCTGACATTCGCAGAACCGAGACATTAATTCAAGATAGCAATCGTTCGTTGGCTATTGCAGTTGAAGAAATTACTGCCGCCGTTGGGACTAGCGCAGCTGGTGTTCGTGAGTTAACTTCTGCTGTCGCTACTTCAACTTCTGCTACTGCTGTAAAAGTGACTCAGCTTGAATCTAGTCTTGGCAATTACTATCAAGACGGCACAGCGGGTCGTGCTGTATTAGAGTCAACACTTACTACACAAGCAAGCTTTACAACTGGTCTGCGTGCTCAGTACACCCTTAAAGTTCAAGCAGGCGGTGCTCTTGCTGGGTTTGGTATTGCTGCTACCGAAATTAACGGAACACCATCCTCTGCGTTTATTATTTCCGCAGATAAATTTGCGATTGTTGCACCCAACTACAGTGGCGGCCTAACGACTGCCCCTAGCAATAACGACGTCCCCTTTGGTGTTGACGCTGACGGTATCTACATGAACACAAACGTTTATGTTCGAGGTACTATGAAGGTGGACACGGGCGGTAAGACTCTTGCAAATGGATTGCGCGGTTCATTAAATCTTTCTGTGACTGCTTCTGCTTGGAGCGATACAACGGCAAGGCAAGCTGTTTGGACAGCTCTTGGAAACGCGGGTTCGGCGGTTAACAACAATCATCTTGTTATTGGCGACACAGTCACAATTAGTAACAGCGCTTCTCCGCCCACTTACGTCCAAACTAAATACTGGAACAACTCTGCGTGGACAGACTCTGGCGTCATTATTAATGGCAATTTGCTTGTTGATGGTTCTATTGCTGCAGGAAAAATTGACACTCGCGGTTTGACTATTAAAGACTCTAGTGGAAACATTATCTTAAGTTCTGGAGTTCCACTTGAGTGGCAGAATTTTACAACTAGCCTTGCCAGTGCGCCAGCAGGAATTGTAAATTCTAATGTTACCGCTACATCTATCAATGCGGTTGCAACTAATTTGTCTAATGCCCCCTCTGGTATTCTGAACAACAGTATTACGATTGGAAGCAACGGAACGTTGTCAGGTGCTGGTGGGGGTACGGTAACTATTAGCGGTCTTGACTCGACTGTTGTCCGGTCAGCTAATCCAATTACTCTTGCTAACGTCGGAACATACATAGGTACAGGCGCAATTACAAACGCCTACATTGGAAACTTCATACAGTCCACCGTATATCAACCATTTGCTACATATGGTGCGGCAGCATCAGGATGGCAGATTGATAAAAACGGTAGTGCAGAGTTCAATGATCTAACACTTCGCTCTGGTCAAATTGATGGCCTTTTGTTGACAGCATATAAAATTAATCAGTACTCCGGTTTGTATGTACGAATCAGTGCTAGCACTCCTATTTCTTCGACAAACGGCCCTTACTACCTAAACGGGGATACAAGCAACCCGCACTATTTGGTGTACAACGCCAATATGCCTGCGCCAGCCACAGCGCCACATAAAATTTTTATGTCAGTTAATGTACAGGCACTAGGTGTTAGCGCAACTCGAGACTTAGCGGTTCTGGTGCTAATCAATGCGTCTATTTCTGGAACAACTATAACTGCCTCTGAGCAACTTGCGTACAACACTAACTCCGGTACTTTTGGTATTTGTACAAATGCAACGGGCGTAACAACCAACACTTACGCTACAGCCGTTCCGGTTATGATGTTTGTCGGCGGATTTAACGCAGAGTACACAATTCAAACCCTTGATGGCATGGCGATGGGAGTTCGATAATGGAAACACAATGGGTTAAATTTGAAAATGGGCAAATCCTTGCTGGCCCAATGACTCACAAATTTGATGACACTTACGTAGAATACGTAGAAATCCTTAACCTGACACCCCCCTACTCTCGTGTTAACGTAGACATTGCCATGGTAGACGGCAAGTGCGTAAAGACCGTTACTAGCATTTCTGACTATCGTGTTCAGCGTGAAAATGAGTACCCTTCTATGGCCGATTACTTAGATGGGGTCGTCAAAGGAGATCAAGCTCAGATTGCTGCCTACATTTCCGCGTGCCAAGCTGTAAAAGCAAAGTACCCAAAACCTCCACAATAAGACATAATACGCACATGGAATTAGACGTCATTGAACCTAGTACCTTTGAAGTCTGCTACCCTGAAGGGATGCCAGAGGGCTTTCCTGTCGACCTTTTTGCTCCTATAAACGGCGCAGCCTTGGCGATACGTGAGCAGAAACTTAAGGACAAGATTGACGACCTCCAAGCATTTATGCTTGAGCAACCGCAAGCTGACATCCCCGTTCGCAATGTTTTTTCCGGTGGGGTGTACGCTAGAGAGATTTTTATTCCCAAGGGTACAATGCTTGTTGGTAAAGTGCACATGACTGAGCACTTAAATATTTGCCTTAAAGGTGACCTGACGTTTTTGTCTGTAGATGGCCCCAAGCGTATTAAAGCGCCTGCAATGTTCTCGTCGCCCGCAGGTACAAAAAAGCTAGCTTATGCCAACGAAGACTCTATTTGGGTTAACGTGCACCCTGATCTTGGTGAAGACGCTGACACGATTGTCGACGCAATCACAGTCAACACCTTTGCAGAGTACGACCGGTTAGTCGGGCAAGCTAGTTTTATACGAGCTATTGAATACTTTGGTTTTACAAAAGAATCAGTTCGTCAGATTTCTGAAGATGAATCTACATTAGACCGCACACCACTAGATGGTGTCGAAGTCCGAAAATCTTCTATTGAAGGTGACGGCCTTTTTGCTACGCGTAACTACGTATACGGGCAGGTTATCTGTCCTGCAACACTGGACAATAAACGTTCGTTAGCTGGTAGGTACTCTAACCATGCAGCGTTTCCAAATTGTAAATTTGAAGTTGTAAGTGGGTTGTTATTTTTAACTGCTTTGCGAGATATCGAATCTGGCGAGGAATTGACCACAGACTATGGAGTAACACTTGCTTTAATCGCGAGTCGAAGGAGTGACATATGAGTGCAATAGCCGCAGCGGTAGTGATGGGTGGAGCGACAATTTACGCAGCGAGCAAAGCCTCGAGCGCATCTAAAGCAGCCTCCGCCGCCAATGAACGAGCAGCCCAAGGGCTAACCCAATCCGCTGATTACGCGGCTGATTTATCTTATAAATTAGGTCAAGAACAGCTTGGGTTTGCACGTCAACAGTACGACGAAATGAAGCCTTTGGCTCAGCGCGTGTACGATCAGCAATTGCAAGCTCAAGAAGAGCAGATGAGACAAGCTCGCGATTACTACGACTACCAAACGCAAACATTCCGCCCTCTAGAGCAAGGCTTAGTTGCCGACGCGCAGAACTTTGACACTGAAGCCTACCGCAACCAACTGGCGGCGAAAGCCTCCCAAGACGCTGCACAGGCATTTGGTCTTACGCAAGGTATGGTTGCTCGTGAATCTGAGCGACGTGGGGTTAACCCTAACTCTGGCGCTGCTGCTGGTTTGCAAAACCAAAGCACTTTAAATCAAGCTGCAATGCGTGCCGGTGGTATGAACAACGCTCGTACGCAGGCGGAAAACATTGCCTATGCTCGCAAGCTGGACGTTACTGGTCTGGGTCGTAATTTGGCTGGGGCTTCTACAGCAGCTTATGGTGCAGCTAATGCGTCCGGTACAGCCGGTATTAACACTGCTATGGCTCCGGGCTCACAATACTCTAGCGCGGTAACTCCGGCATTTAACACCATGATGACAGGCTCCGGCCAACGCATCCAAGGTTACGGCAATATGTTTGCTGGTACTTCTAGAAGCATGGATGCAGCCAACGCGGCGGAGCAAGGTCTGTATGGAACTATTGCAGGCGGTGCTGGCAGATTTGTCGGCTACGGCATGGGTCAAGGTAAATTTGGTTAAGGGGAACAGACATGTCATTTGCACAAGGACTTATCGCTGGCGATCGCATAGCGGCTGGTTGGCTCGATGCTTACGAAAGCTCAGATACCAAACGCCGTGAAAAGCTTGCTCAGGAAGAAATCGCTAAGATTGGCCGTACTGAAAACATGCCAGAGATGGCACCTAACTACGCGGCTCTTCCCGCTGAGGGTTTAGCTCCACAGCCGTCCATGATGCGTCAACCTGCGCCTGCTCCGATGGGTACTGGAGTGTCTGGTGCTGATGGCGACTACACAAGCGTTCCCGGTATGCGCACCGGTTTACAAGCCAGTATGGCTCCTCCTGCTCAGGCACCGGTGGGTGCGGGCTTTGCTCGTGGTTTTACGCCTCAACAGATAGATACTGCTCGCTCGGCCGGTATGACTATGCCTGTGTCTCAGCGCACTCAGCAAGAAGCTGATATTTATGCTAAGTATGGCCTTACAAAAGATGCTGTGCGTTCGCGTGAACGTGCGTATGACCTTGGCCGCCAAGAGAAATCTGACGCTCGCGCTGAACGTTTAGATGCTCGCGCCGAAGAAGAATACGGTCTGCGCATAGGCGAAACCAAGAGAACACTTAGAGAAGGCGAAGCAAATCGTAACGCTATTTCTGCGCTTGGAGTTAAGTTGGCAGCAGGTGAAACTATTGACTTGCCTGCAATTTATCAAGTTGCAACAGATATGGGTGCTAACCCTACTGTGCTTACTGCCTTTGTTGGCGATAGCCTCGGTATTAATAAAAAGATTGCCGACGAACGAGTCGCAAAGATGGAACGCGAAGTCCGTGAAGCAATTAGTTCCCCCGAAAAGTTAAACGCGTACATTGCTAAAAATGTTGCTGACCCCAATCCCGACGACAATATTCTCCCCGAGTTACGTCCAGTAAAGGGCGGTTGGGGTATTTTCTACGGCAAAGATTTGCTTAAGGGCACACAAATTTACGCTGACACAAAAGAGATTCCCGGCTTTCAGGCACTGGCACAAGACATGATTGAAAAAGCTAAAGGTAATCCTTTAGGCTGGACAATTCAAAAGTTAACCATTGAAAAAGAAGCTGCCGCTATTGCAGCATCAAAGGCTTCGTCTGCAGCTTCTGCGTCTACATCTGGTCTTAATGCAATTCGTGGTAATTTAGTCAACAGACAAATAAAAGACTTGGACGATACCGCGGCAAACACCAAAGAAGCTAAGAAGCTTATGGAAGACTTTTCTGCGCTTACAGAAGCTGAACAGAACGGCCCCAAAGGCAGAGCTCTTGAGAAACAGTACAACATGCTGGTTGCAAAACCCGGCGCTCAACTTCGTGTTTCCCCCGAAGCTAAGGCTCCTAAAGCCATGGACGAAGTGGAAAAAGCACAGCTTGAGGCGTATAACAAGTGGCTGGTTGAGCCCCGCAATGCACGTCTGCCCGGTGGTGAGAAAGACGCTATGGCCGAACAGATGGGCGTTAGCCATCTTCTTCGCATGGTGCGGGAACGTGCGGCGCAGTCGGCTGGTGGTGTTAGCCTAGGTGCTAATCCATATGAAGGTAGCCCTGCTCCTGCCGCACCTGCATCTGCGCAAGGGCTAACTAAAACTTCTTCCGCCCCTGCCTTAAACACAGGCAACACGAAACTTTTGGGTCGTGCTGGTAACTCAGGCTACAGCGTTGAAATGCCAGACGGCACAACAAGAGTTATGTCTATCAGTGAATTGAATAAATTAGGCTATCAGTTTTTAGGCGGTAATACAGGGTTAGATAGACCTTGGTATGATGACTTACTGCCACGTCGATAATCTGGAGCGACAATGCCGATTTATAACCTTGAAGACTTGCGGGCGGCGGTGCCGTCCTCCATGCGTGACCTGTCCGACGACGAGTTAATCCGAGACTACGCAGGGCGCGTTGGCAAGAGTTTTGAATCTACGGCAAGCTATCTAGGTTTTAAACCTCGTGGCACGCTAGCGGAGATGGGTCGTCAGGCTATGGGCGGTGCAGTAGTTGACCTACCCAAGATGGTTGGACAGGGCCTTCAGTACACCGGTGTTGCACCTGAGTATGGCCGTGAGATGGCTGAGTCCGCAGAAGCTCGTGCTCCCGCCTATACCCCCGATAACCGTAATCGGGGGCTTGTCGGCGAAGCACTTACTATGGGTGCTCGTGGTTTGGCTCCTGTTGCGGCTACCTTACCTTTAGCTTTTGTTACCGGTGGACAAGTCATTGCCCCCGCGGCGGCAGCATTATTGTTTGGCACATCGTCTGCGCAAGGAACTTACGACAAAGTATTAGAGCAAACTGGTGATCCTCAAGCAGCAACAGAGGCTGCTCGCCGTGTTGGTCTAATTCAAGGTGTTGGTGAAGGCGCGGCTACATTTGTTGGCGGTCGTGCTATTAAAGGATTGTCTCCGTTGTTGGGTATGGGTGAACGCACTACTGCTGGCGTTGCGGCAAGGATGACTGACACCAGTGTTCTGAAGCCTTTTGCAAAAAGCATGGGTATCAACATGCTAGTGCAGCCCAGTACAGAGGTTGCTCAAGATTTAGGCACATACGCGGTTGAACGCGCTTACGGCGCGGCAGGAGACGAAAACCCCTATGAGATTGCACGGCAGTCAGCGTTAGGCGGTGCAGGTCTGACAATGTTGCTTGGCCCATTTGCACTGGGTGGTCATGCATCGCGTGCTCGCCGAGCAGAATCTTTAAAGGCCGCGTTGGGCGAAGACGCTCCTCCTGAAATACGCGCACAGGCGTTTGAAGCTGTGATGAAGGAAGCCCGCAGACAAAATGTTCCTGAGACAAACGTTGGTGCATGGTTTACAGAGCAGTTGGCTCTTGAAGATCAACGTAACTCTGCATTAAGGGCGCTTGAAGAAGCACCTAAAGACTTGACACAAACACAGGCAGATGTTGATGGACGTAAGCTTTCTGAAGTTGACCCACAAGCTGAGTTTGACAAACGGATGGCTACTGAGCGCCCAATGTCTGAGGCAGCCGCTTCTAAGAGTTTGTCTTCGTTCATGGCCGCGCAAGACGTCGGCGGGCAATACCAAGATTTGCTAGCACGCAAAGAGCAAGGTCTAGAAGCCGTTAAGAAAGTTGGTAAAAGTTGGCAAAACTTTGTTGGTAAGCGCGGCGATCAGTTGCTGAACATTCAAGATGTAGGCGACCAAGCCCGTGGCCTTGTCAGCAATCTAGAGGCAGAAGCCAACCAACAAGAGGCTCCGCTTGCTCAAGCAATGCAACTTGGTACCGCAGTACAAGCCATGTTTGATGCCCAACAAGGTGTTGGAACAAAAGCAGACTTTGACCGAATCATGAACCCAGATGTGATGCAACCCATCACACCTGCAGAAATTCAACCCATTGCTCGCACATCCCTTGTGCCACCACGTTCCGCTCCGTTCAGCAACATGCGTTTGGACAGACCGGGCCCCCAAGAGTCACTCACTGGGCCTACAAGCCAACTTTCAGAGCGTCCTGTTGCCGTTGCTCCTTTGGGTGGTGATGCTAAAGCCACCCCTTTGCCCTCCGCGCCAGTCGCGGGGGGCGTTTCTTCTACGCCTGTAACAACTCCTGTAACTACACCTGTAACTAAAGATGGCACTAAAACCACTCAAGCCCAGCAAACAAAAACGAAAAAACAAAAAGCACCCATCACCGTTGGATCAGTCGTAAAGATTAACGATACCGAGGTAACGCTTAGCCAAGAACAAGCTGATGCTTGGAATAAGGCACAGGAAACCTATGATGGCAGAACCCGTCGTGCACGAGAGATTGCTAACTACCAAGACCGCGAAAGCGCTTTACGTAGTGCTGGTATGCAGTTGTCTGCGGAACGTAGAAAAATTACTGGGGCTTTGACTGCCAAAGAGCAGCAAGCCGCTAATCGCGTTGCTGACCGACAAACCGCGGAACAAAAAAAGCAAGACGAAATGGGCTTGACCGCGGCACTTCAAACTGCGAATCGGACTAATGTTACGAACAATCCATTGCAAGCTGGAGTAGAAGGCGCTGACAAAAAAGCTGTACCGGGCAAAACATCTCTGACTGTTAGTGCCCTACGAAACATCCGTGATGCATTGCTAAATCCTTCTGCAACTGTCGATGGTATTAGTGACAGAGAGCAACAAATTGCTGACGCTGTGCGTGCGTTTGCGAAAGCGTATTACAAGTTTAGCAACGCGGGTGGCAACATGCTCCGTGGCATTCCTACAGAACGTGCAATCAAAGGCGAGAATGGGGAAACAATTTACAAGCCTACCAAACTGGCTGGCCAAACTCCTGCACAACAACGTGGGCAAATAAAGGCTAAAACTAGCCAACGCGTTGAAACAACACTAGATCAACTAAGAGAGACTCGTGACGCCCTTGCTGGTTTGGGTAAAGCAGTTAACGGCAATGCAAAAGATGTTGAAGCTATTGTCAAGCTTGTCAAAGATATGGTGCAACAGAAGTTGCATACCCAGACAACTGATGAAGGTATGAACGAAGACTTCGGCCAAGAAGGCGCAGATGGTATTGCACAGGCGTTCTTAAAAATGGACACCATGCTGTCGCAAGGTTGGAGAGCAGCCAAGGACAATATGTTTCAAGGCGAATCTGACGCAACTTTTGTTCGCCAAACACCAATTCGTGGTTCTAAAGAATCGACTGCCGCCGGTGAAACGCAGACTCCGCTAGAAAAAGCCGCTTTAGGTTACGCTAAGTTTGGCAAAGGTGAATCTTCTACTGGCATTCTTGGTTTGCTGAATTACATTCAGACTCATGGCACGCCGTTTGAACGCACAATCGCCAAGGGTGTATTTCAGTCTTTGTACGACAGCGATACCGCACCAAATCTTGAGTTCATATCTAAGGGTAAACCTTACTATGATCCAAAAACCAATACAGTCTATATCCAACGAGACGCGTCTGCGGCAGTCACATTGCACGAGTCGTTGCATGGTGCATTGCAGTGGTATGTTTACCAAAATCCTAATGCACCGGAAGTCCGTGCATTGAAGGCGGCGCTTAAACGCGTTGTAAATTACAAAGGTGAATTAAGCCCTGACGCTAAACGTGTTCAAGATGTGCTCAAAGCACTGATGACGGACAAGAAAGAACTCGACGCTGTTTTGGAATTGGTTTCTTACGGCAACACGCTCAACGACTTCCGTCGCGCACTGGAAGCTATGGATAGCACCGAGGCTCCCAAGTCTTTCTATGATGCGGCTAAGAACGTCTGGCAAACCATTCTTACAACAGTGCAGAAACTTGTTGGTGTTCGCCCTTCTGTTGCTGCAGATGTAATTGGTAACACGTTTAAGCTCCTTGAAGCGGCTGGCTCTGCCAAGAAAGGTGAAGCCGTTGGTAATAAGCTCGAGTCAAAGATCAGCACGCTCACTGACGCGTTTAAGAACTGGTTTAAAGACAGCAAGGTTGTCGACAACGATGGCAACCCGCTAGTTGTATACCACGGTACAGCAAACAACATTACGGAGTTTAAAAGCTCCGCCCTTGGAAGAACCACTGGCGCACTCTCGGCGACTAAGGGGTTCTTCTTTGCCGCCTCTCCAGCAACAGCCTCGGGGTACGCCCGTGCAGCCGAAAAGGGAAATAAGTTATCTCGCAACAACTATAGCGTGAGCGAGGCCGAGGCCGATGTTGCGAGGTCTGAACAGGAATACCAAGACGCGCTGGCAAACACCAAAGACGAGGTTAAATTTAAATTTGGTTCTGTAGAAGTGTCGTTTACCAAGCAAAAATACATAGACTTTACGAAGAAAGACCTTGGGGAAGCCAAGAAGGCGCTTGCTGAAGCAAATGACAGAGCCGCTGGGCGAAGCACCATGGCTGAAAAGGCAGGGCAGAACGTCATGCCTGTGTACCTGAGTATGCAAAATCCGCTAGTCGTGGATCAGCAGGGCGATCCGTATCGAGAGGAGGCCTACGCCAGCATCATCGACCGCGCCATAAAGGGTGGACACGACGGCGTAATTATTAAAAACACTTATGATGGGATGAAGCCGCCCGGTATGCTGTCTAAACTGGCGTACAAGGCCGTTGGCAAGACTGCTCCAAGCGACACTATTTATGTGGTCTTTGAGCCGAACCAGATTAAGTCTGTGTTCAACCGTGGTACTTACGATCCTAACTCTGACAACATCTTAGAAGCTGCTGTAGAGAGCACTGGCACGCCGCAAGGGAAAGTTAATGCCCAAGACTATATTGTTTACAACAAAAAGGTTGCCCCTGCGGCCTTAAGCACAAAGTTGTTTTTTGACCTAGTTGGTTGGCAACGTGGTGCTCAAAAAGTAGGCGACCTATCTAGCAAATTAGCAGATAAAATACGCAAAGACTTTCCAACTGCAGAGCGTTACATCACTTATATTAACTCCCGCTTCGGTGTAAATGATTTTACTAGCAAGCTCATGGAGAAGTACAAGGTTGACAAGAACACTGGCTACCAACGTATGGAGCAGTTGGCCAACTTCGTTGAGTCACGTAGTGCTGACGAGGCAAAGGCAATCTTTGATTATCTTGACGGCGATAAAAAAGCACTGGATAAATTACCAGATGCTGCCAAGATAAAGGAGATCGCTGACTCTATTGAAAAGAGCATGGCGATGTACATTTCTGAGCTTCCAGCTAAAGACCGTGCATACTTTGAGAACACTAAATTCTCTGAGTCCTTGCTGTTTGCGGGTAACACAAACCAAGTTGCAAGTCACACATTCGGTGCGCGTAAGCTAAGTGAAATCATTGGTCTGCAGCATCGATTTGAAGAAACCATCGAAGGTTTTCAGCACTGGATGGGCGTAGATAAAAACGGTGACGTTGACATCACAGGCCCCTTCTACCAAGTGTTCGGCCCCAACATTAAAGACCCTGCTGGCCCCCAAGTCCCGCAAGGGTACATGTCTATCAAGGGCTACGAAACTACGGGTAATCCCGTAGGCTTTACTGTTGATCCCTCACGTCAATGGCGTATCTCCGGCAAGAAAGGTGAGGGCTATAAGTTCACATCTAACATGACGGCCCAACAAGCAATCCTTGAAAAGAAAGTCACTGAGCTTGCTAACGCTATGCGTAACACTATGGCTGCACTGGCTAACAACTACGCGTCACGCAACTTCTCTAAAGCCGCGTCTACGCTGGGTTATGAAGACGGCAAGCCAACAGAGCTAAGTGTTTCGTTTGATTCACTAGAGGCCGTTAAGAAAATCTTTGGTCGGGCACCCAACCCTAACCAAGTGTTAAGCGTTTCCAAGGATGAAGCCAAGACGCCACAGATTGCCGACTTATATCGCAATACAAATACATGGGTAAAAATACCTGACGTAGAAGCTTACGGCGCATTAGCTGGCAAGTATATGCCCGGCCCTGTGTGGAGTGCGATGACTGACATGGCTGACCGCAAGCCATTGGTTTCGTTCCGCGCGTACAACGCTTCTATGCGTTGGTTTAAGAAAGCCAAGACCGTTTACAACCCCGGCACGCACATTACTAACATTGCCTCTAACGTCACTTTGGCGATGATGCACGACATTCCTGTTAGCACAATTGCCTCTGCGGCCAAGTTGTTTACCAAATACGAGTTAAACGCTAAGTCTTTGACACCAAGTGAACTTGCGATCATGTCGCAGTTCATGAACTCTGGTGCGATGCTTGGCGACTACTCAAGTGCTGAGGTTAAGGAAGCCATCTATAAGGCATGGAACGAAAATCTTGCACAGCCAACAGATACGTCGCTAATGCAACGTCTGAAGATGTTTACAGGGTACGAGAAATCTAAAGCGCAGATGGGCGTTGCACTTGCAGCCAAAGCAGGTAACAAGTTAGACAACATCGCGTCCGAACTGTACGCCGCCGAGGATAACGTATTCCGTTTAGCTGCGTTCATGAAGAAGGTCGGCGAATTGCAGGAGCGTAGTGGTGAGAAAACTCCCACTGCAGAGAACTTCAACGACGCGGGTACCTTTGCACGCAAGGCATTCCTTGACTACGACATCGACTCTAAAGCAGTCCGTATTGCACGCCAGTCATTCTTGCCGTTTGTGTCATGGACGTATGCTATTGCTCCTGTTATGGGACGCATCGCGTTGCACCAACCTTGGAAGATCGCTAACGTCTTGGCGGCTTATTACCTCATTGACGTAGCCATGGCTTCTGCGGCAGGTGACGATGACGAAGAAACTCGCAAGCGTGGCCCGAAAGAAATACGCGAACGCATGTTTGGCATTGGCCCTTACATGCACATTCGCATCCCGTTCATGGGCGACGAAAACAACCCTGTGTACTACCGTCTCGGTGACTACGTACCGATGGCTTCTGCCGCTAAGGGCTTGCCGAATGGCTTTATGGGACAGTCTTGGATTCCCGGAGCAATTACGCCAAGCGGCCCAATAGTCTCGGCTATTGCAGGACTAGTCATAGGTGTAAACCCTTACACAGGTAAATCTTTGAACCAACCAACGGATACCGAATGGCAGAAATTTAAAAATGCTGCTAAGTTTGCATATGATATCGTGACTCCACCAGCAATTAGTTCTACCCAACTCAAAGCAGTAAACGATATACTAGATGAAAAAACAGGCATCACAGGTGCACCTGTTAGCAATCTTGCTATAGCCAGAACATTTGGATTAAAAATGTATGACTACGACGTTATTGAATCTGAAGCTGTTCAAGATGTTATTTCAAAGCGTGTTGAACGCGAATTTAAAGACGCAATGCGCAAAGCAAAACGTGAAGAGGAGCGTAAAGGCTATCCCGATTACGAAGCACTGGACAAGCAACTTGAAGACTTGCAAATACGCATGGAAAAAGAACTCGACAAAGCCCGTGGTGGCACAGGGGAGATTGACTAATGGCTAAGACACCAGCATGGACACGCAAGGAAGGCAAGTCTGAGAAGGGCGGATTGAACGCCAAAGGACGCGCTTCATACAATAAAGCCAATCCCGGGAAGCCGGGACTGAAGGCTCCTCAACCCGAAGGTGGCCCACGACGCGACTCATTCTGTGCCCGCATGGAAGGCATGAAAGAGAAGCTGACCAGTGCGAAGACTGCAAACGACCCTAACAGTCGTATCAACAAATCACTACGTGCTTGGAAGTGCTAATATGGCTACCAAATCAACTGTTAATGCCGCTGGCAATTACACAAAGCCTACACTTCGCAAGAAGATTGTGGCTCAGGTAAAGTCCGCGGCAACGCAAGGCACTGGTGCAGGCCAATGGTCTGCTCGTAAGGCACAGCTTGTTGCTAAGAAGTATAAGGCAGCAGGCGGGGGGTATCGAGATTGAAAGCCCCACAACAATCCCTAAAAGACTGGGGCGACCAAAAATGGAGAACCAAAAGTGGTAAAAAATCTTCTGACACAGGTGAAAGATACCTTCCAAGCGCTGCGATTAAAAGTCTCAGCCCTAGTGAGTACGCTGCGACAACCAAAGCCAAGCGAGCCGGAAAAGAAGCCGGAAAACAATTCGTAGCGCAACCCAAAAAGATTGCGGCTAAAACTGCAAAATTTCGTTAACTTTAATTGGAGATTACTATGTACGGAAAAATGATGATGGCCCCTGCCAAAAAAACTGCTGGTAAAAAAGCTGCACCTTTTAAACCATGTGCTGGTTGTCCTAACAAAGCTAAATGCAGCGCCATGGGCAAATGCATGAAGGCTAAGAAGTAATTACTTCATCCCTGCTGAACGTGTTCGTGCAAACGAACGGTTCGCAGACTTAGGAACTGCGCGGAGATTACCTCCGCTATTTCCGCCGCCCTTTGCAATGGGCTTCTTATGATCGACATCAAGGCCGTCGCCTTTGCTGACGACGCCTTTCTTTTCCATTTGTCGACGCGCTGAATTGCGGTCAGCCCGATTAGCAATCTGCTCCGGTTTGCCTTGGTAGTTCGCATACTCTTTCTTGTAGTCACGTGGCATGATAGTTGTCCTTAAAAAAAGATATCTTATTGTCCCACAGCTACGCCGTTTAGAACAGCCAATAGTACAGGGCTTTGCTCTCTGGACAAGGTGCCAGTCAAAGTTGCTACAAACCGAGGGTGGTTCAGGTTCACGATCAAGCAGTGAGTCTGGCCGGGGCTTCTGTCCTTGCATCCCTTAAACATCGTTACTCGATCGCGTTTGGCAATTATCGCACCGTTAAGTTCTAGCTCACGCTCAATCCGCTCAATACCATCTTGCGTTCTATTTAGCCACGTCTTAAATAAAGCCAAGTTAATTGCAATTATGCTACCGGGCAGGACAGGGTTCTTAGCATCATAAACAACCTTGACACGGGCAACGGCTTTATCGGGGGCAGGCTGAGTAACCTGTTCCTTGCCTGACCCATAAACTTCGGTGCAA
>Ga0208975_1000505_pt1 | contig 18628 bp, 21 predicted proteins | sample GreLakmeER78MSRF_FD_187700 | JGI IMG/M metagenome (GOLD analysis project Ga0208975, IMG submission 187700) | Freshwater lentic microbial communities from great Laurentian Lakes, MI, USA - Great Lakes metaG ER78MSRF (SPAdes) | ecosystem: Environmental > Aquatic > Freshwater > Lake | place: Great... | reverse complement strand
GACCACCGATGGATCAAAGGTCCAGGTTGCCCCAGAGCCACTGACAACGATATCGCCCTTGTCTCCATCCGCGATGGCAGCAGCGTTGATCGTCACCCACTGGTTCGCACCGTTAAGGAAGGTGGTGCTGTTCGCAGTGCCGCTTCCAAGTCTAGCTGTCGACATCGTGCCGGAGACAATGTCAGCGGCATCGTGCGTGTGAGCAGCTAGTGCAAAGTAGTTGATGTTCTGGGTGCTGGAAGTTCCCAGGCCAAGGTAAGTGCGAATCGAGTTGATCGTGTTCTGCGTCAGCAGTTCCTGCGCTACGTCCGTGAACAGAATCTCTTCAACAACGCCAGATCCAGCAGAGACGCGACCCAGCAGCCGATCCGTGTTGACGTTCTGGATCTTGGGGTAACTAACGACACCGTTGTCAATCGACCAGCTGTTGATCGTGTTGACAGTGATGTCACCCTTGTCACCCGTCGTGAGGTTGCATTCTCCACCGCCACCTCCGCCTCCACCAGCGACTACGTCGAGGACGAATTCTTCGAGGCCGCAGACGCAATCCGCAGTGATCCGACAACTCATGTTATTCTCCGATCCCCATGTTTCCCCAGCTGATCTTGCGTGGAGGGAAGCCAGCGGTATTGCTATGCAGGAACACCTCGGAGTCTTCGCTCGCGAGTATCTTCTTCATCGTGTCGCCTGTCACCCAGTAGCTGCCGTTCACGCCGGAGCCGATGCTGGACAGCTTGGGACACAATGGGTGGGCGTTCTTGTTCCACTGATTGTCTATCGCGAAAAGGTCGCCATGCACGGGATGCTCCGTATAGCCAGCAATCGTTTGCTGATGCGCCCAGCGTGTATCCCAGGGCGCGATGAGATAGCCATCTCTCACCCGCATGTTCTTCGATCCGAACATGCAAGCCATCGTCCCTGCATAACCCTGGGCTAGTCCCTGCTTTAGCTCCAAGAGCGTCCGTACCCTGGAGACTGAATGAATAACGTGATTCTTTGCATCCTCGAACAGTGCCGACTCTTTCACGGGCCACTGCGGCGAGTAGCTCCAGTCGATCTCTGTCTTGGAAGACCACTTGAGCCATCCATCGGTCAGCGTAGCCTTCGGAAGGCGTGGGTCATCAAGGGCCAGCATGCCCCATTCTTTGACGGCCCTTGCCTGTGCTGCACCGAAACTGCCTTCCCCCTTGCTGCGATATCCAGCCAGCTGGCGACCCTTGCCGTAAGTGGGCAGTGGATGCACCAGTTTGATCTCTTCCCTGTCACCACGGTGGACGACATCTCCACACTGGGCCAAGCAGTAGGCTCTAGCTCCACCAAAGCCAACACAGCTTCCGCTCAGCTGGTAGTAGCGAGGCAGCAGGTTGCCAGTAGCCTTGATCTCCAGGTGATAGAGCAAGGCTTCCTTCGGTAGCTCCATGAGAAAAGGGTTGGCCTCACCGAAGGCAGGCGTTTCCCGATCAAACGCCAGGGTCATCCGGCGTTGAGTCAGGTCTCGCTCGCTTGGCGGAATCCAACCCAAGTTCTCACTCATTCCCTACCCCCAGCTGCGCCTAGCCCAATCGAAGTCTCGTGCATCATGTCGTGGGCCTCGGGAAGCTCGTCGACCTTCTGGTCGAACTGCGAACCGATCCAAGCACCAAACGGCTTCCATTCGGCACCAAGTCTCAGGCTCTTATTCTGACGGTTGATCTCCTCGTTGGCCTGCTCCAGTGTGGTTATTCCACCCGCAGCAATCTGGGCAGATACGTTCTCGTAGTTGTCCGAGAGCTTGATTGCTTCAGATGGCCGCTTCACTGGGACTGCCTGATCGTAGACCTCACCAGCAAAGCCACTGGGCCTAGGAGCAGGAACGGGCTTTACTGGGTCCACCGGCTGTGGACTGCTGCCTGGAGTCACAATCGTCTCGACACGGTCCCGCTTTCGGAGATCCCAGTCGATGACATCGCAGACGACGACGATCCTCGACAGCCCCTCAGTAAAGAAAACAATCGAACGATTGTCCTTGCTGGCAAGGAATGGATGGCCCACGGGATCGCGTATCTCCCAGGTGATGTCAGAACCTGGGGACGCAGAGGGTGCGACCTGGATATGCGTGCTGGAGTTGGTAGTCACGGCAACCTGCTGTTGTACCTGGGCTGCCCCACCCACGAACGTAACCGCCACTGCGGAGACGCATGATACCAGAACGAGAATGGCCTTACGCGGATTCATCATCCATGGCCTCCCCATTTGCCTTCTTAGAAACCTGGCTGAGCAGGTACTTGAGGAGCAGGTTCAGCAGAATGCTCCCGGCGATTCCCATCTCCATGCCATTGGTCGGCTCTCCGGTAAGCTCGCCGGTGATGTGGCGAAGTTCCTCTTCCTCGTCCTCGTCCATAGACTGACCGAACCCCATCTGCGAATCCATCACCAGATGAATCACCGCATCCAGGGCTCGTAGCCAATCGAGAAAGGTGGCAGTCCCATCCTTGGACTTCGACAGCAATTCACGAAGAACGATGATCAGTTCACGCATACCCCAACTCCTTAAATGCTTTTGACGCTGACCAGATAGCCACTGGTCTTGGATGCATGTACGCGGATGATCGCAACAGAGTCGCCTGCGGAATCGCCAGGCTGGGTTGCAACGTACTTAAGCTGCGACTGATCCCAGTAGAGATCTCGGCCTCCAGTTGGGAAGATATACCCTGCGGCCACCAGCGAAGGCGACAGCAGGAACGGCTCGTGTGGCAGGTACAGGATGTAGTGATTCGAGTCGATCCTGTCGGCCATCACGCCAATGACTCCGAATCCAGCCGTCACATCGTTGTAAACAGCGTGGCTTCCAGTGATCGGCATTCCAACATTCGACGCAGTCAAGGCATGGCCCTGCTGCTGGATAACCACGGCCTTGATGGAACCGTTGTTCCTCGGCAGGGACAGCATCTCAATCTCGGCAGTGTTCGCCAAGGACCGATCAAGCCCCAAGGACAAGCCGCCATATCCACTGCAAAGGTTGCCATCGAGGATGACCTGTGACGGCAGCAGGCTCCCAGTGTGGATTGCAAAGTCATTCGAGTACTTAGCAATCGAATTATCCTTGATGCGGATGCTTCCACCAGCCGTCAGCGAGGCAACCTCAATCGCAGCCTTCTTGTATCCGGTCACCAGCTGGTAGCCGCAGTTGTCGAACGTGTTGCCGACGATCTCGTGGTCGGTGCCAGTCGTGATATGAATTGCCGGTGACACGAAGTTTCGGAACGTGTTGTTAGCGAACCGAACCTTATCAATGTTCACAAAGCTGTTCAGGGAATTCACAGAGCAGTACAGGCCGCCGTTGAAGGTGTTGTTGGCGACGGTAGCCCTCGTTCCGTAGATCATCAACGGAGCAGCCGCTGGCCCGCAGTTGAAAGTGTTGTTGCGAATGACAGCGTCTCTGTATCTGACCGTGATCCCAATGTTCCTTACGCTTTGCTCTCCAGGCACATTGAACTGGTTATCGCTGATAACAATCCGCCTCCCCTCGCAGTGAGGGTTGACCATCGCCATGCCGGAAAGCGTGGATCCAGAGAGCCGACCATTATTACCAAAGCGGTTGCCCTGGATCAGGACGCTCTTCACGGTGCCAACGCGATCTGACGTTGATGGGCTGTGGATTGAAGCTGCCGCAGTTCCGCCTGTCGTGTAAGCGTGCCTCATTCCACCGAACGTGCAGTTCTGGATATCCATGCCATTGCAGACAGAATCCAGAATTCCGTAGACAACTCCAGTCTCCGAGTCGTACTCGAAGTTCTCAACAGACGACCAGTTACAGCCATGGCGACGAACATTGGCGCAGTACTTGAACCCCATTGTCCCTGGGTGCCACTCGCCGAAAGAGCAGTTGCTCAATTCAATGTCATGACATCGCTCAAAATACAGAGCCGACATGTAAACGGACGGAGCGGTGCTGGCACTGTAGGCAGCATCCTTCATTCGGTAGTTGAAGTTCCTGATCCGAATGCCACTCATCATGTTCGGCAGCACGGCGACTCTTGGTGCCTTGGTGACGCCACCACTGGTCACCGTCTGGTAGACCTCGTCGAGGAAGTCGTCAAAGACATAGTCGCACCGAGTCCCCGTCCCGTTGCACGCTCCCGTGGACGCTCTACGGTTGATACGCTGTAGCTCCATGGGGAAGCTCTTCGTTCCCGTAGAGTGTGGCGTGATGTCGCTGATCTGGTTGAACCCGTAGATCAAAACCCAATCGCCAGCTGCCAACTGGTATTCGTAAGGAAGGCTGATAACAGCAGCACCTGCTGCCGTGTCAGTCATCTCACCATAGGCCGCCGAAGAATAGGAGAATGTGGCAGACTGGGAAGTGTTGTATGAAACCTTGGCAGTCGAGTCGTCGCGGACCAGCCAGCTTCCCTTGGTGCATTCGAGGCCAGTCGGGCTGGTGAATATATGCTCACCAATGATGTGAACTTCACGATCAATGAGGATCGTTGCTGGCCTGCCAGTGCTGGAATAAAACGCATTAGCTGCGGACACAGCAAGCGCAAATCGCATGTTGTCGATTTCTGCGTTTCCAGTTCCGACAACCGAGATCACATTGTCCTTGGTGGTCTTGATCTTCGCTACCATGAGCTTGGCCCCAATCCGAGTACGGTGCAGTTGAACTTGCCAGACTCCAGGTAGTTCACCATCAACAATGGCCCAAGCCTAGGATCCGAGTCGACGGGTTTCTCGGCCTTATAGATCTGAACTGAATAGTCCCAAAAGACAAAACGCCCGCCTGCGTCAATGCTGTATCCAACCTCGAACAGACTGGATGCAATGTCCAGGGAAGAACCCTCGGTTGCATATCGGAACGAAGTGGCGTTGAGGTACTCGGAAAAGATGCCAGTAGGCCACTGCTCTGGGTCCGTATCCACATAGGTTGTCGCTGCAAACAGCGGATAGCCAATGCTCGCGGCTGTAAACCCATGCGGCGTGCTGGTTACCATTTTCGGGTTCGATACCGATGGCTGTGAACCCGATGGAGTAAACCACTCCAGCACGGAGCCAGTGCCTACTCCCAGCACCTGACCCAAAGTACCGACCGTATTTGGGAAGGTATAAGCCTGATTGAATCGGATAAATCCGTTGGCACCAACATTGATCCGCTCTGTGCCATCAGTCGCAATCGAGATGGAACGAGCCGCACCGCCAGAAGATCCCTTCTCGGTGGCAATGCAGCCTATGTTCCCAGACCACCCGATCAGAATTCGCTCGTGATTTGTTGGCGACTGATATGCGTTGTACACGGCCAGCTTATTGGGAGCTGCACCGCTTCGCACCTCAAGCAGGTTAGCTTGTGCGCTGTGTAGGCCAACGCCACCGCCACTGGTCGAACCAAGCAACGCAGACCTGAGCTGAATGTCGGCGTCGTCGTCTACCTTCCAGACTCCACTCGACACATGAATGTCGCCGTAGTCGTTGTCTGGTATCGTGCCGTTGACACTGATCGTTGTCCCGGTCATGGTCAGGCCAGTGCCAAGGCTGATCTCCTGCGGGTCACCAGCCCCCGTTGAGCCACGGCCAAGCAACCGGGATGCTGCGGAGACATCCTGCATCTTGGAGTAGGTGACAGTGTTCGCATCGACCGTCCAGACGCTGCCGCTCGAAGTGACGGATATGTCACCCTTGTCCCCATCGGACAGGCCGCCATCCACGCCCTTCTGGGCAAGCACAGCCCAGTAGGCACCGGCAACCGGAGTCTGGTTCGTGTGAGACTGCAATGCACGCCACGAGGTTCCCTGATAGAGAACGGCGTCATTGGCGACATAGCTGGTAGATGAGGACCAGTTGCCCTTCCAGACCACGCCCGCTGGTCCCGGTGGGCCTGCGGCACCCGTATCACCCTTCTGCGCTGTCAGGTCGCGGATGCAAACCGCAGAGCCTACAGAGTCGATGAACCATGCGAATGCTGGGTCTGTGGTGCTGCCACCACCCGCATAAGACACAATGGTCGGGCCAATCAGACCAAGAGACGCAGCATAAGCCTGTGCCTCAGCTGGCGTTGGCGACGAAGGATTGGCTGGATACCCAGCAGGCATGGTGGCGTAGACATCTGCGACGTTCGGCACAGATATCTTTTCCCACAGCGATCCGGTCGAATACCAGATCGAACTGCTGTTCAGGTCCACATACAGATCGTTCGTGCTGCTGGGCAGGCCAGTCGGAGGTCCGAAGCCACGGGTGACTTCCACCTCGCTGGTAACAACATTCTGCCACGATGCATCGCCCCGAAGGAAGCGACCTTGAAAACCCGCCGCCGGGGCCGGAACCATTCCCTTGGTCCCAGCCGCACCAGCGGTTGCACCCGTCATCACGGCTAGGCGAGAGGTAGCCGAGGCGGGGCTTACAAACTCAACGCCAGAGGCATCTGCCTTGACGGTTACCCAAAGTTCGCCAGAACCAACGTAGCTGCCAGGTGTGTCGGAGAGAGCGATGAACTCATCCACCACTCCTCCTGCACCAGTTGTCGCCTGCCACCCACCGTCTGCGTAGACGTAAAGGATGCTATTGTCCTTGTGAAAGAACTGCGCACCATCTGAAAACTTACCCGGAGGCAGAGAGTCTCCAACCGGGATTGAGTTCACATCAGGGTCGAGAGGCGAAAACTTCTTGCTAGTCGGCTTGACGTTTGCCATTACTGCTCCACGATCAACTCGAACTTCAGCGGATCGTCACCCTCATCGGGCGACCAGTAACGGCCATTGCGGCGATTATAGTCCGCTCGTGCAGACTCCGGGTCCGATGCATCAGACCAGAACTCATGCGTCACGGGATCACCAGCCGCATCTCGGTAGCGAGAGTTATGGACTCGCCACTGATTGACACCTGACTTGAGACGAGCCCCCTTGATTCGGTCAACAATCTCTCGTGCCTTATCAAAGACCTCGTCCCGGCTTTCACGCCTTCCCGAAATCGCCTGCAGCTGAAGCTCCATCGAACGAAGCCTGGACTGCAACGCCTCATTGCCCTCGCTGCGGACAACTGGCTGCGGAGCAGGCTTCTGCTCCACTACGGACGCCGTGGACTCCCCGTCAACCGCAGGCTTCGGTGCTGATTCCGAAACCTGCTTTGGCGGACGACCGGGTCCACGACGAATCTGAAACTCTTCCATCCATCACCCCACTTTCTGAAGGAATTAGTCCAGAGGATCGAAAGTCGGGAAGGCACGAACAAGCAGCGTCATCCAGGGACGAAGCCACATGTAGCTGGCCTTCCGCTCGTACCGACGCATCCAGGTGACGCCCCGGTCGAAGTACTGCCAAGTGTCCGTACCCGACAGTTCACGGGTCGTGACATCGAAGTCGACCATGAAGCCGAACGTCTCTGCCATCGACTTGGACACCAGATAGGTGTTCGTCGCGGCGTAGGCAGCCTGGGCGTCGTTGTAGGTGCGGGTCGTTCCACCCAGGTCGACGTAGGCTCCGCTCTTGTAGAACTTCACCAGCTCGTCATACACCCAGCGGCTCATCAGCGGGCTGGTCGTCCAGCCGTCACGGGCCGTGCGATCCGTCACCTGAGCGGCTTCGCAGTTCTGACCAGACAACGTGTGAGTCACCGACTTCGGTGCGATCATATCCAGGTACGGATACTTCTGGCAGTCGCGGGTCAGCATCACCTGGTAACCGTTTCCGCAGTCAAGCGGGAAACAGTTGTACGGGTCACGCATGTCCTCGTAGATCTGCTCGATGGCACACAGCGGAGCCTCCGAGCATCCACTGAGCTTCAGTCCAGCGTCCTCGATGACGTTCGCCCACGGGGCTCCAGCAGAAGCACCCTTGTAGCCAGACGAGTAGGTCGTACCGTCGTAGCTGTAGGGATACTGACACATGCCAGCACCCTTGATGTCGAACATGAGCCGAGCGGCATTCTTCTCGTCGATTACATCGAACCAGCGCACACGCTGCTCGATCTGTCGACGCACCTCGCCCGTGGGGTCCACGCACACGAGGTTGCGATGGAGGGCGAAGCTGAAGCTGACGTAGTTCGGCTTCGGCATCGTCCAGCAACGCTGGCGACCCAGCTGGTAGAACCGTGCTGGCTCCTCATCCTCCTCCGACTTTCCGCACAGATCCGGCGGGGGATCCATGGGGAACTCGCAGAGCTTGCGGTCGTTGTAGCTGGAGCAGGGGGCATCCACCCGCGTGACCAGACCACGCAGCAGCGTGGGGGCCATGTCGCAGGTGAACTGCAACAGCTGACGGGTGACGCAGCGGTCGAGGAACTGGTCGAAGTAGCTCGCCTTGATGGCGGCTTCCGCCGATTCCTTCAGGGGCTTCAGCTGCTCCTTGCTCTGGATGCGACCAGAGGAGTTGAACAGATCGAAGACCTGCTTCGGCATGATCCGCTCGAAGAGGTGCTTGTAGTCAAGCTCCTGAAAGTCCAGCTCGCGGTCCAACGCACGGTTGTCCACATCGCGGAAAACTTCCTGAAGACGCTCTTGACTGGTCACCGTGCCGTTCGGAGCAGCACTCCGGTAACCTTCGACCAAAAAGTCGTTGATGTTCGTTTTGGACATGCTGTACTCCTAGAGGCAGAATTTGCCGACCGCGTTCGTCACGTTGGCAATGGCGAGTGGGGTAGTTGGACTCTCCGAGGCAACATCGCCTGCGGTTTGGCAAGCATCCGAGTACTGCGACTGGCAGATGCACGGACCATGCTGGATGGCCGTCAAGATCGCAGTGTCACCTTCGCCAGCTGGGGCGAACTTGGTGTTGCTCACGGCAGCTCCGTCCAGATACGGAATGAATCCAGTGACGCCGCCAACGACTTCAGTAGCCGCCGAGATGTCGAACTGGAACACGCCGCAGGTCCAGACGACCAGCACGCGATCCACGCCGGGTCGAACGAAGTCCTGGACGACGCCCTTTACGGGGCTGTTCGCGATGTCCGTCACCTCATCGGTCGAGGAGAACGGGCGGATGTAGTTGGTCACCGTATCGAGGTACACCCAGCAGTTTGGAACGGGAATGCCCCATTCCGGGTCCACGGGCAGTTCGAGGTAGGCGTGGTCGTATTTACGTCGCAGTCCGACGTTCACCGAACTAGTAGCAGTGCAAGCCATTTCAAAACTCCTTAGAAGCGGTTCTGAAAACCGATCTTGTTAATGGGGGCAGAACCGCTGGCGTAGGCTGCGCCACTCGTGCTGTCGGGTGCAGAGGCCACGGCTTCCGGCTGGCTGACATTCGTCTTGCTCGCCTTAATCTCAGCCAGGACTTCTCGAATCTGTTCATCCGCCAACGGGAGCAGGCTCTCGACCAGCTTGTCGCTGATGCCGCTACCTAAGACTTCTTTCGCCGTTTCTTGGATGACACGGCCTTTCGCCGCACGTTCTTCCACGGCCCGATACTCGGAAAGCGTCGACTCTGCTTCATTGAGCTTCTCCAGTAGAGATTCCTTCTCCGCGACGGCCTTGGCGAGTTGCTTCTGCGCTTCGACCAGTTCGCTCTTTACCGTATCCTCGGCGAGGATTTCGGTACGCAACTGCTCGATCAATTCGGCATGCTGCGTCTTGAGGGTCTTGAGATCCATCGTTTCTGTCTCCGATTCAAACAGTGAGCGGTTCGTCCCGCCTCGATAGACAGCGGCGACCCCGTCGACTTCAATCAGGCGTTCAACATGAAGAACGCCTTGCTCGTCCATTTCACCCTGGTACACGCTCACCTCGTGGGAGAGCGGGACGTTCTCGGGGAAGTTCTCTGCGTCGTAGCAGATCTTCTCCGTAAGTTCGTCCGCAGGATTGAGGTGCCAGTCGTAATAACTAGCTGCCTTCTCAGTGCCAAGATTGCGGGCTTCGCCGTTGCGCAGCTGGCCGTTCTGGCTGTGGTAGTCCCTGTCATTACGGTTGTGTCCACCACGAACCGTAACTGGCAAGTTCTCGCACAGCAGCGAGGAGTCTCGGATGGCCGAGTCCTCGTAGATGCGGCCATTGCGACTCGTGCGACCAAGGACTTTTACACCCTTAATCACCCAGTTTTCGCGGTCTACTGTTGATCCGCGAAAGTCGAATTGCTCGACAAGTCGTTCTGGTTTCATGGCACTCCAGTATTTTAAAAAGGCTGTTAGCTTCCCTGCTAAATTCCATTTACAGCCTTACTGCGGATTATTTGGCTCGACAGGCTGCGGAGCCCTCGTGGGAGTTGCTTCTCGAACTTTCAACTCATAGACCATCTGCTCGTCATCAACATCCATGCGTCGATTGATCTGCTGAGCAGACACAACGCCTTCCTTGTACAGCTCCAACATGACATTCATCTCCTTGGCCCAATCGCGGATGGCTGCGGTCGGGTACTCTGCCCGAATGCGGACACTGGACTGGACCGATGCCAGCTTGGACTGTGTCCACCCCAGCTTCCTCGCCACTGCCTGCCACATCAGGTCAACGTCATGGGCGGACTGGTTCTTCTGCTCTCGCTGAACACGCAAAGCGAACGGACCTTCGGCTGCAATCAGCGATGAGCGATTCCCGGTATTTGCGTCACCAGTCGCCATAAATTCTGGGATTCCATAAACATTTCCAAGAATTCTCTGAAGCGACTGGATCAATTCAACGTATTGAGTGGCACGGACGTTCATGCCGGGAAGCTCCAACTCGGCTCCCTTCACATGCACGATCTGCCCAGGATTGGGCCTGCCGTCGTTCTCTTGGACCATCTTCTGGGTCTGCTTAGCGATGTTCCGCAGTGCATCCGCAGTGGTCGCGGCCTTGTGGGTGTACACCGCAGCGAAGCTGGACTGGGTGATCGCCAGCTCCACCATGGCGTTGATCACCTCCTCCAATTGCTTGCAATGGCAGTACACATCGTAGAAGGCAGGCACACCTCTGGGGTCGTTCATGTCCACCCCAGCCTTGCCAGACTGGATGTTTAAGGCAGGCTCAAAAAAATACTCGGAAACTTTTCCCAGTTCGCCATTTTGGCGAATGCGTCTCCTCCAGTAGCCAATGATGTTGCAGGCATCGTTGAGATCGGTCACAACCCCGAACTCGCCCAGCCAGACGGTGCTGCCAACGACCGGGACAACCTGGCCCGAGATATTGACCAGTCGCACCTGATCGACAGGGCCAGTGCTGGAAACGGAGGTCGGCAAGAAGGATGGTGGCCTGATGTCCATGGGCTCGATGAACCGGACCCAGAGCCTGCCGTCAGCGTAGAATCCGAACTTGCGGAACCACTGGCCGTCCCGGTAATGGCGGCGGACGGTCTCCTCCTGGAGCAAGTACCAACCCGTGGCGTTGCCCAGGTCCACCTCCTCCATGATGTCTTCGATGGCACCCTCGATCCGAGTCAGGGTGCTTTGGGTCACTGACTTCCCCGTCTTCCGCTGGGGGATGTACTTATGGCCCTTCGCCACGCAATAGCTGATCAGATGCTCGATCATGGCCTTGATGATCGGGAACCGCCACAGCTCGAAGCCAACACGGTACATGTGGTCCATGCTGGTCGAATCGTAGTATGGCAGCCGTTTACCGCTGTCATCCCAGTAGCCGAACGTGCCAAAGCCATTCCAGCCTGACTGGCACATGGCCTCTCTAGTCAGCCCGCCCAGGCGATTGGATAACTGCTCCATGATCTGGAGTTCACCGCTTACAGATTCGTCAATCATTCCGCGATCATCCTCATCATCTTGGCTGCCATGTGCAGGGCGTCAGGCCCATCATCATGTCGCCCGTGGGGGAATGCCTTCAGCTGGGATACAAGGATTTCCGTCCCCTTGTCACGGACGAATAGGAAATCCTGGTGCCGGACAGAACCGTCCAGCTCCATAATTCGATTCTCTTTGTTTACACGCATGTCTTCTTCAATGGGGATAATCGGCGTGACAATGCCCGCATCCTGAAGACGATCTGCTGCGATATTGACGATAAAGCTCTGGAACTGATTGGCGTCCGATCCAATGATGTCAGGCTGCACCGGCAGGTCTCGAATGAAGTCGATCAACCTATCGATGGTCTGGTCCGGTCCCGTGCGTTCTAGAGATGCCTTAACATAAAGACGCTCGGAAGTTTTGCTCACAGCCAGTGCCACGATGGCCGAGTAGTCAGAGTTCTTCAGGTCGCGACCAAGGGCATGATCGACCGCAATGGTGCAATAGAGGATGTCGGATGGCAATTCGTCGCACCACATAGGATGCTCGTCCGTGTCCACAAACAGATTGCCGTCCCACAGGTTTCCATCTGGCGTGACCGGGTTGCCCTGGTACATCGTCTCCCAGATATGCCTGGGGAACGTGTGCTTGGCCTCCAGCAGCTGCTCGATAGGGTGCAGGTCTGAACAGAGGGGATCGCCCTCCTTCCTCCAGACTTCTCCCTTGTGGTCGACCTCGTCCTCGGTGGCGATAGCCTTGAAGACCGCCTCACTCCACTGCGGGCCGTAGGTGCGCTTCTCCCTAAGTATCTGGCCGATCAGATCGTCTGGCGACCACCTGGTTCCAATCAGCAAGACCCTCGCATCCTTCGAGAGACGCTGACTGGCAACGGCCTGCCAGAACTGCATCCACTTCGCCTGGAAGGTAGAGGATAACGCCTCCTCCATCGACTTGCAGATGTCGTCAATCACCAAGAGGTCTGACGGGAAACCCGTGAGTGGAGAGCCCCAACCAACCGAACGCATGCTGCCACGGTGGCCCTGCAAGAACCAATGGACCTTTGAGCGATTGCCCTTATCCACCTCGACGTTGAACAAATGCCCATGCTCGGTAAGCAGGTCGCGGCATTGTGATCCAATGTTTTGTGCGCGGTCATCACCGTAAGAAACGATGGTCACATGCTTGTCTGGATTCTTCGCCAAGTACCTGCTGGCAAATAGATTCGCGGCAACCGTGGATTTCCCGTGCTGGCTTGGAGCAGAGATCGCCAACCTTTTTATTTGACCTAGCTCAAGCGGCAAAAGGTACTTATGTTCAAGCACACGCAGCCACGGGTAGGCATGGAAGTTCTCGCCCATGGCGACTCGCCCCCAACCAATCGTACTGGCCTGGGCAAGCATGGAGGCTAGTTGCGTAGTGTCGACAGTTGCAGTCACAGGAAGCCCCCCATCATTCGCTTCATCAAAGCGAACACTTCACAAGCACAACTTCGGTATACACGGTGTACCTGTCGCCGTCGCTTTCTATCACGCGAATGCGAAGCTCATGCTTCCCCTCGGGGATCAAAGCTGTCTGGGCTGGATCCAGCGTTAACGATACCTCTCCATTGGCTGGTGGACCAACCGTCACTGCGGCAGCAGGAAAGGTAAATGTCTGGATAGCACCTGCAGGACAATCGCCAATGGCAACTTCGATTGTCTGAGCAAACGATAGGTCATAGATCCCTGATAGATCGCGAGGGTCAGCAATCTGCAAAAGCAGGTGCCTCGTGTCATTCTGATAGATCACCCTTACGGCCATATCTTGCGACCCTCCAATACGTCGTATCTTACGCGGCCCTGGAGCGAGGGGACCGATATACCTCCCGCCAACTCTGTTAGTTCTACAGAGGCATCCAGCACAACATCAATCTCTGTGATCACTCCAGCACTAATGCAGTAGGCGGACTCAAGCGTTACTGCCACTGAACCCTGAATAGGGATGCTTCCTGTGGCCTGTGAGGTAGAGTCGCCAGTAGTCGCCAACCCTACCGCGATGACAGAGACAACACCAGATGCTGCACCTGATGCGTCAGTCGTCGAAGATCCTGTCCCAATGAGCCCGACAAATGCTGATGCTGAAGCAGTCGCATCATCCGTAGTTACCGATGAAGAGCCGACATCGGTGACTAAGCCACTAGAACTTGATTGGCAGTCAGTTGATGCAGAGCCTGACCCAACACTAGCAACAACTGCTGAGCATTGAGAAACAGCTTGCCCCAGTTGGATTGCTGCCGAACCAAAGTATCCTGATCCGCCGACAGCTGACGATGTGGCGTTGTCGGTTGCAGCTGATACTGCTCCAGACAAACTGACAATTCCAGCAGAGGAACAGCTGGAGTCGCCAGTGGAGATGGAAGCAGCTCCGATTACAGCGACCAAACCACTGGCAGCAGAAGAGGCATCGCCAAGCGTCGTCGATGCTGAGCCAACTACTTGAACTTGGCCTGAAGCCGAGCAAACAGAACTATCTGTCGAAGCCGATGCCGAACCTGTGATCGTTTGCAGGCCGGACGCGGATGATGTCGCCGCATCTGTGCTTACTGCACTACTGCCTGTGATCGTCTCTGCGCCTAGCGATATGGCGACACGAGACAGCATGCTCCTGCGACGGAAGCCTGCCCCAGGTCCAGAACCAAGCTCTCGAACTTCCTCACTGCTGAGAGAACGATTCCACAGCCTGATGTCTGCTATGTACAGATCATTCGATGCTTCAGCAGCAGCCGAACTGATTCGTCCACCAATGCCGATCCCATAGACTGATGTGGAACGAATCACATCGCCGCCGTTGGCAGCCGTGCGCACGGAGACTCCATCTCGATAGAGATTGATCGTCGCCTGTGATGCCGAGTAAGTCGCACACCAATGAGACCATCGACCATAAGTATCGGTCGTGACCGAAGCAGTTAATGGGCTTAGTGATCGCTGCGAGTACGGATCACGCATCTGGAACTGGATGTTGCCTCCATTAGTCCACAGCAGGCCAAACCTTGCACCAGTAAGTGCCGTGGCAGTGTCCTGGTAGATCGCTCCAGTCGTCGCTGGAGTGGCAACCAACCACACCCAACAGGAAATCGTTGCCTCACCCTGACCAAGGAGCGATGAAGAAGCTGGAGGAATGAATCGCCCAGCGGCGTTCGCCTCTTGGAAATAGGCCGAGCTAAACTGCTTCGTTACCCAGTCGGTTGCATTGGTTCGATTGTTTGCAGCAGCGTGGTAGCCCCGAGGCCCAACATCAAAGAGCGTTGAGCCTGTCGAACCCAGCATCGGCATCCACGCAGCCCAGAGGTTGCGATGCAGGTGTGGAGCATCGCTCTGATCTCCAGTTGCGTAATCGGACCAGCTGGGATACCGCATTGGTGGCCTATTCGTTAATGACCACTCGTCGCGGAACCAGGATCACACGAGAGCCATTGTCGGTGGCAGTAGTCTCATCCCTGACCGCTTGCCCCAGGTTGTTGTCGGCAATCGCCACCACATACCGTCCGCGAGGTCGCCAGATCACTGGCTGCTGCTCTAGCACGGTGTTGGTGTCTGCCGTTGCAATCAGCACAGACACTGGAGGTCCAGCCTGTTTGATGTTGGCGTCACTCGTGCCGAGCGTGTAGGAGCCAGCACTGCCAGTCACCTTAGCAGGCCAGTTAGTGTTGTCGTAGCTTGACACCAAGTAGAGGTCCATGGTGTTACCGGCAGTGGGGGCAGTCCCGGTTTCGATGCGAAAGAAGACCAAGTATTCGTCAGCGTAGTTCGCACCGAGGTCTGCCGATGCACTCATCTGCGCTGTAGCGTTTGCCTGCCCATCAAAACTCAGCGTGTGCGTCACGCCAGATGCACCGCTCTCCCCGAACACGATTGCCGTGCCTTGTGTGATCTCTACATAGTCGGGCAGTGCCATGCGTTACACCTCGCTCGGGATCGGTTGGATTTTGCCGTCTGGCCGCCAGGGGGACACTGCTTCACCGACCTCGGAGATGGTCACCTGACCAGGTCGCGTACCCAGCTGGTTCAGCGCGTCCAACTCACTTGCCGACAGGATCCCTGCGACATTGAGACCAGCTAGCATCTGCTTGACATCGGAGTTTTGAAAGTCTAGCCCCCCGTTCGATGGATGCAACCACCGAAGACCCCTCGCCACCACGGACGATCCACTGTTGCCAGTTGAGGCGAAGCTCTCCAGCTTGGAGAAGATGCTTTCACCCATGATGGGACCGACCGCTGCAAAAACGGCCCGCTCCGTGTACAGCTCACCAGTCGGCTCTGGGTCCGCCAGCAGGGATAGCGCATCGGCCACCAGCTGGTCGTCTCCCTGCTCGATAGCCAAGCGGAGATCCGGGTCAGCCAGGATCGCGGCCCTGATCTGTTCAGCATTCATCAGGCATTGCCTTCGGTGATAACAAAGCTGGTGATGGAGACGGCAGCACCACTGGAGATCGACGTAGTGTTCAACGTCAAGTCTCCGCCGCCGCCGGTGGCTGTCACCGTTCCTTGAACCACGGCAGTGCCGCCCGAGGTGGTCAATCGGAAAAAGGTCGCAGTACCAGTCGCATTCGCTGACGAGTCCTGCGTGATGGAGTTAAGCGTCAGCACGCCATTGGAAGCCGCCGGTGCGAAGGTGGCGTTGCAGGTCAACTCGGCCAACAGTGTCTGACCGCTGATCGCCGTCCCAACATTGGCAGGGACCGTGCCATCATAAATGCGAAGGAGCCCAGAGCCCCCAACTGCCGCCGTGATCTCGTCCGCCCTGTTGCTGCGCAGGGTAGCAGTAAACGAAAGTGCCATGTGGCCCTCCAGTGATCTGATCGTGGGATTCCCACGGATGATCGTAACTGGCAGGGCAGGGCAGCCCGCTCGTTGCTGTGAGAGAAACAACTGGAGGCGCAAAGAAAAGGGTCATGACTGTTTGCAGCAGTCATGACCCGTGATTCGTCTGGACGCCAGGAAAGCAGGTCCAAAACGAGGTTCGCTATGCGAGATACTGTATCAGAACCCTATTCCTTCCGCAACCTTGCACCGGGGACCGTGAGATCCTTCACGAGGTAGCCGTTGGTCATCTCGTTGTTCTTGAGCCGGATCGACTCGGCATCCGAGAGCTTCCGGCAGATCTCCCAGAACTTCTCCTGCTTGACGACCTCTCCACCGCCGTCGTAGGTGGTGACCTCCACCTCCTGAACCAAGAAGCCGCCATCGGTCCAGGCCACTCGCCCAAAGGTCTCCACGGTACGCATGGCTGGATCCTCCCCCACGGCAAAGGCGGTCGCTACCGCCGCCACTGCCACAATCGCGATCTCGCTGTAAATAGACATTACCACTTCACCTTGTCGGCCACGGCCTTGCACATCTCAACAAACCTGTCCTGAGAATACTTGTTCTTGCACATATTCACCATCACATGAACCCACTGGATGTTGCCTTTCTCATACCCGGTTGATGAGTCTATTCTGTCAAAACTGGCAGTGCAGTTTGCGTAGGTCATGCTTAATGACCATCCGCTAAGCGAGCAGGTTCCAGTAAAGCATTCAATAAAATCGCGGTAGTCGATATCCCACGGAATGCCCCTTGAGTTCGCTGATTTTCTAAATTTGTTATACAGCCGCCTCTCATTTCCTACGGGTAAGTTTTCAGAAAACCCTTTTGCCCTTGCTATGCATTTCTTGCATTGCCAGTCGCATAGCTCACTTTGCTTTGCGTGATCTTTTCTTGTGTATGGTTGCTCCGCTCCACAGCAAGAACAGCGAGAACACCACTTGCCATCGCTGTTTTTGTAGATTGCTACATCGCCAACCACTCTCGAATAATGCCTACTGCAATGCCTGCATCTTTCGCGATCCAGCATTTTGACTGCGCTAGATTTGGATGCAAAGAAGCTAGACCTGCCGCACCTGCAAACTGCTTTCCACTTAGATTCATGACGCTCAACCCGCGAGTCATGTATTGGCAACATAGCAGAGATACTCCATACCACTTAACAATGGTATCAGTATAGTCCATTTGGTGCGGTCAGCCCACCATGCTGCCGACATCTTTCCTTTCTTAATGTTCTTTGCATGTCGGGCCTTGAAGGCAGCACGACGCTTCCGATCCTTCTCGGACTCCCCCTGCCGTGCAGGACTTCCACTCACCCCCTGCTGGCCGAAGCGGATGATCTTCTCCTCCCCACCCTGGCATGCCTTGACCACATGGCTCTTAGTGGGATGGTTCGGGGTCCGCTTCGGTTTGTTGCAGGGCATGTCCGCCTTGCTGATCTTCTTCTTGGCTGCCTTCCGTTTTGCCACAGAATTCCTTTCCTAAAACGGGATCCATTCCTCGTCTAGCCGCTCGTTAATCGCATCACGGTACGCACAATTCACAAGCACTATTTTCGAGTCGGAGATAAACGGCAAGTTTGTTCCGCAGCACTGAAAACGCCTGTGGTAGCCGCCATTCGTGGGCGACATGGCAATCCACCGATCCAGGCAGTCATCGCCGTCGACCTGAAAATAGTCGTCGCGGTATATGCGTTGGACCTTTTTCAGCGAATCATCCAGCACCCATTGCAGCTCGTGCCGCCCATCTACGTCACTTAGCGCAAAGTCAACATTAGTGCAGAGAAACACCCTCGCGTATGGGTACATGGTCATAGCGGCACCTTCGTAATGCACTCGCGAATACCGAACTTCTCGATCCGGGCGATGATGTGCTGGTCATCGTCCGTAAGGGTGTTACAGAGGGAGAGAACCCTAGGCACCAGTAACGGAGTCTGTACACCCTCGCTGTCCTTGACTGTGCCGCATCGCGAACACACAAACACCTGACCGGCCTCGCCCCATGCGTGCATCGTGTTTTCGCAAGTGACGCATCTCATGATAGTTGCCCTCTCTAAAGGTCAATCTGCCTCGCCACCCCAGGGGATGGTGATCATCACCGAATGCTCCATCGTGGAAGCATCCAGCACCGGACGATGGCAGGCCCTCGCCGCAGCCAAGAGGGCCACGGCGTAGCTGTCC
>Ga0208975_1000504_pt1 | contig 18641 bp, 26 predicted proteins | sample GreLakmeER78MSRF_FD_187700 | JGI IMG/M metagenome (GOLD analysis project Ga0208975, IMG submission 187700) | Freshwater lentic microbial communities from great Laurentian Lakes, MI, USA - Great Lakes metaG ER78MSRF (SPAdes) | ecosystem: Environmental > Aquatic > Freshwater > Lake | place: Great... | reverse complement strand
GCAGATTCTAACTCTCATAAAAAAAAGACCCGACTTTTTATTTTGCGAACGCTTCGAATTTACCATACTCGCGACGGCTTGCGGCGAAGTTGGTTCGATCGAGTGCTATTGCACGTCGCGCAAGAGGCCCGGAGATTAGTCGGCTCATATTTTGAGCCGCCGTAGGCGAGCGGGACTATGTGATCGACTTGAGTAGCTACGCCTCTACACTTCGGGAGTCCTATCGTGCATCGGTAGTTATCCCTCTGGAGTATCTGTAGGCGTGTCCGTTTCCATAGGGAATCGTTATAGCGATATTTAGTTCTTTCTTTCACGTCTTCGATCCTTGTCCTTAAGATCGTCGTCGAGTAGGTCGATCACGGCGAAGATTATCATCGCGAAGATTAAGACGCTCCAGATAAGCCAGAAGACGCCGAAGATTCTTAGCATTAGGTCCAAGGTCCGAAGCCTTTCGCGTAGGTGAATAGAGCGAATGCGGCTTCGAGGTTAGTAACCGGATTCAATAGGTCGTCGCATTCGTTGAGAATGCCGAGAGTCTGTAGGTATCCGTCCGGATAATAGCGGGTAGGTTCGCACCACGAGCGGCCGTTTATCTGAGTTAGCCCGTAGTCGTGAGATTTATCTTTGTTTAGTGTGCGATTAACGACATAGCTCAAGCATCGGGACTCTCTATAGATGATCGCGTCGAGGGTCGGTAGTTCTTGCCGGGTGAATCCGACGCTAAGGATCGTCGTCTCATATTGAGGACACTTTAGACGGGAGCGTTTTATCTGGACGGAGTCGCGTTCTACTACGCGAGGGGGAAGCACGTTAGGGAGATGATTCGCAACTCCGTCCGTTTCTAATGGTAATACGGCCGGAGCGCTTGCGATAGCCATATCTACTAGAACGGACATTCCGAGCACGACGGCGGCGAGGGACGCCATACGATAGCGGAGCTTCCCGTATCGGTTAGACGGCGCTTTCCGGAGTCTTCGACTAGGCCGACTTCGGTTAGTTCTTGCCGGCGTTTCCCGGCGCTCGATCGAAGAATCCCTAGATGCTTCGCTAGTTCGTAATCTGTGGCTTCTCCGAGTTCTTTTATAGCTCGCCATATAAGGGTCCTCTGATTAGGGCCTCGAACGCTTGCCGTCTGTGCGGCGAGGTGAGACGTGTCCGGATCGGTGCTTCTAGCTAGTCTACTCGGCTCGAAGATTAGAGCGAGGTTCTCAGTAGACAAGATCGACCGTCTTTATATTTGTCGATTTACGTTCCAGATAGCGCTCTGGAAGATGAATCCAGTAGACGTTATCGCAATATGGGCAAGGCATCATCGGACGCGGCCTTAACTTCTGGACGACCCATCCGATTACGGTTCCGCAAGCGTCGCATTCGTAGAATTCGCGGGCGATGCTCATTTCGTCTTTAGCTTTCTAATCTCTTCAAATAGTCGTTCTATATCGCGACCGAGGACTCCGTCTATTTCTTCCCAGATCTCCGCGTCGTTTTTAAATATGGCTGTGGCAAGTTTTGTGAGATCTATACCTTCGGCGTTTAATTCTGTTTTAAGAAGTTCGACTCTTTCCTCTAGCTTTCCAATTCTTTCTTCTAATTTGATAATTGCGAAGAATAGTTCTTCTAGTTTTGAGTTCTTGAAGTCTCGATCTATTGCTCCGTCTATTTGATCGCCGAGCGACTTTTGCGCGAGTTGAAAGAGCGCGGAGAGCTGTTCTTCGATAAGTGTTAAACGTGCTTCTAGTTTTGACGGTAGCGATAGATAAGATTCTTTAGTCCATTGAGCGCGGATCGTTTCGAAGTTCTTCTCCGGGTCGAAGTCTGGTCGATCGCTCATTTCGGGGACACTTTCTTAATTATCACGAATAGAAGAAGCGTGAGAATGCTTACGAGCCAGAGCCGGAAGTGGAGCGAGTCTCTCATACTTGAGCCGTTTCTAGAATTTGAGTTCTTCGGTTAGCCCAATTCCCGCGAAGTAGATCCTTTTGGAAGTCTTCGAGCGTTTTATCGTTCGCGATAGTTTCGCCGACTTTCATTAGTTCGGGAACGGTTGCCGCGTCGGAGATCATCTTTAGAAACTTCTTTACTCCGATCTTCGTTATAGAAGCATCTTTCGGATCTTCTGCAGATTCGACTACCGGCGGCCTAATCGGTTGAGGCTTCGGAGCGGGAGCGGCGACGATCGGAGTTTCGGTCGCTCTGGCTTTAGCGCGAACGACTTCGTCGAGGCTCGCTATTTGTGAGCCGTGATAGCCGGCGAGCGCGAGAGCTCGTCCTACGGCCGACGTTTCGCATACTTCGAGCGCGGACGTTTTGTTTATCTGAGACGCTCCGATTACTTCGTGCGCGTGTCCGGTAGAGATCGGATTCGTATCGTCGGCTTTCGCGTAGATTCTCGCCTTAAATACCCAATACCCGGAGCCGCCTTCGATCAGTTCGGTCGAAACTCTCCCGGACGGATGATCCGTCCAGAAGCGTTCAAGTCTTTGAGCGACTGTCTCGTAATTTTGTAAAGCCATCACTCGACCTCTTTTAATACTTTGAAGCGGCGGAGATAAGGTAAACCGTTTTCGTTGAGCACGTCTAGATCTCTTGCTACTTCTTGAAGCGACCATTTGCCGCCGTAGTAAGGCGCGAGTTGATCTAAAACTTTTCGAGCTTCTTCTTCTGTTTTGAAAGCTCTCGCGTCTACGATGTTTCGAGATTTTGCGATGTTTCGCAAGTGAACTCGATTTAGATATTCCGGACGAGAATAAACGAGATCGTCTTTCTTCCAGACGAGACTACGATTTGCGATTACCCAATGACTAGCGGTTATTGTGGACATTTTAAGGTTCCTCTCTTTCGACATTGTCCACTATAGCGGAGAGTTCTTGCAGAGTGTGGGATACCCTGCTACTATCGTTCTCGGAAGCACGATAGGCCGTTATCTAGTCGCATAGATCGGGGCGTCAATACGCGGGAACGCGGGTAGATCGGCGCGTTTAGCGTCGAGGCGCTGTGAGAATAAAGAAAGAGGTAGTCCGAGTGAGGCATCCGGACGGGGGCTTTTTTCTTTTTTTTCTTTTTAGGCCGAAGCGTCGCGAGAGCCACAATAAGACGAAAGTTTCTCAATGACTCGGACCATCGCTTGAGGAATAACAAGAATATGATCGAGGTCGCCGTCCGGGGTTCGCGACTGATATAAAACGACGTGATTCTTTTTAGATACTTCTTCGGGGAGCATCCATCCGACCGAAACGATTAAATAATCGCCGTCGTTAAGATCGAGCGAGTCTAAAGATTTCCAGTCGAAAGTCTCTAACGAATGCGCGTCGGCCCAAGTTACCGCGACCAGTTGATCGGAAATACGGTTAGTCGAGCCAGACGACATACTCGGCCGTTACTCTCGGCTTTTCGGAATCTATAAAGTGAAGTCTTTGAGATGGTCGCGAAGTTGCCGCGACGAACGCTTTCGCGTAAGTGTTATCTGACTCCGGGGAGCCAGTTACGAAGACTCGGCCGCCGTTCGGAAGAGGGAGAGTCATAACGCTATGAAAGTGTCCACAATAGGCATCGGTAAAATTTTCGCCGAGAACGCCGGACGCCCAAGCGCTAACTTTTTTAATGATTCCGTAAGCCGGGATCGCGCCGCCGTAAGAGTTCACTTCGTCGCCGTGAAACAAGAGAGCGCGATAGGCGTCTCCGACTTTCACTAGTTGATAGAAGTTCTCTGAGGCTTGCCATCCGATATTTAGATCTTTTACTTTGTCCTCGACGATCCGATAGGCCATTCGGTCGATGTTGTCGGCGGATGGGAGATCGCCTTTTCTTCCGATTCTGCCGTGATTACCGAATTCGCACACTACGCGAAACGTCTCAAAATTTGCGGAGAGCTTGCGGATCATCGCTTCGAGAATTGTCGTTACTTCAAAGAGTTGCTCGAATAGGTGAGCTTCGACTTCGTAGCTCTGGCCGGGGAAGACGGTTAAGCCTTCGACCATATCGCCGCCGATCATAAGAACGGCCTCTCGGACCGGATGATGCGCTCTTTGAATTTCGGTTAGATGGATAACTTTGTCGGTGAATAGTTCTATTCGGCTTCGAAGAATTCCTAGATCGAAAGTCGTCGTCTTCTTGCCGGCTTGATAGTCCGTAGTGTGAATTAACGCGATCTCGCCTCGACTAGAACGACGATCTTTTTTTATTTTCGGCAGAGGTTTAGGTCGTCCAGATGCGAGCGCGGCGTCTCTGGCTCCGCGATAGATAGCTTCGACTAGATCATCGGTTCGGCGTTTAAGTTTTGCTTCGTTCTGTAAAGAGCGACGTAAAGCTTCGCGAAGTTGCTCGATCTCTGTAGCGTCGTTTAGTTCATTTTTTAGCGACACTCGCGGCCTCTCGAAGTCTCGCTCTCGTGTTTTGAACTGAGCTATTCGAAGCCTTGACTCCGCGCTTTTCTAGAACTTTAGTTATAGCCCTATTCGAATGATCGTAAGAGACAAGAATTCCGATCCACTCTTTGCGAGATTTCGCGTCTAAAGATTCTAAATAAACTTCTATCTTCGATCTTTTGTTCGATCCTTGCGATTTACTTTCCGCTCTTAACTCGTCGATTAGATTCATTGACTAGATCCCCGTCTTTGTGGCTGTTTAAGTGTTCCTCTAGTTTGCCATCTACGGAGCCGATTTTGGTAGATACTTTTTCGATCTGGAGGCCGAGTTCGCGGAGTTTGCGACGCACGATCGCGTGATCGCCGTTATTCTCGCGTCTAGCCCGCTCGATAAGAACGGCCGGGAGCCCGGCCGCTACTGTGCCGAATGCGCCAATTAAAGCGACTAGGACGACGTCGTTCATACGGTCGGCGGGACGATCCCTCTAAGGTCGTTCCATCTTTGATTTACGGCTCTCATATTGCCTAGAAGAATTGGCGATACTTCGACGTGAATCCACTTTCCGCCGGGAGCGCCGGAGATAGTCGGCTTTTCGTAGTTTTGCCATTCGCCGCGCTCGGCTTTCCATCCTCGGCCGAATGGCTTCGGCGTGTAGTCGAGAATGAGTTCGACGCCTAAGACGTCGGCGTTAGCGATAAGAAGATCTATAAGAGCTAGACATTTTTTACGGCCTTCTTTTAGTCCGGTGAAGCCAAGATCGACGGCTCGACCGGTTCCGTGAACGGACGGCGTAGTTTTGCCGCGTTGCTCTCGAACGACCCAAGATCCTAAGTTTTTTAATCCGGAGACTTCGACGGCGTTTCTAATCCAGATGTCCATCGTCGGACGAGGCCCTTTCACGTTGCCATCGAATCCCGTATATTTTGCGACCATCGTTTAGCTCGTCGAGTCGCGTCCGAAAGCCGGATCTTTAGAGTTAGCCCATCGCATAAGCGGCGGAAGAAGCGCCGCGAGTCCGGCTTTAGCTAGATCCTCTGGAGAATAGTTCCCGGTCGAAACGACGGCAAGAACGGCCGCGATCGCCGAACGAGCATAAGAGGCGAGCATCGCTTGAGATTTAGAGTTCATAATTTATTTGTTTCGGGGCCGGAGGTGCTTCGAAGTCGCTAGTTGTTTCATTCCACTTAAAACCTACTCCGGCGTAAGTGTGGCCGGGTGTATCGAAGAAAGTTTCGATCCATTTACCCGGATATCTTTCGGGATTCTCTGCCATAAATTCGGAACTTACGACGTGAACATTTATTACGATATTATTTTCGTCTACTTGTGCGAAGTATTGGGCGGACATAATTAAACCCTACTAAGTGCGGAAACGGACGTAGCAGATTCCGCTACCCCCTGCCCCGCCGCTAAAAGTGCTAGTCAAACCTGCACCGCCGCCGCCGCTTCCAGTATTTGCGCCGGCCGCCGTTCCTGCTGCATTCGATCCGCCGGCGCCTCCGACACTTGATCCGCCGGCTCCGCCGACTGTCCCGCCGCCACCGCCTCCGCCGCCTTTATATAGCGGACTACCGGCGCCGATAAAAGTTGAAACGTCATAACCTGCACCGCCGGCTCCGCCTGTAGAAGTTACGCCGTTCCCGCCGACTGCCGTTACGCCGCCTCCGCCTCCGCCGCCATTATTGGCGCCGGCGGGCCCTGTGCCGCCACCGAAACCGGTTATCGTTGGCATAAAAGAATTTCCTCCGGCTGTTATGACATTACCGCCACCACCGCCGCAACCTCCGGAACGCTCGGCGACACTTGTTCCCGCTCCGCCGGCGTTGTTATATCCGGGGCCACCGAATAGAACTGCCATAGATCGAGCAGTAGTGCCTAATGAAGTTATAAAACCTGCTGTGCCAGTTGTTGTGGTTGCGCTACCGCCTGCGCCAATATCGACGGCGAAAGTCGTCGCGTCTAAGTAGACAGTTTGTTGAACATAGCCGCCAGCACCACCGCCACCAGCGCCGACATTTGACTGACTAAAACCACCTGCGCCGCCGCCGCCGAACATCAAAACATCAAATAGACCTGCTTTAGAAACTACGAGATTCGCGTCGCTCGTGAAAGTAAGCAGAGTGTATGAAACTCCGCCGACACTAATCGACGAGCTCGATCCTCCGGACGCTATCCCGTAACTAGATCCAGATGGGCTAAAAAAATTAAAGACCGACGCCGAAAGAGCGACGAGCGTTCCGCCTCCATATTGCGCCACCGCTAGAGAGCTTGCCGTGTTTATTGTTACGCCTGCTCCCGCCGTTACTGTCATCGTTCCCGCGCCTTTGTTCATTACTTGAATAACGTCGCCGGCTGTAAATATCGAATTATTAACCGTAAGAGTTGTCGCCGTCGCTTTATTCATAACGATCCGCTTGTAGGCGTCGGCGACTTCGAGAGTGTAAGAATCCGTCTGATCGTTTAAAGGTAAATTTTGAATTGCGTTAAGATCCGAAGCGAGGAGCACTTCGCCCGAAACAAAAGGATAGGGAGTAGTCGGCATATTTAGATCATATCCTACGCGCCTAGCACGTTGTCGCCATCGAGACGGCCGAACGTGGCATCGTTCAAAATTAGCTCGTAGACAAGCGAAGTCGGCGAAGTGTAGATCCGCATTTTATGACCGTTCCGGGGATCTATTGAATGCTCTAATCCTTCGATCGCGAGTTCTTCGGTAATGCTCGCCGGACTCCCAGAGGTAAAGCTCTTAGTAATCTGGATCGTGTCGCCTATTTCGAGGATCGCGACGGCGTTTCGTTCGGCTGTAGTTAGCGCCGAGAAACTAACTTGAACGTCAGAGAAGCGCGGCTCCGGGGTTGGTGCTAGAAGATATTCGGCGAGCGCGAGAGCTTGAGCGTCGGTTGAGAGAAGCGATCCCGTTTTAGATACGGCTTGAGTTTGATAAAGAGTTATTGAGGTCGCGTCCGAGTCTGTTTGAGCTGTTCCGCCGACGCGCTCGACTGTAGCCCGGTTGATAACTTGATCGGTTGAGTAGTCGATCGAGAGCCCAGAGTAAGCCGTTTCCGTTCCGTCGTCTTTGAAGATTACGCTCGGCCCGCTAAGAGTGTTTCCGATCCGAGCATCGAAAGTTAGATCTCCGTCGCGTGAAACGTAGACGCGACCCGCTTCCGCGTCGTCAGAGATCGAGCGTAGATATTGAGCGACGGACGTTCCTTCGGATATCGGGTAAGCGCCGAGAGTCGTCGTTCCCGTCTGGATGTCGCGAGTCCCGGCCGGGTAGCTAACTTCTGGACGGTCGAGAATTGTCGTAACTCGCGCCGATGATAGTTCCGCCGATGGTGTAAACGCCGAAAGAAACGTATTCGACAATAGAAAGAGATCGTCCGCGCACGTTATCGTAACGGTCGGAACTTTTTTAGTGAACGCCGTCCCGTAGTCGTAAGCGAAGTCCACGACTCGACCTTTGAATAAGTATTCTCCGTTTCGCGAGAGCCGTATTTGACGGAGCGGCGAAAGGCCGGGAGTGTCGTCCGTTTCGTCATAGTAGACGGACGCCTCGTTATACGGATCGAAAGAGCGACTCGGATCTATTGCTTGAATAACCATCGTTCCCGGCGAGATCGAATCTAGGACGTTCTTCTTCCCTCTGAACGCTCGGATCGCTGTAACTTGTGTTGTGATCTCGGAGAACTGATCGACGCCGTCTAGAACGTAGTCAATATTATCTAGGACGCCTTGCTGTAAGTCGTCGAGCGTGAAGCCGTCGCCGAAGCCGGTATCCATTTCTAGGACATAGTCGCCGCCGGTTATTATCGTCGCCATATTACGCGGCTATCTGGACGTCTACCGGCCCGCTAATAAGGTTATATCGCTGTAAAGATTCGACTATCAGATTCGGAAGATTCGCGTCGGCTGTAACGGTGTTTACGGTGATATTTACCGGCGCGGCCTGAGATGCGCGAGCCGATTCCATCGCGGCGATCCGTTCCGCCATTCCGAAAGTCGTTAAAGCGCTCGTCTCTGGAGTGCTAAAAATTGTCTGATCCGGGATTCCAATTCCTACACTCCCTCCGCCGCCTCCGCCGCCTCCGCTAGATCCGCCGCCGCCTCCGGGAAGCGTTACGTCCGGGACGGTAAAGCCGGGAGTAGAGATAGTGCCGGGAGTGTCGATCCGGTCGGCTCTGCCGGGAGCATCGAAGCCGGTCCCAGATGGTGAGCTCGGAGCGCTAATAGACGGAAGACTGATCGAGACGTTTCCGATTACGTCGATCTCGACTCCGGGTAATAAATTGAGTGCTTTAATAGCGAAGTTTACGCCGCTAATAATTCCGTTTACCATCGCCTCGATTACGTTGAGGACCGTTTCGGCGATGTTAATAACGAATTTTCCTAGCGAAACGAAAGCATCTAAGAGATTAAAGACGACGTCGATCACGGGACCGATCGCTTTCGCGACAATATCGAACGCGACCGCTAAAACTTTGCCGAGGACCGGCGCGATACGGTCGCGAATGAAGCCGTAGAACTGCAACAAGAGCTCGCCGTATTTGCGGAACGAATCTCGATTCTCGTTAATTTTTTCCACGATAATATCGAAGATTTTTCTTAGGCCGTCGAAGATCGGGATCGCTACCGACATAACTATAGGCACGAGATAATTAACAATTAGATCGGCGAAGAATCTAAACGCCGGGACGAGATTATCGTTAAAGAACTTCGTTAAAGTTTTTACTACCGGGATCAGATATCTATCGAAAGCCGGGACTAGTTGGTCGTTTATGAAGTCCGTAACGTGCGAGATCGCGTCCGCTAAGAACGGTCCGATCTTGTCGGCGAGATCGGTAATTATTGGGACGAGTTTCGTTAAGAAGAAGTCTCCCAGATTCGAGAAGATCGGCAGAAGATAAGAGCCGACTTGCTCGACGAGTTCGCCTCCGACAATTTTTAGACGGCTCATCTTTCCCTCGAAAGTGTCCGCCGCTACTGCCGCCGCTCCGCCGAACGTCGCCGAGAGCGCTAGGACGGCTCCGTCGAAGTCTTTAGTTTTGACTAGATTCTCGTCGAGAGGGATTCCGAGTTTCTGTAGGCCGGCGACGTTTCCGCCGTAAGCCTTCGATAATGCGATCGAAACACTTTCGAGATCTTTCCCGGTCGCCGCGCTTATGTCGGTGGCAAGTGTGAGAAGTTCTTGAGAGCGTGTAACGTCTCCGGTTGCTCGCGCGAGGTTCGCGAAAGCCGGACGAAGTTGGTCGTCCGCGACTCCGATTTGGACGCTCATCTTGCCTATTTGGTCGTCTATAGCTTTGATCTGCTCGTTCGTCGCGTCTGTGTTCGCTTTAAGAGCTTGATTCAATAGTTCGAAACTCTTTTGATCTTCTGCGGCCGCTTTTACTGCTAGGCCGATGCCGGTAGCGATAGCGCCGACTCCGACGGCTGTTACGGCGGCGATCTTCTTAAACGATCCGCCGAGTCGATCGAGTGAGCCTTCGGCGTCCGAAACGGCTTTCTTTAAGGGTCCGGCGTTGCCGACGATGGAGACTGTAATCGGTTTAGCCATATAACTATCCTAGATCGTATTTAGTGATTAGAGAGTCCACGAGCGAGGCGTAGCGTTGAGCGACTTCGTTCCGGCGTGAGTCGATCGCGTCATAGAAGAACGGATTAGGTTTAATCGCTCGCGATGGCCATCCGAAGTGAATCGGGCCGGCATACGGGACGCCTACGCTTCCGGCTCTGACTTTTGCCGCTTTCTTAGTTGAGGCGTTTCGAATGTTCGCGGCGAGAGCGCCGGTTAAAACGGGGACATACTTTTTAGATTCGCCGATAATGATCTCGGCGACTCTTTTATTTGTTTCTAAAAATTCTTCTTTATTTAGATCGAGCGCGTCCGTTGAGAGCTTGCGGAGATCTCTTTGAACTTTTGAAAGTCCTTCGATTTTGACGGCGTCCATAGGGTCGGCACGAAAGCCGAAAGTTCCAGAAGCCATAGTCTTATCTCGCTCTCGATCTCGCTTGCGCGTCTCTTTGTTTCTTTCTTCTTACGAGCCCATCGTAGATTAGATCTAGGACCTCTGGCGAGGTTTCTATTAGCTCATTCGGAGCGATACCCGTTTCGATAGCGAGCTCGGCGATGTATTCGCTAAACGAGCCTCGCGTCAGACTTTTGGGTCGTTGCCTATTTCCACGTCCGCGACGTTTTTAGACCATTCTTCGAACGGCTTTACGATGTTCCCGTTATCTTTGTCGGCGAGCCAAGCGAGATAGTAGAGGTGTTCCATTCGGACGTCTTGCCCATTGAATGCGGCAGAGATGCCACACTTCGCCCATCTTTCGAAAGCGATAATCGCCGGCGGGTAGACGGGTAGTTCTACTGTGTTTCCATCGCGCCGCTCGACGGTGAGGCGTATCTTTAGCACGTTTTAGATTACGCTACGGCCTGCACTATTGCGCCGCCGGAGTAGGTGCACGTAATTTCTACGAGCTCCCCGACGTTTACCACGAGCGGAGCCGAAGCCAGATAGCCGCCGGTGTGGGTGTATCGAGGCGAGCTCGCTCCCGGAGCGGCCGCAAGAGGTTCATAGACGATAACGGAAGTAGTTCCGACGTCGCCGAATGCGAATTGTATCGCTTCGGCTGTAGCGAAGTTTCCTAAGAGAGTGAAAGTAGTTTCCGAGTTCTCCAAGCCGGCCACGTTCTCGACATAGGTAGAAGCGAGCGTCGTAGCATCAAGAGCCGGGAGAGTCTTCGTCATTGTGATAGAGCGAAGTTGATCGTTAAAGTCGGTTCCGCCGACCGTAAAGACGGTAGCTTTTCCGAGTTGAGTTACTGTTGCCATAGTTCTATCTTACTCCGTTTCTTCTGTAATAGTTTTAGCATACTTGCGAGATGGTTTAGTGTTTTTAGCTTCTTGAGCGATCGCGCCGATCGCCAAGCTTTTAAGAGGTTCTACGCCGACGGCGATTAGATCGTCATCCGTTACTATCTGGCCCGGTGTGAACGCTTTAAGACGCGATGAGATGACGACGTAGTTAGCCATTAGCCCCAGAGCTCCATCGTGTATCGGTAGGCGAGCATTTCCACGCCGCTAACACTAACGGAGATCGGGGTCGCTGTAACGACTCTCGAATTTGAGACTGTCGCGACGCCGTTTTTAGGTAAGGTCGGCGCGGCGTCTAGTTTCGCTTTAATTGAAGTCGCGCCGGTCGCCGTCAAGAAGCTATCTAAGTAGTCTTGCGCCGAGCGTTCGGACATTCTGCCGGTAATGAGGATTAGGTCGATAGAGCCTCTATCTAGGCTATTTGCGAGCGTATATTCCCAAGTAATAGAGATCTGACCGATCACGAGCGCCGGCGGAACTAGCCCGTCCGGGATCGTGTCGTAAACTCGTAGCCCGGTGATATTGACGGCCGTTTTTACGCCGTCTCGAACGTCGGACGGGATCACGCCAAGACTTCGCGGCGATAAGGTCGGACCATCGCTTGAACGTCGCGACCTAGAGGCGACATTCTGATAGCGCCGAGTTCCGATAAGCCGAGAACGCCGCCGACACTCGAAGCACGTTTCACGAGATCAGTCGAAAGAATGAGACAAGCTTCTTCGATGTCGTCTGGAGGTGTGCCGTTATACCATCCGAATTTAGCGGTTACTTGAATTCCGGGACGAAGATTCACGGGAGACGGGAATAACGTCGTTCCGACCATCGTTACGATCGTAAACGGTCGCTCTAATTGTGGAGCGTTCACGGGGTCGAGAATGTAGTCGGTGTTTAGAGTGAGAGTCGTTTCGAATGTGCCGTCTCCGCCGGTGTCAGTTTTTACGATGAGGCCACTAGTCGAAGATATGTCGTCCACGAATAGACGATAGAAGTCGGTCGCTCGATATTGTCTTGCGGTCGCGTTCGCGTCTGCCCAGAATCGGCGATTAGTCATCCGGTCAATAGATCTTGAAGCGGACTCGATCGCTTTTTCTATATTGACGGTTTCGTCTGACGTGATCGTGCTCATCCCGGTATAAGACTGAAAGGTCGCGACGGTTGTATAGCCATTAGTTATAGCCATCGTCTAGACCTCTTTCTTTTTTTTGGCGACGTTCCTTTTCGTTTTAGATACTAGTTCGCGATCTTCTCGTTCGATGGGTGCTTGCTCGGCTCGCGGTGTTTTATGTCCCGTCGAAAGGAGTCCGTCGAGCCGAGCGAGCTCTTTATCTACTTCCGCGACTCTGGCCGTTTTACCTTTTGCAAGATATCCGGCGCGTTCGGCGATTAGTGCTTCGCGATAATTATCAAGGTTGAAGCCCATAGTAGAAGTCTGAGGTTCTTCCGGCGACTAGACAAGGAGTTCGCTAGTCGCCGGAAGAAAGGATCAGAATGTCGGAGCGACGAGGCCCGTTCCGCCGATGTAAGCGCCGGCAAGCGGTCGCCTTTGAGCGGTGAAAGCCGAGAAGCCGAATAGAACGATTCGAATCGCGACTTTGCCGTCTGGCTGTTCGAATCGAACGTATGTCGGCATCTGTGGAGCTTCCCAGAGGTGCATCTCATCCGACGAGACGACGTAGATCAAGTCTTCATTAGCGCCGGCGCCGTTATTGGTGATTACGTTCGCGTCCGTGATGATCGGTAAGCCGAGCATCGAGTATTGGCCCGACATACCGTAGCCGAGGCCGCTAAACGTGCCGATCGCGTTCATCGGACCGTTGGCGTTAGGAACTACGAGCGGTCGGTTCTGACTGTCTACGGCCGCCAAGAGGAAGCCCAAGCGTCGAGGGTGCATAATGATATAGTTCGGGCCGCTAAAGACGTTCGACTGAACTCTCTGGATCGCATCTACGATCTTTGGATAGAGCTCGCCGACTGTCGGAGAGGCTTCTGTGAAAGTAACTACTTGAGTTAGTGCTGTCGTGAGTCCGGTCGGTTGGCCACTTGAGCCGGATCCGTTAAGGATGCCGTCGTCGAGTTTTGTGTTATAGGCCGAGATGAGGTCCGCGAGGACTACTTCTTCGATATTTGCGCCGCGTAGGATCGCTTGCTTTGAGACGTCCTGCATACCGGCGATGGTGTTCACGTTCACAGTTAAGAGAGTGTCGTCGATGTTTGTCTCTGTAGCTGTGTCGTTCTCCGAAGCCTGATATCCGACGGCGGTTCCCGTTGTTACCTTCGAGATGTTTACCGTCATACCTTGAGCCGGGAGAGTGTGCTTTCGGCAGATGTCCGCAACCGGACGACCGGCGCGAGCGAGTGGAGCGTAAAGGTCGATCAAGTATTGCGGGACTACGAGGCCGGCGAAGTTAGCCGTTCCGACGTCGCGCTTTTCGAGTCTGACTTCACGGTTATAGCGAGCGATTCGTTCCGTCGCGTCTGTGTCGCGTGAGAACTCGGACGAGATGGCGTCGGCCAAGAACGAGAATGATCCGCGAGCGTGATAGGTCGGCTCTTCCGAAGTTACTTTCCATCCGCCTACTTGACGGGTTTCCGGTGTTGAAACTTCTACCTTTTTAGCGAGTTCGATAGCGGCAAGTTTGCGCGTTTCGATCTCTGAGACTTGTTGAATTCGTGCGTCGAGCTTCTCAATTTCGAGAGCCAGAGCGGAGACGTTAGCGACTTCGATCTCGTTAAGATCGCGATCTTCTTCGGCGGCGCGGTTCAATGTCGCGTCGATAAGTTCGTTCTTTGAGTTTCGCTTCTCTTGTAGTTGTGTAAGAAAGTTCACGGTTTTAATCCTTTAGATTTGTCGATGATGTTTTATCGAGGTGTCTTAAAGATCTGGCCGGGTGTCGATCTTGTCGAGGTGCGGCGATAATTCTTTAGAGGTGTCGTCTCTACGAGTGTAGTCCGGCGGTGTTCGAATTTGCAAGCATCCGATCCGTCTCTTGCGAGATGATCTTATTAGCCCAGACTTTACCCGGATCGCCTCCCCAGAGAGCCCAAGCGATACGGCCCGCCGACGGGTAGCCGTTCTCATTTGGTGAGAATCCTTCGCCTTCTTTGTCTACTTCGTGTCGAGCGAAGAACGATCGCATTCTTAAAATGGTGTCGTATGAAAGAGCGCCGTTTATTATGTCGCGAGCGCGAGCGACGCCGATCTCAGTTCCGCCGCGACCGTAGAGACGACGCCATTCAAGGCCGCGTCTAGCTTCGGCTTTCATTTCTTGAGTCGGTTTATAGGATTCGGCGCGTTCAATTTCCGGAGAGCCGTCCCAAGCGTTGCAATAGTAAGACGCTAAAACTTGAGCGTCCCATTTACTGCAATAGCCGCCGGCATAGTAGACACAATTTCGACAAGCTCTACCTTCTGGCACGTCGTCGGATGATGACGGCCGATAATTATTCGGGAGCGCTCGATAGTTTTCGCTTGCTTCTATTGCGGCGATTTGTGCTTTTGCTTCGCGTCGGCTTTTGTGGCAATAGACGAGGCTTCCGTCTGATTCTTTGACGACGGCATAGCCGGACGCGCATTCCGGATTATTTGTTTCTATGCGATACGGCATAGATCTAGTCCCCGATTCAGACTCGAACGTCTTCCGTAGCAGAGGCGACGATTCCATAGAGTCGCTCGTTTATCGGTAAGAAGATCTCTAGCGGCGTCGTGTGCTTCTCAGTATTAAGTCCGTTAGAACTTGAAACGTCAGAGCCGCCGAGATAGACAATCGCGTTTCCGACGACGTGAAGATAGACATAGCGATTAGTTTCGTCTTTTTCGACTAGCAGAGTCGGCGACGTCGTTACCGTAACGGCCGACGATTTCATTTTCTGATCTTCGCTAAGACGTTCTCTAATTGTGCGAGGTTAGGTTTCTCGATGATTTCTCGGACGGCTTGAACGGATGCCGCTTCGCCGTAAGCGCCGAAAGTAACGAGCGAAACTTCGGCGAGATGAGCTTTAAGTCTTTCGACTACGCCGCTTGAAGTTTTGCGATCTTTCAATGGTTGAAAGCCGATCGAGAGATTAGTTAGAACGCCGTCCCGGACGAGCTCCAGAGCTTGATCGCCGACGTCCGTTTTCGAGATACGGAATTCGCCGTATAAGCCTTTTTTATCTTCGCGAAGTGTTGTCGCTTTTCCGAGCGGGAGAACTTGTTGATCGTGGCCTTGTAAAAGTTTTACGCGATGAGCGGCACGAGTTACGGCTTCGAATGCTCCCATACGGAAGACTTCGATTAGTCCCGGATGGATTCGTGCTTCGGTGTCGTAAGGGACACAGATTCCGCAAATAGTCCGACCGTCGCCTTCGGCGCGGACCTCTAGATCGCTTTCATATTTTCTAGTTTCTAAAGCCATAGCCCTATCCTATTCGTCTAGCGGTTCTTCTTCTTGTAATTCGATTTTTACTCCCTCGGCTTCTTCTACTTCTTCGATTTCTTCCGTAGTTGTCTCTGGCTCTCCGATCGGTGGACGATTCTCGAAGTCGGCTCTTACTTCATCGACTGTTAAGAAGCCAGATTCAAGCGCGATCTTATGAGCCTGATAGCGGGTAAGAGTGTCGGATCGAAGTAGTGCGTCGGTGTTAAATTTCGCATACTGTCCGCGAGGAAGTAGATCCGTGAACGCCATTTCGATACGGGTAAGAAGCGGCGTAATCCCTCTTAGGAATTGGAGTTGCTCCTGCTCGACGTTTGAATAGGTTCGCGACGAGTTCGGCGCTCCGAGATAGTAGCCGGGGAGTCCGAGCATATTTGCTATTTCGGTGAGACTGAATTCTCGCGATTCGACTAACTGAGAGTCTTTAGCGTTGTCGCTTAATTGTTGGAATTTCGTAGTCGAGTTAAGAACGGCCGGCTCGCGTGAAGTTCCGCCGTAATGTCGCATCCATACGGCTTTAAGCATATCGGCCTCGTCCTGAGTAAGGTCCGCGTTATCTGAGTAGAGAATTCCGGTCGGTTGAGCTCCGCCGTCGAAGTATTTCGCGGCGTAAGCCTGCATCGCAAGAGCGGATCCGATTCCTTGACGTTGAGCGGCGACGACTCCGAGGCCGACGATCTGGCCGGGAAGCGTGAAGTTTTTGATGTGCATTATGCGATCGGCTTCGTAAATTTCGTCCGCGATCTTGTAAGTTAAACGTCCGGCGACTCGCTCGATGTGAACTCGCGTCGGTGATACAGGATAAATAGATTCCGGGTAGCCGTTCGCGCCGATGTCGCCGAGAATGGCGATGTAATTTCCGTGAATAACAAGAGACGCCGCCATAGCGGAGATCGTTTCGATTCTTGTCTCATTCGGGTAAGGCCTCTCCAAGAGAGCCGGGATCGGTTCGAGTCTTACGTCGCCTCTATAGGCGTGAATCGGTAAAGCGCCGATCGTGTCAGATATTAAAGTAATGCCACGCCATAAGCCGGGAATCGAGAGAGTCGTTCCCTCGTCTACGAAAGTTCCCGCGTAGACGGTGTCATAGTAACGAGAGACGCGACCTAGCGAATCGACATAAGCATTCGGTTGAGGCATCGGGAGAATCCCTTGACGCTTTTTTAGACGGAGTCGGTCGAAGATAGCCATCGCACTAAAGACTATATCTTAGACGGTAGGCGTAACGGGATTAGAAGATCAGAGAACGCGGCTTAGTCTCGATTTTACGGTGGACCGAGTGATGCCATCCAAGAGTCGCCGCATATAGCGGAGTTAGATCGGCGTCGGTGTTCATTCTGGCCCAGAGCCAAGACTGACCTAGCGGACGTTTCTTAGCGTTGAGGATGGCGTCGTCTAGAACGCTCGAAGTTTTGACTTTGACGCTTCGATCGAGGATCGCGTCATAAAATAAATTACAGGCCGAGACGACGTCTTGCGTCCGATATTTGACGACGTTCACTTGCAAATTTTGCAGAGGTTCTACTAGAGCTCCCGCCGGCGAATAGCCGTCTACGACGATCGGCGCTTTCCATCTTCGCGAGAGCTCTAGGCATCGTTGAGATATCCAAGCTACGCCGGGTCGCGAGTCGATTACTTCGATTCGGCCTTGCTCATCGGCGACGACAATAGACGCGCAAGAACGATCTAGCGAAACGTCGAGCCCGAACGAGAGCCGTCCCGCCGGAGCTACTTTCGCCGAATTGCACGAATACCAAACTTTTTCGGGAATCAGTCGATCGTCTTGATTCGTCCAAGTATTTAGATAGCTTCGCCGGAAGTCCGTTAAAGTCATCGTCGCGAGCGCGTGATCTATTGTCGAAGCGTCGATCGTCTGGCCGAGTGCCGGCATACACTTAGCCCAAGTCTCCGGATCGAACGGATCATCGTCTGGATCGGCGGACCATTCGAAGTAGGCGACTCCGTTTATTAGCCCGTCTTTTATAGCTTGCCGTCCGGCGTCTACCTTGCGGCGAAGAAACATAGACTCCGAAGTTCCGGCCGTTGAGACGATGAGGATCTGACCGTCTCTTTTAGTTGCCATCGCCGGCAAGAGCGCCGCTTCCCGAATCCCTTCGTAGTCGGCGAACGCTTCGTCAATTACGGCAAGCGAGAGAGTCTTACCGTGTCCGGCTGTAGGTGTAGACGGGAGAACTTGAATTCTCGATCCGTTCCGAAAGATAATAGATTCGTTTCCGTTAGCGGTGTAGATACGTCTAATGGACGGCGCGAGCGTCGAGTTCTGTAAAGCGGGAACTTGATCGTCCATTAACTTACGTCGAGCATCGAATCCCGTTTGAGCTGTATAAGCGATGGCTTGCGGACTACCCCAAGCTAAAGCCCGGTGCAATTCCCAAGCTAGAACTAGAGCCGTCTTGCCAGACTGACGAGGGACCGTAACTACGATCTCTCGATAAGCCGGCGTGATCCCGTCGTCTAAGACTTCGAGGCCGACGTCGGCGACTAGCCTTTGCCATTCCATAAGCGGAGTCCCTAAACGTGCGGCGATCGCCGCTAATTCGGGTCCGCGAGTTTTACGACTCGGATTCCTTGCCGTCGCGTAACGCGGCATCGCGCCAAATTGAAGCGATGACTTCGTTAAAGTCTTCGACGTCATTAGCGCCGACCTGCCGAAGAATATCCTCGGCCTCTCGATATTGTCTCCAGAGATTCGCGTTTTCTGGATGCTCGTCTACGGCGCGAGCTAAAAGTCGGCAAATTTCGACGCGAGCCGAATCGACTTTCTCTAAACGGCCAAGACTGAACAAGGCTTCGATTAAAACTTCGATCGCGGCAACATTCGAGCCATAAGAGATAGTCCCGGATTTCTTCGGAATATCCATAGTTTTCTTTTTTTTGACGGGATTCTTCCGAATCTTTCCAGATTTGCCCGAATTCTTGACGGCCATAAAAACCCCAAAATATGCGACTAGAGAGAGAACTGC
>Ga0208975_1000503_pt1 | contig 18655 bp, 11 predicted proteins | sample GreLakmeER78MSRF_FD_187700 | JGI IMG/M metagenome (GOLD analysis project Ga0208975, IMG submission 187700) | Freshwater lentic microbial communities from great Laurentian Lakes, MI, USA - Great Lakes metaG ER78MSRF (SPAdes) | ecosystem: Environmental > Aquatic > Freshwater > Lake | place: Great... | reverse complement strand
TTTTGCTCCAATGCTCAAAGCAATCCAAGAACTCTCCGCTAAGGTAGCTGCATTGGAAGCTAAATAATATGCCATACGCAAAAGAAAAATACGATCTCCCCTCTGGATTCACTGATCTGGGTGAAGAGGTAAAGCCAATGGCAATGCCAGAAATGGCAATGCCTAAAAGCGATTACCATTACCCATCACTCTATTTTGAGAACGCAGAGGGTCTTAAAAACCTCCCTAAAGAGGGTACTGCTACCATCTACTTCCGAAAGACAATGGAGAAGGATGAGACTACAATGCGCGATGGGAAAGAAACCAAACGTCATTGTGTTGAGTTGTGTATCTGTGGCATTAAATCCAATGGATCCTCCGAAATGGACATGGAAGATGAGATGGACGATGAAGATGCTATCGACTCTGGGCTAGAAGAAGCTGAATCTGCAAAACCAACAACTAAAATCGAGATTGAAATCGGTGGTGAAGAGGAAGATTAATTTATATGGCAAAACCAACAACTGAGGCAGTAATGCCCGAACCTGCAATGGGAATGGATCTTCCTGAAGACATGAGCGGAATCGCTTCTCCAATGGCAGAAGAGGGTGCGGTCACCATTTCTGTAGCCAAGTCTAAGTTTGACGAATTGCACAGCATTGCCATGCAACTCGCTGGTGTTATCGACGCACTTGCCGCTGACGTTGAGGGTCAAAAGGCCGCAACTGAATCGCTAGAAGGCAAAGCACCTGCCGCTGAAAATGCAGCAATGGCAAGCGAAGAAGATTTTCTGAATTCTATTGCATCCGAAGGTTCCATGCGCTAATTTATCGTCATGTTTGTCGATCAAATCTTTGAGGAATGTGCGGAGATTTTAGGAACTACTGACGAGAAAAGAGTTTACCGCAAAATCACGCAGGCTGTTCAGACGCTTATGGAGTCTGGACACTGGATGCAATCCACTGCGGACGTTGATGTTTGCACAGGATGGGATGGTTGCACAATCGCTCTTCCCCGTGGAATAGACGTTCCCCTTGCGGTTAATGTAGATGGTTCCCCAGTCTACTTCCGCAATCGTCTATTCCAATACCATGTAAACAAAGGTGGTAAATTCAACACTGTAGAATGGGCATGGGATGACCGAGGCTATGTAGCTACATTGATGCAGATCATCCAACCCTCGCAGTTGGTAGCTATTGCCGAAAGCGAAAATGACGTTGGCAAGATCATTCGCGTTACTGGAACCGATTCCAACAACCGAGATCTTCGCAGCCAACTCAAAGATGGAACTGGTGTTGATGGTCTTCTCATACCAATCCATTCGCAATCTGACTTCGCTTACGGAACGATTGCTCCTGACGATGCCACTATTCGCACCCGTGAGGTCACTATAACCCCGATTAGCAAGTTTGCGTCCGCAACCCCTCACACACTTGATTCTGGTCAGGGAATGGCTATTACTGCGATCTCTGGCACTATCCCAGTCCCGCTTTCCAATGGTCAGACGTACTACATTGGTGTTCTGGATGCGCTGACCATTCAAATTTTCAACGATTCTCTCAATGCAGAGGCAGGTAATTACCCACTTTCCCTCCAAAGTATAGTAGGAGCAGGGCCATTGAAATTCCTAGATTCTAGGACTTCATTCGTTGTCACTGCTCTTCAATTCGCGTCTGCTCCTACTATCGAAATAACAACGGCAAATCCGCTTACTTTCCCATCTGGGCAAACTTTGCCTATTGGCTTGCGTTCTGGAGTTACATACTTTGGAAATCTGCTAGACGCAACGCACCTGCAAGTTTTTAGTTCGATCTCTGACGCACAAGCAAATGTTAACGAGGTTCACACGACTGGATCTACAAACCCAATCAACGTCGATATCCGAAAGGAAATCGTGCCAGAGACAAAGTTGACATTTAGTATAGATCACTTGCTCACACAGGGTGATCAAGTGCAAGTTTTCACGTCTGGTGGAACACTTCCACAACCCTTGCTGGCAAATCAAAATTACTTTGTAAACATCGTAGATACAAAAGCTGTTTCGATCCATACAACACAAGCGGACGCACTTGCATCTTCTCCTACGAATTTTGTAAATCCAATTAAGATCACATCCGCTGGGGTTGGTACGATTTCTCTCATTAAGTTAATTCCAGCATCCGCTGTGGCAGGAGAAGCTAGTCAGATCACCGCACCGGGCCTTTCCATTGCGTCACCATCTGGAGCGGGAGCAAACTTCACTCCAATCGTTGTTGGAAGTGTTACATCTGTTAACTTGTCCGATCAAGGATCTGGGTACACTGCCGATCCTACAGTGACATTTTCCGCTCCTCCAGCACCACCATCTGGAAGCACAATTTCAGTTAGAACTGCGACTGGATATGCTATTCGCAATTCTATCACCTACCAGTTGTCATCGATTGTGATTGATGACCCCGGATTTGGATACACAACCGCACCTTCTGTAACAATTTCTGCTCCTCCTGTATCTCCATTAATTAACATTACATCAATGGTTACAAATGGTATTACAGTTACTGTTAATACATCTGGCAATCATAGCTATAGAACTGGTGATACAGTTACAATATCTGGAGCAGATCAATCCGCTTACAATGGTGATTTCGTTGTAACAGTATTAAGTTCAACTTCATTTACCATTCAATTGGTTACAGAAATTGGACAAACATTTTCAGTTACTGCTTTAACCCGCACATCAACAACGGCAACCGCAACAACGTCTGCTGCACATGGGTTTGCTTCTGGTCAGGTTATTGCAATCAGTGGTGCTGATCCAGATGGATACAATGGCAACAAAACGCTATTAACAGCATCTGGAACAACATTCACATACACAGTTTCATCTGCGTTATCCACGCCTGCAACTGGTTCTATTCAGGCTTTTTCATCTCCTGCAACTGGAACATTAAAGGTTAAACTAAAAACAGGAACTCAGGCTGTTGCTAATGCGACTATTCAAACATCATTTGTTGTTGGGTTCACTCAAATTTCTGGAGGTTCTGGATATTTAAATGCTCCGCAGATTGAAATCACTGGTGGTGGTGGATCTGGAGCGACTGCAACAGCAAACATTGCAGGTGGAGTTGTCACTTCTCTTAATGTAGTAACAAGCGGAACTGGATACACAAGTCCACCAACAGTGTCTATCACTCCATCTACAGGAGTATTTGTTCAATTCTCTTCGACTGGAACACTTCCATCCCCATTGCTTTCTGGAACATCGTATCGCGCAGAAACACCATTAAATCCATCTACAGGCACATTTACTGTCAAGAATGCTGATTTTAGCAAGATCAACATCACATCTTCTCCAACTGGAACATTCTATGTTGTTCTATCTCGCGTTTTCGGAGTATCATTCACTAATAAGTGGCTAGGTGATTTTACAAACCTAACAACTCCAGAAACGATTTATTGGGGAACCGATTATTTATTGCCTACAACTAGCCCAGCAATTGACAATGGCGCAACTCCAGCATACCTAAATGTATCGTCTACGTCAGTTGCTAGGGCATATACGTCCTCGGCAAATGCAATTGCGGGTGGAACGACTGGTTTGATTAGTGTTGTGTCATTTGGAACTGGGCAGTCTTACTTTGCAAAGAGATTCTCTGTCTCCCCACTTCCATACAACAACCTAATTCAACCCTCGTCTGTGCAATTCTTGCAAGAAAATGAAACTGTTAAATTTTCTACAAGCGGGGTTTTACCATCTCCATTGGTTGCTGGAACGGACTACCAAGTTAGGGTGATTGGGGATAGTGTTAATGTATATTCTGGAGGTGTGCTAGTTCCGATTACAACCCCCGGAACTGGTCAGTTGTCGCTCGATATCCAACGCACCTTTACGGCATCACCATCCACAAGCATTGTTGCTGACGCTTCGCTTTACACAACAGGTCAGTCCGTTACTGTACGAGCCAATTCTGGAGATGTACTTCCATCTGGTCTTGTAGCAGGAACCACATACTTCGTTCGTCGCATCGACAACGATGAGTTTGAGCTTTACACTACCAAGTCACAATCTCAGAACCTAACTAGCACAACTGGCAGGATTTCATTTTTGACAAGCGGACTTTCCACGGACAGCAATTTCTTCGTGGATGCAATTCAAGATCCAATCTTGGTGAAAAGTGTTGCTAATATTCAAAAGCCAATCACAGACGGATTTGTGTCTTTGTACGCAATGGACTATGGACGCAGCAACGATTTAACCTTAATTGGTCAATATCACCCTACAGAGGTCAACCCGCAGTACCGCAGGATCCGCATTGGCAAACCATGCGCGTGGGTAAGAATTGCCTACAGGCTAAAACCTCCAGTTATCACTAGTAAATACGACTTCATTCCAATTGAGCATACACGCGCAATTATTTGCGCAGTCCACGCTTGCGACTTGGAAGATAAAGATTTTGCTGAACAATCACTACGTTACTGGGGATTTGCCTTGGCATATCTGAAAAATCAGCAAGAACACCAAGATGGTCACGCATTCGTTCCACCACAAATTAATGATTTGACGTATGGTGATGGAACTGATCCAGTTATGTTCTAGTAATGAAAAGTGAAAACATTACAGCAGGAAGACTAAAAAAAGTCTCAACTGGGTGGGTGCAAGGGGTTAATTCCGTTCGCAACCCGTGGTCATTGCCAGAAAACCAATGCAAGTGGGGTGTAAATGTTAATGTCCGTGGTGGCATCGTTCAAACGAGGCCGGGGTATAAAATGCAACTCTCCCTTCCCGCTGGCAACTTCCAAGGTGGTGTTCTCTTTTCTTCTAATAAACAAAAGGAATCGGCACTTACAATTGAACGGGATGGCGTAGTATCGACTACTCCAGCTAAAATCTTCGACGTGGATGGAAGTGGTGTCGTTGCAAGCGAGTTGTCCTACATGGTGTTTGCCGTGAATGGCAACGTCTACTACTCGCCATTCCCGCTGGTTCAGCCAAGCAACTGGGAAGATTATCGGTTAAAAAACATCTCGATGAATCCCGACGTGGATCAATTCGTGTTTGCGCTTGCTACACGCTCCGCAAACCTATCGACTGGAACGAACGAGTTTGCTACTCCTGCACATCGGATTGTGATGATCCAAGATGGGATCTCTTATCCTTCGTACTGGGACGGGTCTGATAAGGTAGGTGTTCAACTCTCAACAATTCCTGTGGGTTATTGGATGGCATATAGCGGAAACAGAATGTGGATCGCTGATAAGAACATTGTACTAGCCTCCGATCTAGGTGATCCAACATCGTTTAAAGAACGTACCACAGGAACATCCCGTGGAGATTTTAGTTTTTCTCGTCCTGTTACTGGATTGGCAAGCTATGTCGGTCAAGATACATCAACACGTCTGATTGTATTTACGGATCGGTCTACATTCCAATTGAAATCGGGAGTTCTTGATCGTGAGCAGTGGGTCACAACTGAAAACTTCCAATCCACATTGTATCCAACTGTTGGTTGCATTGCTGGAAAATCAATCGCCTTCCAAGCGGGTCAGATGTGGTGGTACGCTCAAGGGGGTCTGATGACGGGCGATATTGCAGCAACCTCCTACTTGTCCTCGCAGGTCTTGTTCAAGGACGTTGAAATGGCAAGAGCAAAAAGACTCATGGCAGCGGATCCAACGAGGATTTGCGCCACGGGATTTGAAAACTATTTACTGTACTCAATACCTTACTTGCAGACCCTTAATTCTGACACAATGGTGCTAGACTACGCAGCGGCATCGGAGTGGGGTGATAATCGAAATCCTGCATGGGCAGGAGTTTGGACAGGCACACGTCCAGTCGAATGGACTACAGGAGTCATTGACGGGCAATCTCGGTGCTTCCACTTTAGCGTCGATTACGCTGCAACGAACGATGGATCTTTTAATCACCTTTGGGAGTCATTCCAACCAGAACGAATCGATTCATACTTGCAGATCAATCCAGACAAAACCACAACGACACTCTACAACCGCATTTACTCGCAGTTTGAAACTCCATTGCTTGGTGACGAAATGGATCTCAAGAAGTTTGTGTATGCCGAAATCGAATCAACGCAGATTGGTGGCACAGTTGACCTAAAAGTGTCCTACAGGGGCAGCAAGGGAGCATACAACCCAATCCTTCAAAAGCGCATTCTTGCGGTCACGGATGACTACCAATGGCAGAACACTCCGTATGAGTCAGAGATTCAGAATCTAGGTTTCCTTAACTCCCAGTATCGAAGGTTGACCACTGAATCGGCGCAACGGAATTCACTTGTTTCAACGTGCGAGTCCTATCTGACAGACGATGTCGATAAAGCATTCTCGCTACTAATCGAGTGGTGCGGTGAATTTGGAGTAGAGATTGTGCGACTCTTTATGGATCCTTGGCAGGAGAAATCCACGGGTGTTCCGCAAGGAGATGAGACTCAATCTTGCGTTGTGGCACAAACTGGTGAAACATTGTTAATCGACCTGCTACCCAATCCATACGAGCAACAATCGGCAAATGATAACTCATATAGCGCAAAAGTATTCAAGACCGCAACATTGATTTGTGATGTAAACCCATCGAAATCAATTTCTGCCACGGCATCTGCTACGTTCTTGTCATATATTAGTTTTGAACACGCGCAGGAGGAAGCTGGAGTGCTTGCTCTTCAATCAGCAACTGCCGCTGCACAGCAATTTAAAGCACAGAATCCCTGCTAATATGCCATCGATCATTACAGCAACTAAAGAGGTCACTAGCTTTCCAAACAAGTTCATCAGTCCATTTGGTGATGATCCCGTGGTTCCAATTTACTCGTCAATCCCATTCACCACAGGTCAAAATAATTGCTTGCCATGCGCGGTGTGTGGCAGTAACTCTACACGCAACAATATCCTGAAAGCACAAGCTGACAGGTTTGCTAACTATACACAAACAATAGCCAATCCAGATGACATTCTGGTTGGATTTAATTAATACATATGAGGCCACAAATTGAATATAAACTTGTTCAAAAGGGAACTAATGAATTCTTGGAACTTGTTGATTTTGCTGAAGAATTCGATCACAAGATTATAGAGCATCCCAATATTAATGTTTATGCACATTATCGTGATGGTGTGCTGTTTGGATATTCCGATCATGTTTTTATCCCAACAATCTATCCCGCATATCATCCTAAATACACTAGACCAAAAGATGTTATCCAAACCATGAGTGATTGGAAGGCACACTGCCAGATTTCAAACTCACCGGGGTTCATCGGAGTTCCGTTAGCCAATGAACGAACCAATTTTACAAACGAAATAATAGAAAAATTAGGGTTGACTCCTCTTAAAAGAGAAGTTTATTCTTTAGCTTAATTAAACTTATGGGTGGAAAAACATATACTCCTCAAATTCAACAACCTCGTCCTGAACTTAACATGATGATGGCATCCGAGGCAAACAAGGGGATGTATGGTGGGCTTGCTTCTCAAGGAAAGTTGCTTGAAATGGCTACTCAACTAAAGCCAATTTACCAAGAGTTCAACCCAAGCGAGGTATCTCAACAAGCATTTGAGTTAGGAATTGAAAACGCAAATCGCGCCAGACAATTTGAAGAAAACGTAGATCCAACTCTAGCTAAGATGCGGTCAGGCATGAGTGAGACTGTACAAAACTTAACCTCTCCAGAGAGTTGGCAACAAAAACTAGGGCAGTGGGCAAAGACAAAAGGTCTGGCACAAATGATGGGGACTGGACTCGACATGGGATCAACCATTGGCAGGTCTGCAATGTTTGACCAATCCACGGCACAGGGTAGGCAGATTGCGCTAGAGGATATGGCACTGCGTCAAAAGTATCTAGATGCAACTCAAATGCAGGGAGGCATTGACCCCGGATCATTGGTTGCTGGACAACAAGCAGCAAAAGGACAGAACCGACAAAGTCTTCAAGAATGGCAACGTGGAGTGCTGTCTGGCGCACAGGGTCTAGGACAAACTGCACAGGATGCAATTAACCGCTCGATGGGCAACATTCAATCCGCTCATAGCGCAAACGTAGCTGACACTCAAAATTATAACAACATGATGAACCAAGTCATGGCACAAAACGCGCAAAGCAAAAATGCCGCAACCGGGTCATGGATCAGTGCTGGTGGTGCAGTTGGTGGAGCAGCACTTGGTGCGGCAATTATCGTTTAATGAAAAACCTCATACATAAAACAATCGATAAAGCAGTTCGTTGGAACAAACAATGGCCCAATGCGGTCATTTTTTGGTCTGGTGGGAAGGACTCAACTGTGCTTCTCCACTTCTTAAAATTTAAGTGCGGAATTGATATCCCTGTGGTTCAATTTCGGCAACCAAAATTCCGCGAAAGGTATGCGTATTCAGACAAGCTAATTAAGGACTGGCAATTGACAATGTATGAATATCCAGCATTCAAGCACACTCTCGCAGATGGGCCTGATGTCCACACTGGAGACGTTCGTTTTGATTTGCTTCACTATTTCCAGTGGGGCCAAAACTCCATTGTTCTGTCTTTGGGAACTGAACGTCCTAAAGCGAATGAACCATTCATGTGTGGTGTAGATGACTTTTTGATGCGACCAACTGGAACATTTAATTTTCCGTGGAATGCAGTTTGGATTGGAACTAAAGGTGGAGATACTGACCTAATGAAAGGACAACTTTCGTTGTCGCAAGATATCCGTCACATTGATGGAAACCCTGTCTCGCTTTACTTGCTGAAAGATTGGACTGACGAAGATGTCTTTGAATACCTTGAGACTAACAATGTCCAGCCAGATCCAACTCGATATGTCAAAGGCAAGCATGGATGGATGAACAATCCTGACAAGTCATTGAACGCTGACTTTTATCCCGTCTGCCTCAATTGCGTTGATCGCCACCAAGGGCCACACGTCGATTGTCCAAAGCTAAAAGCAAAGATAACTAACATTTCCCACCTTGCGCCTTACGATGACATCGTAATACCAGATTTGGGATTTAAACCAGTGAATTGGAATAACGGAGAATAACATTATGGGTGGATCAAATGCAGCAAACGCAACAGGAGCAACACAAACACCAGTCGCTAATAGCCAATATGGTGGAATTGTAGGAAGCATTTCTAATGCAATTGGTCGAACGGGTGATTCCGCACAAAATTTATTGGCAGGTAAACTAGGAACTGGAGCGCAACCTCGACCTGATTACAACCCGCAAAAGCAACAGCAGAACCAAATGGGTGATGCATTGAAAGACGCATTTGGTAAGGTTGGTCAAGCTGCATCTTCTCCATATGATCGTGCGGCTAAATCACAATCTGATTCTGCTTCAGCATGGTCTGCCATGCAACGTGGTAGTGGTGACGGAAGTGGCAGTCTTGGTTTTTCATCTATGGGCGCATATTCCGTACCAGAGACTGGTGAGGAAAAAGCATCACAGGGTTGGGCAGATGCATTTAAATCCATTGGGACTGCTGCAATTGGTGCTTATGGGCAGAAATTTGGTAATCCAGCAACCTCACCCGGAGGTGAATTCAATCCCTATGCTCAAGTTCGCAAACCGCTTTAATGGATGATGAATACGACTGCGAAAAATGTGGGGCTTGTTGTTGCTTCAAATGGTCTTGGCCTGTCTTGCGACGAGATCGATCTGATGCGACTGGTATCCCGCAAGAGATGCAAAGGCAAGACTACCCGCTAATGAAAACGACCGATTCCAGATGCATTGCCTTGGACGGAAAAGTTGGTGAAAAAGTGTGTTGCATGGTATATGCTAACAGACCGAATTCTTGCAGACAATTCCAGCCCGGTTCTGATTTGTGCAAGGAAGCGAGAAAGAAATTGACAATTTGAAATATTAAATGTATTTCACTAACAACCAACCAAACAATTAACATTAAAATTAAGGAGTAATATTATGGGAGGAGGATCAATGCCTACACCACCACCGCCACCAGACAACACGCCAATCTTGCTTGAGCAAATGCGTCAAAATCGAGAGGAGTCTTCTCGCGCTAGGCGAGACACTGATTTGTCGCAACGCAATTCGATGGTTGAAGCGCAAAATCAGCAAGCCTCCATGCTTGCGCGTGAGGGGTCACAACGCGCACAACAGTCGATTAGTGGTATGAATGCCTTAAAAGCAGCAGAAGATGCCGCTGCACGTCAACGTAGCTTGCTTGCGGCACAGGGTGCAGGAGCGGCAGCAACGGGAACTGGATACGATGTCAATGCCGCACGTCAAGGCGCAATGGCAAACCTTGGCGCGGCATCTGGAACCCTTCCATCCACAGGCGCAAACATGATGAACCCAACGATGGTCAATCCTGCAATGACAACTGCGGCTAACCAAGGCGCAGGTGGCAGCAACCAACGGGTCAATCAATTCGCAGTTCCTTCAGCATCTGGACTAACATTCGGCGGGGCTTAACCTTATGGCACTACCCACTGGTGGCTATTCGTTCACCCCACAGACCGCAAGTCTTGGGGCGAGTCCTCTGTCTGCGTTGAAACCTCTCGACGTTGGAGTAAGCATTCAGTTTACTCCAATGCCGAAATACGAGGTTCCATCCGCGCAGCAGGAGTTAGTCAGCATGGGTGCTGCAAAGGGGTTCCAAGCGTTAGCTGAACCTGTTTTTGCTGCGATTAAAGCGAAAGCAGACGAGAAAAAAGCAGACACAGCACTCATTGCAAAGTATAAACATGAAGAAAAGATTGCTGGAATTCGTGCGGCAAAGACTGAAAAAGAGTTGCTGATGGAAGATTTAAGATATAAAGATCTTGAAAACAGAGTAAATGAAAGAGGTGGAAATAAAGGCGATGAAACCATTAACTCTGGTGGTTTTGATGATGAAACTCCTATTGGTGATTCATTGCCAACCGATCCAGAAGCAGACGTTTCAAATCAACCTAGTTTGTTTAATATAAACGATGTAGAAAGTTCTGATTTTCTAGGTCAAATCAATCCAACTCCAGAAAAAGTTGCCGCATTGTGGAACACTCCCTTAGCTGAATTGACAGCAAGTGCTGGAACTGCTGGAGCGCAGCAAGAGCAAGCATTGGCATCGATGGGTGCTGGAACACTCACTCCAGCGGGTCAAGCAATATCCACTGACGCTCAACCTCAACCTCAAGCACCAGCACCAACACCAGAGGAACCTAGATTTGGTTTAATGGCTAAATTCCGTGGTCTTTATACTCCTGAAGAGGCTAAAAAGATGAGGGCTGAGTTCTCTGGTAAAATGACAGAATTGTCTGGAGATGGAAAGATGGAACCAGTTCCATCTGGAGTAGGATACCAATTCGACAAACCAATGCGCGATGTTGCTCCTGTTCGTGTTGAGAAAGCTATTCCAGTAGCACAGGCATCACAACCAAGAGATATTAGTAAATATGTTCAAGCGTGGGCAGATCCAAGTGTCGCATCATCTGCCGCTGACAAGGTTGCTGAAATCATGGGAAGTGAATATGCTTATCCAGAAATTACGCAGTTTAAAAATAAAAGCGGAGATGTTGGATATAGGGTAAATATTCCCAAAAAATTGACTAGAAAAGAATTGGCAGAATCCAAAACATCAACAGAACCTTCTTTTAAAGATGAAAAAGAATTGCGGCAAGAATATCTTGGACTTACAAAAGATTATAAAATAATTCAGAGTGCTTGGAGATCAATTAGATCGGCTGGAGAAAGAAAAGAAACAGACCCACCATCTCCAGCATCAGATATGGCTTTAATATTTGGATTTATGAAATTGCTTGATCCAACTTCCACTGTAAGAGAGGGAGAATATGCCACGGCTCAAAATGCAACGGGAATTCCGGGCAGGGTTGCAAACGCATATAATAAAGCAATCGATGGTGTGATTTTAAACATCGATCAAAGAAATGATTTCTTAGGGCAATCTAAAAAACAATACGATGCAAGATTAGGAGAGTACAGTGAATTAAAAACCACATATACAAAACTTGCTAAAAGAAAAGGATTTGATCCAGAAAATGTTGTTCTTGAGTTTAGTATGCCAGAAGCAGTTGTTTCCGATAAAGAAAATCTTAATAATCAAGCAACTGCTTTGGCAAAGCAATTAGCAACTCTTCCAAAGGGTAGTCCAGAAGAAGTTAAAGCAAGACAAGATTTAATAGTTATACGGGAAAAAATAGTAGAAGCGCAAAAAGTAGGGAAATAAATACTAATGAGTGATTACAATGAATTGCTAAAAACAATTGATGACGCTTTAGCGCAAACAGAAAAAGCGCAAGAACCAAAGAATCCAACTCAAGCAATACTAGATGAAATTGATGCTGCTTTAGGAGAAAAGCAAGAAGAAGCACCAGTTCCATCTGTTACCCCTGCACCAGTTCCATCTGTTACCCCTGCTCCAGTTCCATCCGTAACACCAACCCCTCCTGCTCCAGTTCCATCTGTAACACCTCAACCAGAAGTTTCCGTTACTCCAGCACCAGTTGCTACTCCGCAACCCTCACCTACTCCGCTTCCAGTAAGTCAAACAGTGGCAGAGTTGCCAAAACCAAGCCCATCACGACTTCCAGAACCAACTCCACCTAAAGCACCAGAGGTTGATTATTCATTAGCCCACAATCAGTTGTTAGCACTAGTTGGAGATACTCCTGTAGAGGAATGGAAAAAAGATGCTTATGATTTTGTAAGAACATTGAGTGGAAAGGATTTATATGAATTTAAAAAACAACGTCCAGATGTTATATTTGGCGATATTGAAGATCAGAAAATATTTGATCATTTAAGGGAAATAAACCCTTATAAATTTCCTAAAAATAAAGAGGATTTTTATAATTTAACCTATTCTTCTGCGGATTTTTTGCTTGGAGAGATTCCCGAAATGGCAGTAGGAATTGCGGGAGACTTTATAGCTGGATCCGCAAAAGCAGTTAAGCAGGGAGTTCCAGAATTATTGGGTATGAATTCAACATATTCAAAAGCATTAAAAGGTTTGGAACTTTTGTCACCAGAAAAAAAGAAAGAAGTATCAGATTGGCAGAAACAAGCATTTTTCATTCTCAACACTCCATTAAAGGGAGGAGAAAAACCTAACCCCGATTCGTACACGGACGATTTGTTTCTAAAAAAAGTACAAGAAGGTCTTAGCAAGGAGCAAAACCAAGCACTTGACCAAGAGTACGAGGTAAAAAGGATGAAGGCAAAGCAAGTGCCTTTTGAGACGCTTGCCACCCTCGCTGACCTTCCTCCAAGTCTTGGATTAATGGCTACCAAAATGACTCTTGGTGGCTTGCAAACGTGGGACACGATAAGTGAGCAGTCTGGATTGCTTTCCAAAGATCAAGCCTATGAAAGATGGAAGACAAGGGAACTCCTCGATTCGGTCAAAGCCAAAATGGTAAAAGAAGAACCCCGTGCGTGGGCTAGGGCAATGGATATTTATAAGCCAACTTACGCTCCTGCTCTTTCTTACTTCGCTAGTTTATCAACTCCATCTGTGGAGGAGATGATGATCATGGATCCAAAGTTGAGCAAAGAAGAAGCGGAGTCCAAGAGGAAGGCTACCATTGAACAAAATGTGCTTGATGCGATAGAGGAGACAAAAAAAACCATCCCAGAAGCAGACTTGCAATTGCAAGCGGTTGGTGATTTAGCTGTGCCGGGTGGATTTGGAATGGATACATTTGGCTATGCATTTAGTGTCGTTGAGGCAGCAAAAAGACTAACTCCATTGGCTAGGTTAAAATTTAAAAAGATAGGTTATACGGACGATCAAATTAATGAAATCGAGTCCAAAGCACAAAGGGTTTTAAAAGAAAAACAACTCAAAGAACTGGAGTCTAAAAAAACCGCAGGTCTGGTCGAACGTGCAGCAGGAGCGACTGCAAAGGGAATTGACGCAACTGGCAAATATCTTGAAAGAAGTCCAAAATTCCAAACCATAGCAAAATATACTCCCTATGTTACTGGCGTTGGATTGGGTTATGAAATTGATCCACAGAACCCATTGCGAGGAATGGTTGCTGGTGGACTGACTGCTGCTGGTGTAAAAGTTGGATTTAAGGCACTAAAAGAAACGCCAAAGGTTATAAAAGAAATAAGTGCCGCAAGACGCATTTCTGCTGGTGGCGAGATGGGGCCATTGGCAACCCTTGGAAGCATAGCAAAACAGCAGGATGAAGTTAAGAACCTTACTGCAAAACTGAAAACGCTGGCAGAAGGAACTGACGAGTATGCAGACACTAAAAAGTTGCTTGACGATGCAAAAGATAAGGCAAAGGGAATCAAGGAGGGTGGAGGAGAAGTGGTCGATTACGAGGGCATTGGAAAGGTAAGCGACACCACTAAAAAAATCTTGAGATTTGTTAGTGATGACATGGTTGCAAACATAGGAGAATATGCTAGGTTGGGTGTTGAGCCAACTTTAATCGGCCTTGCAACAGGAGTGCTTGACTCGTCTAACGAGGAAGAAATGAAGGCAATGATCGCTTCAGGTCTTTTATTTAGCCTTGGTGGACGGGCAGTACAGCAGGGGTTCCATAAATTCCTTGGAGAAGATCCAGTCATTACTGAGCGCAAGTCAAAGCAAGCCAGTATGGATGCTTTGAAAGCGTATCGTGATTCTAGTCCAGAAACACAGGGTGAAATCGATAGATTAACCGATTGGACTAATGTCTTGCAGCGGCAGGAGAACAAGATTGGTCAAGCGCAGAGTGATTTACAGGGTCTTCAAGCGGAAGGTGCAAGCCCAGATAAAATAACGAAAGCAGAAAAGGTTTTAGCGGCTGAACAAAAGTCATTGTCTTTGTTGAAAACAGCAAACGTCCAGACAAGAAATGAATTTGGGAAGAACTTCCTACAGCAATTGGCTAGAAACAATATGCTGATTAATGGAACTCTAAAAGCTGGACAGAACAATGTTGGGTTCCACATTTTATCTACAAATCAAATATTTGACCACTTTCGGAACAAACCAGAATACAGGGATGTTTCTGATGAGGATCTGATGATGAGTGCAACACAGCAGGGGTTCTACTCTGGAACAGGTGGTAACGAGTATCGCCCCGGCGTGGAGGTTTCTGATGCATCTAAGGGTCTTGTTTTTGATGCCTCTAAACCATCCATTGTAGTAAATTCTGATGCTCTACAGAATCGCATGATGATCTTTGGAGAGACTCCAACGGAAGCACTCAATCACGAAACAGGCCATCACTTCGCTCGCATTCCAGAGATTCAGAATGCTATGGGTGACGCTAGGAAGGTTCTTTTCACAAACGAAATCAAAGACGCATCTGGTGCTGTTAAGGAGATTTCAAATGGGTTGTACTCTGAAAAACAACTCAATGAGATGTTCGTTAAGAACTATCTTAAAAACAGACCAAAAGATCAGGTTGCAGAGATTGCTAAGGGTCTTGGGGTTTGGGATTACAATGCAAACTCATTAAATGCCAAGGACGTTGGAGCGTATATGCAGGAAGAGATTCTTGCTGAGTTATTTTCTAATACGCTTTCAAGAAATCTTGGAAAGGATCTAGATTCTAAGCAACTTCATTTGCTCGATGTTGCTCGATTGAAGATGAAAAACAATTTGTTGAAGAGTGCTGTTACCAAGGTTCTTGGTCTTGGCGCATCCCAAGATGTTGTTTCAGAGTTGACCAATGCAAAGCTACCACCAGAGGCGCAATCTGCCGCAAGGAATGCCGTGCGATTAATCCAAAGCATGAATGGTGACTTTTCTACAATGGCATCGATGCCACAAGCAGCACCTATATCCAAAGCGGAAATGAAAAAAAGCAAGGTTGCAGCAGAACGCTACGGAATGGATTCTGGTCTGTTTGCTACCAAGACTGTAGCACAGGTATTTGATGCTGATGGAAACCCAGTAGGAGCGGCAGTTGACGTGAATGATCTATCTGTATACGAGGGATCATGGAGATTTAGCAAGGATGGGGAAGAGAGGTTAAGTGGCTATGGTCAAATCCCAGTCGAATTGCGTCAGTTGCAGGTTCCAGAGGGTGGAACATTGTCAATCGCTAAGCAAGTTGCCACGGAGGTGGATGGTGTAACTCCAAGGTTACTAAACCCTAAAGACCTTAAAAAACTCCAACAAGATAGGGCATCGTTATTCAAACAAGCAATTGATACGCCTGACTACGGAACACCGGGTCGATTTGAAGCGGTTTCTGAAGGTTCTCAAACCTATCGAGGTGCATTCACTCCAATGCAGATTAAGGCTATTCAAGACTTGCCTGAAGGCATTGTTCCTCTAAAGATCAAAAAATACCTATTGGATCTCAACGAAGCTATTGTTAAGAAAGATGGAACACGCTTCTATGTCGATTATGCCGCAGTAATGGACGATAAAGGCAACTACAAGGCATTCTCTCCTAAAATCTATGATGTAGTGCCAATCGGACTTCACTTGTCAAAGGATGGCAACTTCTTGGTGACAACAATTTCCGCTGGTAGAATGATTGAGAAATTAAACCTGTGGAGTGATCGTATGCCAAACAGGTTGAATCCTTGGGGTGGTAGCAAGGAAGCATTTTGGGCTGATTTTTCTAAAAAGTATTTAGACAACTGGACAAAGGGAATTGAAGGAAGTGGTTATGACAAGCAAGGGCAACCTATAGGAACAAATCAATTGGATGCAGATGTTCAAGCAGCAGAAGTTAAGAAGTCTATTCTTAATGACTTTTTGAATTTGTTTACCAATGAAACCCAAGCATTAAATTTGGATAGGACAACTATTCCGAAAAGAAAAGGTGATCCTAAAAACAAGAGTCTTGATCGAACAATTATGTCCATGCGGATTGATCACATGGCAGAATTGTTAGATGCAGACCATCTTCCTAAACTTCCAATTGATTACGAGAAAGCAAAACTCAACTTCATGCCAGAAGATCCGATTGAGGCTACGGAAACGGAGCGATACCCGACCTCCGAGCGTGGAATGTACTCTGGACTTCAAAAGACCATCGACGAAAAGGTGCAGGGTAAATTTGCGTCACCAGAACAACTCAAGGCAATCGTCAACAACCCACAGAATGCAAAAGCCGAGGAACTGAAATGGTCTGGAGTGCTAGGTGAGATTGATCGTCTTGCAGCGGAGAACCAAGGCAAGGTTCCAAAAGACAAGGTTATGGATTACCTTCGCAATGAAGGTGCTGTTAAGTTTGAAGAGGTGACCCTTGGTGGAAAGGAAGCATTTGATCAGAATAGGTTAAATCAACTTGAGGCTGAATATAGAAACCTCAAAGATCATCCAATTGATGACCCATCATTCGGAGAGGATAAGTACGATGAGTTGATCAAATTAATGAATATCAGGGATCAAAGCACAACTGACACTCTATACAATGAAGCAGAGAGAGTGATGAAGTTGGCTCAACAAGCTCAAAGACGTGGGGACAAAAAGACAGCTGAAAAGTATTTTCGAGAAAACGAGTTTTTAAATACGCGAGCAGAGAAGCTGGATTTACAAGGACAAGGTTTAGCTAATCCTCCAAGATTTGCAGGGCTGCAACTCCCCGGTGGCGCAAACTATCGAGAGGTGGTGATGACGATGCCTAATAAAATCGTAGAAGAAGAAGCAAAACTTAAAAAACAAATATTTGAATTAAATAAGCAGCAATCTCAATTTGAACAACAATCTCCAGAGTGGAACGAAATTCAAAAACAATTAAGAGGTTTAATTGACAGGCAGTCTGATTTGGTTCGTATTCCATCATCTGAAAGGGCTGGCTACATCTCCTCCCACTTCCCAGAAACACCCAACTATGTAGCGCATATGCGTATCAACGAGCGCACAGACGCGCAGGGTAACGATGGGTTGTTTGTGGAGGAGTGGCAGTCTGACAGGCATCAGGCGGGAAGGGAGAAGGGGTATCGTGAAGATTTTAAACCGCTTTCAACAGAAGAAAAAAAACGATTGGATATCATTCGTGATAAAGTTGAAGAAATGGAAATGCAGGGAGCGGAAGAAAATCCAACTCCAGAATATAAAGCATTGTATTCCGAAGCATTAAATTTAATGCAAAGGAATCAAGGTGGATCCATTGATTCTCCTACAGACGCACCATTCCGCAAAGACTGGTCTATCCAACTCTTCAAACGCGCATTGCGAGATGCCGTGGAGTCAGACAAGAAGTGGATTGGTTGGACTACTGGTGATACGCAAGCCGAACGATATGACTTGAGCAAGCAGGTTGATGCAATTGATTATTCAATTGACGAAGATGGTCTTTATTCAGCGTCTGCCATAAAAGGAAAGAATGAAGTATTTTCAAAAGAAGGAATGGAACTCTCTGAAGTAGAGGCAACATTCGGCAAAGAACTTGCACAAAAAATGCAAGAAAACAAAGGTAAGAAGCGAGAAACAGAGGATGGTGACGAATATCACTCACTATCTGGACTTGATCTTAAAGTCGGTGGCGAAGGAATGAAGGGATTCTACGATCAAATCCTTCCTAAAGAGGTTGGCAAGTATATTGCAAAGATGGGTGGCAAGGTTGAGAAGGTTGACTCTGGCATTATGCAAAAAGGGCCAGACATTGACAAGGGTGGTTACACCATCCCTTCCATGAAGGATACCCCAATCTGGCGTGTAAACATCACTCCCGAAATGGCAGGTAAAGTGAGAGGTGGTCAGTTGCAGTTCATGCCAGCAGTTTCTGTTATTCCAGAACGATTCACAGGCAAACCTGAAGATAACAGAC
>Ga0208975_1000501_pt1 | contig 18698 bp, 26 predicted proteins | sample GreLakmeER78MSRF_FD_187700 | JGI IMG/M metagenome (GOLD analysis project Ga0208975, IMG submission 187700) | Freshwater lentic microbial communities from great Laurentian Lakes, MI, USA - Great Lakes metaG ER78MSRF (SPAdes) | ecosystem: Environmental > Aquatic > Freshwater > Lake | place: Great... | reverse complement strand
GGGGTTACCGAGATTGAAAGCGCCTCAGAAATCATTGAAGGACTGGGGCGACCAAAAATGGAGAACCAAAAGTGGTAAAAAATCTTCTGACACTGGTGAGCGATACCTTCCTAGCGCTGCGATTAAGAGCCTCAGTCCTGCTGAGTACGCTGCGACAACGCGTGCGAAACGTGCTGGCAAAAAAGCCGGACAACAATTCGTAAAGCAACCAAAGACGATTGCAAAGAAAACGGCAGGATTTAGATGACTACTTCAGGACTCACCTCGTTTAACCTCGACCTCAATGACATGGTCGAGGAGGCGTTTGAACGGGCTGGTTCTGAGCTTCGCACGGGTTACGACCTGCGCACGGCTCGTCGATCATTGAATCTTCTGTTTGCTGATTGGGCAAACCGTGGCGTGAACATGTGGACGTTTGAGCAAAACACCATCATATTGGCTACGGGACAACCCACCTACGCGCTTCCAGACGACACGGTTGACTTGCTTGACCATGTCATTAGAACAAACGCCAACGTAGCCAATAATCAGGCCGACCTGACGATTACGCGGATCAGCATGCCCACGTATGCCACCATCCCAAATAAATTGATCCAAGCGCGTCCTATCCAAGTTTGGGTACAGCGTTTGACGGGTAACTCCAGCGTATTGCCGGGAACTGTGCAGGCAACGACTTCTGCCACAGCGACAACCATCCCAATTACGTCGTTGGTAAATGTGCCAACAGCAGGTTTTATCACCATTGGCACTGAGTTGATTGCGTACAACGAGACAACCCCAGCAGACGGCGCTACTCCCGCATACTTGCTGAACTGCTGCCGTGCTCAAGACGGAACGACTGCGGCTCAGCTAAGCGCTGGCGCAGCCATTAGCTTGGTTCAAAAGAACAGCATCACTGTGTGGCCAACCCCCAATGCGGGAACTACGTACCAGTTTGTCTACTGGCGCATGCGCCGTATTCAAGACGCTGGTGGCGGCACTAAGACCATGGATGTCCCGTTTCGCTTTGTGCCTTGCTTGGCCGCAGGTCTGGCGTACTACATTGCTTTAAAAGTCCCAGAAGGACTTCAGCGTTTGGACGTTCTGAAACAACAATACGACGAGGCTTGGGATCGCGCCGCAGGCGAAGACCAAGAGAAAGCGGCTGTTCGCTTTGTGCCCCGTCAGATGTACATTGGAAGCGGCACCTAAATGGGCAATCGGTTTTCGTCCGGCAAGAACTCCATTGCGGAATGTGACCGCTGTGGGTTTCGTTTTAAGCTGCACGAATTACGTAAAGAAATTATCAAGACTAAGAACTACAATCTCTTGGTCTGTAAAATATGTTGGGATCCCGATCAGCCGCAGTTGCAGTTGGGCATGTACCCAGTGGATGATCCGCAGGGTGTGCGTGATCCGCGTCCTGACTTGAGCTACTACCAGTCTGGTAACACAGGCTTGCAGATCTTGTTGACAAACAGTTCTGCGCAAAATGCGGCAGGATTGCCGTCTCAAGGTAGTAGGGTGTTCCAGTGGGGCTGGAACCCTGTTGGTGGCGCAAGAGGTTTTGATAACGCTTTAACACCAAACTACTTGGTTTTAGCGGCAGAAGTTGGTACAGTAACGATACAAATAGGAGCCTGATATGGACAAGAAAGATTTAGCCCAAGACAAGAAGATGATTAAGTCTGCTGTCGGCAAGCACGAGAAAAACATGCACCCCGGCAAAAAGCCCACAAAGCTTAAGGCTGGCGGCAAGACCAATAGCGACATGCTCAAGTATGGCCGCAACATGGCTAAAGTGATGAACCAGCGTTCTGTTGGTCGTGGAGGCTAATATGGCTACATACAAGCAGCCCACTAAAAAACCAACTGTTGTGGTTGGCGAAATGCCGGTCAAGGAAGCTTTGAAAGCCAACATGTCGTTGGCCAACGAGCGTAGCAACCCCTACCCCGGCACTAAAACGTCTGGCATCAAAATTCGCGGCACAGGTGCTGCAACTAAAGGTGTGATGGCACGAGGCCCAATGGCATGAATTACACTGCACTCAGCAACGCTATTCAGGCGTATACGGAAAATACCGAAGCGAGTTTTATCGCTGAGATACCCGTGTTCGTTCAGCAAGCTGAGCAGCGTATTTACAACAACGTCCAGTTTCCGTCACTTCGCAAGAACGTGACAGGGGCAACCACTGCAAACAATAAGTACCTAGCCTGTCCTTCGGACTTTTTGGCTGTGTATTCTATGGCGGTGGTGGACGGCACGTTGGCAACAGGCACGTACGAGTACTTGCTTAACAAAGACGTTAACTTTATTCGCCAATCGTACCCCCAAGCGGACGACACAGGAATACCAAAGTACTACGCTTTGTTTGGTTCGCAATCAAATGATGCAAACGAGTTGTCGTTTATTCTTGGCCCAACGCCAGATGCGGTCTACCCCGTTGAGTTGCACTACTACTATTATCCACAGTCCATTGTGACGGCAAGTACATCTTGGCTTGGTGATAACTTTGACTCTGTGCTGTTGTATGGCTCCTTGGTTGAGGCTTACACCTACATGAAGGGTGAAACCGACATGATGAATCTGTACAACCAGAAGTACATGGAAGCAATGGCGCTTGCAAAACGTTTGGGCGATGGTATGGAGCGTCAAGACGCGTATCGTTCTGGGCAGTTCCGTCAGAAGGTAACTTGATATGTCTATCCAGCAAACAGCAACCACAAGCTTTAAAGTTGAACTGCTACAAGCAATTCATAACTTTGGCCCAACATCGCCTAATACTTTTAAAATGGCTTTGTATACGGGTGCGGCTAACATCAGCGCCAGCACTACCGCATACACATCTGCAGGTGAAGTACCTAACGGTGGTGGGTACACAACAACTGGGCAGGTTTTAGCAATCAGTGTTTCACCCACATCTGGTAATAACTCAGCACTAGTGCCAACGGCGTTTATTTCGTTTGCTAACGAGTCTTGGCCAAATGCTACATTTACTTGTCGTGGTGCTTTGATCTATAACGATACTGCTGCGGGTAAACCCTCAGTTGCAGTGTTAGATTTTGGCTCGGACAAGACGGTCAGCAACGACACATTTACAGTTATCTTCCCAACGCCCGATGCAAACAATGCCATCGTTCGTATCTCTTAAGGACGCATCATGAGTACAGAAAAAAGCAAAGCCCAAGACGTTGTGTCCGCTGGGTTACTGACATTCCCCAAGAGTGGCGATAGCGCCTCTGCTGGGGGTGTGTACACCGTTACTTGCGTAGGCCCAGACGGGGTTGAGAAGTGGTCTGACACGTTCCACAACTTGGTAGTCAACCAAGGCTTACAGGACATGAACGACAAGTACTTTAAGGCTTCTGGTTATACAGCGGTTTGGTACTTAGGTTTGGTGACTGGCCCCGGTTCTGGTACTACATACGCTGCTGGTGACACCTTGGCATCTCACGCTGGTTGGACAGAAAACACTGACTATACAGGTAGCCGCAAAACTGTGACGTTTGGTACACCAACAACTGCCGATCCTTCTGTGGTTAGCAACTCAGCTTCACCTTCTGCTTTTAGCATTACTGGTACGGCTGTAATTGCTGGCGCGTTCTTGGCTTCTACTACCGACAACTCAGGTGTCTTGTTTTCTGCCGGTGACTTCACGGGTGGTGATAAGTCTGTAGCCAGCGGTGACACACTGAACGTAACGTATCAGTTCTCCCTTGACGCTGCCTGATAGGTAGAGCGGTGTTTGGAGATGTAACATTTGCGCAGTCTCCTTTCGCCTCGTTAGGCGGGGCTACGTTTGGTGTTGACATTTCTGAATCCGCAGTAGCAAATAACGTTCAGTCTGTCTTAACTACATTCGCAGGTACTGAAGCTGAGCTTGCTGCGGCATTAGCTACGCAGTCCGTGATTGCCAATATGTTTGTATCTCAAGTTGAGATAGCTACGGGTACTGACACGGTCGACACCATCAATAACATCTTTAACGTTGTTCTGTCTGAATCTGCCGTTGGCCAAGATGCCAACAGTGCTGTAGCTACACTCATCGGCGCTATTGCAGAAGCTGCTACTGGGGCTGACTCTTACATCTCTCGCGCAGATTTTGTGGCAGCAATTGCCGAAATGGGGTTGGTGTTTGACCAGTTTACTACCGCAAGATTTGTTAACGCGGCGTTAGCTGAAGGTGCAACGGCCACAGATGAGTATTTGGTTAGGACTATTTTTGGTGCAAGTATTGCCGAAAGTGTAACTGGATCAGACGCATATTTACCAGTTAAAGAAATCAATGCACGGCCAACAGGCATCCAGCTTTACGTCAATATTGGTAATGCGCTTATTTGGGCGGTAATTGATGACAGCCAGAGCGCAAACTGGCAAAATATCAACAATGTTCAAGGCAGTGGCTGGACAGTCATAGACGATGAACAAACCCCCGGTTGGACGAACATCCCATCGTAAGGATAAAAAATGGCGTTAGTATTAAAAGATCGGGTCAAAGAAACGTCCACAACGGCAGGGACAGGCACACTGACGCTTGCTGGTGCGGTTACAGGCTTCCAATCTTTTGCCGCCGTAGGTAACGGCAATAGTACTTATTACGCCATCGTAGATAACGCTACGGGCGCATGGGAAGTGGGCATTGGTACTTACACCTCTTCCGGCACGACGCTTTCTCGTACGACTGTTTTGTCCTCAAGTAATGCTGGGTCGCTTGTAAGTTTTGCGGCCAATCCCAAAGACGTGTTTGTAACATACCCATCTGAACGGGCGGTTTGGCTTGACAGCGCGGGCAACGTTTTGGTGCAGTACGAATTCAACACAATCAACGCTACCACGGCCAATATTACAACTGCAAATCTTACATCCGGTACGATTTCCACTGCCCCAACTAACAACACAGACATTGTTAACAAGCAGTACGCCGACGCTATTGCATCCGGTATTCACTTCCATGAAGCTGTTGCTTTGGCGACTACTACAGCACTACCAGCTAATACGTACAACAACGGGACATCCGGGGTAGGGGCAACGCTTACAGCAAACGCTAACGGCGCTTTATCCATAGACTCAACACTTACTGTTACTGCAGAGCGGGTACTAATAAAAAATGAAGTAGCTGGCGCAAATAACGGCGTGTACGTTGTTACACAAGTTGGCTCCGCTGGAACGCCGTACATTTTGACTCGCGCCACAGACTTTGATTCTGTGGGAACAGGAGTTGACCAGATTGACGAGGGTGACTTCTTCTTGGTTACTAGCGGCGTAGCCAATCTTAATACCGCTTGGGTTCAGCAGACCGCTCCCCCTATAACAATTGGCACAACACCGATTGTTTTCCAGCAGTTCTCTGCCCCAATCACCTACACGGCTGGCACAGGACTAAGCGAATCCCCAACCTACACATTTAACATTGCCAACATTGGCACTGCTGGCACATACGGCTCTGCTTCTGCGGTTCCAGTGTTTGTTACTAACGCACAGGGTCAAGTTACTTCTGTAACCAATACCAACATTGCAATCAACGGTTCTGCTGTAACGGGCAACATATCTGGATCGGCTGGGTCTGTGGCGAATGCGCTGACGTTGGGTACATACCTGACGGGCACAAGTTATAACGGCTCTGCTGCTGTAACAGCAACCGTTGATGCGACTTCGGCTAACACTGCTTCCAAGGTTGTGGCACGAGATGGCTCTGGAGACTTTGCGGCTGGAACAATTACAGCGGCTTTAGCAGGTAACGCAACCACTGCAACAACTGCTACAAATGTAGCGGGCGGAGCAGCTAATCGCCTTGTATACAACACATCCGCTGGCACAACAAACTTTGCTGTGGCTCCCACAACATCCAGCACTTACTTGTACTGGAACGGCTCGGCCTTTGCTTGGGGCACTGTGGCGCAATCTACGCCAATTCTAGAAAATGACCAGACAATCTCATCTAATTACACACTGACAACTGCTAAAAATGGGTTCAGTGTTGGGCCTGTCACAATCAATTCAGGCGTAACTGTTACGGTTGGCAGCGGTCAGCGTTGGCTGGTTGTTTAAGGAATAAATATGGCTGTTGTAGATTACACAAGCAACCTTGGACTGGCGTTACCCACAACGGGTGATTTGGCCGGTCTTTGGGGCTATACAGTTAATGATTCAATTACGTCCCTGCTAGACTCCGCAGTGGCGGGCACCACTACACTTAGCGCAGACGCAGACGTAACGTTGACTACAACGGATGGTGCGGCCAACCAAGCACGGGCGGCAGTCATCAACTGGACGGCTACGGGCACAGTAACTAGAAACATTGACGCCCCCAAGCACAGTAAAGTGTATGTGGTGTTCAACAACACAGGCGGTACACAGTCTATTGTGATTCGTGGTGGCCCAGCAACCCCAACAGCGGGCGTGACCATTCTGGCGGGCGACCAAGCGATTGTTGCTTGGAACGGATCTGACTTTGAGAAGGTTGGTGGTGGTCAAGCGGGTGGCTCTAACACCCAAGTACAGTTTAATAGTGGCGGAAATTTTGCGGGTTCTGCTGGTCTAGTTTGGAACGGTACAACGCTGACGGCTACTAACCTGTCTGCCGGGTCTTTGTCGTTAACTACAACACCTTTGGCTATTGCCTCTGGCGGTACAAACTCCACGGCCACTCCTACTAATGGCGGTGTTGGATACGGAACTGGTACAGCTCACGCATATACAGCCGCAGGCGTAGCTGGTAAAGTACTGACTTCAAACGGCGCAGCGGCTCCTACATGGGAGAACCCCTCAACACCAGCAAACGCTAGTGGCGCACTTCTGGTTAACACAACGACAGTCAGTGAGAGCTATGTCTTACCGGCTGGCTCAAACGCATTCTCCGTAGGGCCGATCACGATTGCGGACACCTACACCGTTACAGTATCATCAGGACAAAGGTGGGTAGTTATATGAGTATCATTGCAGCAGGAACAACGACCACAACCGCGCTATCCAGCACGGGCAATACAGACGGCACGTTACAACTTCAAGTTAACGGCACTACACCTTCGGTGACTTTGAACACCTTGGGTGCGATTGGTGTTGGTTCATCGCCTTCTTATGGTGCGTCTGGGCAAGTGCTGACTTCTGGCGGGTCAACAGTGGCTCCGTCTTGGGCTGCACCTGCGGCGGTTAATCTGGCTTCCGGCGTTACGGGCACATTACCTATTGCTAATGGCGGCACAAATTCTACAGCGACACCGACTGCGGGAACCATTCCATATGGCACAGGAACGGCACTTGCCTATACAGCAGCGGGTTCTTCTGGGCAAGTTTTGACTTCTGCTGGGGCGGGGACACCTACTTGGTCTACGCCAAGCTCTGGCGCAATGACGCTGATCTCTACAACAACTGCAAGTAGTAGTTCTACTGTGGACATTACCAGTGGATTTACATCTACATACGACATGTACATGGTGGTCATTACAAACATGACTGTTAGTGCAACATCCTCAGCGGCGTTTTGGGCGCAGATGTACATTGGGGGATCACTGCAAACGAGTTTATATTCGTACAATTATGGTTTTATGGACACTGGCGGGTTTGTAACTAGCGGTTTTACAACTTCATCTCCCGGTGATTCACGCATGTACCTTGCGGCGTCTGGAATCATTGCCCAAGTTGGTGCTCCTAGAACTATTAACGCTGTTTTCTACATACCAAATCCGTCTAGCACCTCAGTAAACAAATATATGTATGGCTCAGGCACCACGGCTTCTGCAACTGGCGGCTTTAGGTCGTATAACTTTTTTACCACCGCTGGATATATTGGCACAGGCGCAATGACTGGGGTTAGTTTTTATATTCAATCTGGAACTATTGTCACAGGTAAATTCCGTTTGTACGGTATTTCAAATTAAGGATTCATCATGGCAAGACACCGTATGACCTCTAACGGCCCAGTGCCGTTTACTGCTGAAGAAGAAGCCGCATGGGATGCACAAGAAGCACAAGCCGCGCAAGAGTATCAAGCGTCGCTACGAGTTGCATACCGAGACAAACGTAAAGCAGAGTACCCAGCCATCGGCGATCAACTTGATGCACTGTTTCACGCAGGTGTGTTCCCGGCTGACATGGCTGCGACCATCCAAGCAGTCAAAGACAAATATCCAAAGGGGTAAATCATGGCAGTAGTAATCACAGGTAGTAACACACCCACGGCTGGCGGCATAACGTACGGCGACGGGACAACGTATGCAAACACAGCGGCTGGGACTTCTGGTCAGGCTTTGGTTTCTGCGGGATCAAGTGCTCCTGCGTTTGGTACATTGGGCGCAGCAGGTGGTGGCACGGGTTTAACTGCCCCCGGAACTGCTGGCAACGTACTTACATCCACCGGATCAGCATGGGCAAGCACAGCACCTACTGCCGCTGGTATTAACCTCCAAACCTTCACATCCTCTGGCACATGGACTAAACCATCTTTAGCTGCTGGCTCTCGCGTGCTAATCCAAGCATGGGGCGGTGGTGGTTCTGGTGGCCAATCAGCTTTTTCTGGTGGTGGTGGTGGTGGTGCATACAGCGAATTATGGCTACTGCTATCAGAAATGGCATCAACTGAAACAGTAACTATTGGATCTGGTGGAGCGGCCAAAACAACAACTGGTGTAGGGAATGTTGGAGGGAATACAACAGTTGGTTCGCTTATAACCGCATATGGTGGAGGTGGTGGACAGGGTTCTGGTCAACCTTATGGCGTTGGCGGAGGCGGTGCTGGCCCATTTGCTGCAGGCACAAATGGGGCACAAAGTGGAGGATTTAACGGACGATTGGGTGGTGGTGGATACACTTCAAACGCTATAGGTATGGCCACTGCTTATTATGTAGGCACTAGTTTTAGTAGCAACATTAAATACCAATTAGATGCAACCACTAATTGGGGTGGTGGCGGCGGTGGTGGTGGCTATGATGACGGCTGTACCAGTCGTTACTTTACGGCTGGATGGGCAGTTTATGGCGGTGCTGGCGGAGGTCGTACAGGTAGTAGTGGCGGCACAAGTTTAAGAGGCGGCAGTGGGGGTGCGGGCGGCAACAGTAGCGCTGGGACTGCTGGATCAACTCCTAGCGGCGGCGGTGGCGGATCTGAAACTGGGTACAACTCAGGTGCTGGCGGCAATGGCAGAGTCATCATCACAGTATTCCCAGCATAAGGAGAAATCATGGCACATAAATGTTTATTGGACAGCGCAACCAAAGTTGTTGTAAATGTTATTGAACTTGAGGATGGCGCAGTTTGGAGTCCTCCTGATGGTATGGAGTTAGCCCCTCAACATGACGGCAATATTGGCGACACTTGGGATGGAAATCAGTTTGTTAAACCGCCAGAGCCAGTAGATGAAACTATACAACCATTGTCTACAGGCACACAAGTTCTATGACTGTAGAACAAATTAACTTTGCGCACAGCTTCACTTTTGATGGGGCCATGCTTAAGGTTTTCCACGCCAACAAAGGCCAAGGATTGCCAAGGCACGATCATGACTACGCTCATGCAATGGTGTGCCATGCTGGTCGATGCGCTGTGCGCAAAGAGAATGTTTATGTTGAAATGACGAAAGAGTCACAGCCTGTAACATTGAAGGCCAATGAGTGGCACGAGATTGAGGCACTGGAAGACGGCACAGTTTTCTGCAATGTGTTTGCAGAAAGTAAATATTAAGGAACAAACATGGCAAGCACAATCAATGCCGACAACGGCGTAGTATCCGGCTCCGCTGGGGTCAAAACAACAGCCGACACTTCTGGTGTTTTGGCACTGCAATCCAACGGCTCAACAGGGCTGACGCTGGACACGGCGTTAAATGTGGGTATTGGTACAAGTTCGCCTGCTACACCACTGCATATTTTTTCAAGCTCCCAAGAACAGTTGCGATTAGGTAGAAGTTCAACTGCTAGTTCTGCTTATTTAACTTTTTATGCAAACAACTCTTCGTCTGCGCAAGTTCAATACGCTGGTATTTTAGGTGACGTAATTGCGTCTACCGCTGGTTCGCAAAGTGGTGCTTTGATATTTTTCACAACCAATACTGGAACGTCGGCAGAACGAGTCAGAATTGATTCGTCAGGCAATGTAGGTATTGGGACGAGTTCGCCTAGCCAAAAATTAGACGCAACTGTTTCATCATCAACAGAAGGTTCAGGACTTGCTGTTACTAATTCGCTTACGGGTGGGTATGGTAGTGGAGTAACTTTTTATTCGTTGCGTTCAGATACTTCTGCAAAAGTAGCCGCAGGTGCTGTTGGAATGGAAGGCGCTAGTTCTTGGAACAGCAACGCTACTACTTCATCTTCAATGGTGTTTAAGACCATTAACGCCAATACATTAGCAGAACGATTTCGTATTGGTTCAGCAGGTCAACTCGGTATCGGCGGTGCAACTTACGGCACATCCGGTCAAGTACTAACTTCCGGCGGCGCTAGTGCTGCGCCTACTTGGTCTACGCCAAGCGCTGGCGCAATGGTTTTTATTACGTCTGTAACTGCAAGCAACAGCTCTACTGTTGACGTAGAAAACGCCATGACCACGTATGGCATGTATGTAATTATCGCAACAGGACTAAATATGTCTGCTGCTGGATACTTGCAATGCCAATTAAAAATTGGTGGTTCGTACCAGACAACTAACAACTACTATTGGGTAACCAATAGAGGTTTGTCACCGGCGTCTGCGGGCACAGGTAGCGGAATTGATTTTATTCGTTTTGGTGAAGGCAACTCACTTCCAAACAATACAAGCTACGGAATGATGTTGACCATGTATTTGCCAAACCCGTCAAGCAGTCAGTACAAAACAACGTCTTCTGTTTTGTCTGGTTTTGACGCAAATTTGACAAACGTTGATTTTTATAACGCCGTTGGTGGCTTTCGGGGAAGCACTAGCGCTTTGACGGGTGTCCGATTCTTTTGCAACAATGCTAGAACGTTTAATGGTGTTTTCCGTCTTTACGGAATTGCTAACAGCTAAGGACTAACTATGCCAAGATTTCATACGACTGCCGAAGGCAATATTCCGTTTACTCTTCAAGAAGAGGCAGAGTTTGATGCAATGGAGGTTGCACACGCAGCCGAGCAAATAGCACTAGCACGTACCAAATACCAACGCGACCGGGCAGTCGAGTACCCGCCAATCACCGACTACATCGATGGCGTTGTTAAAGGCGACCAAGCACAAGTGCAGGCATACATTGATGCGTGTCTAGCGGTCAAAGCAAAATATCCAAAACCGGAATAAACATGAACTTAGTATTAACAATCGACGAAATCAACATCATCATGCACGCCTTGGGAGAGTTGCCTGCTAAAACCAATGCGTATGCGTTGGCGATGAAGATTAAAGAGCAAGCCGAGCCACAGCTTCCCAAAGAGGAAGCACCTGCCCCTCAAGGCTGATATGTGGGACTGGGCTGAAGCATTCATTGCGGCGGCCTGTTTAGTGGCCTTCGTCATCTATGGCACGTACATAATTGCATGGAGCATGGTGTGATAAATGCGTTGGCTCATACTGTTACTACTGCTGGGGCTAGTTGGGGCCGTAGCCAAGAACGGATGTCATGTTCGCGAGTTCTATGGAATTGGATACATCATCCACAACCCGTCCGAGCGCCATCAACAAATGGTTGCGTGGTTAAAGAACAATGCACAGTATTGCAAACCAGAAGACTATGTGGTTATTTGGAACAACTTGCCTATGTGGGCGGGTACAGCAGATTCGGCAGAAGCCCGATCTTTAATTTTGCGTGGTTATGAAGAAGCGATTAAACGTGAAAAGAAATGATTCAGCTTCGCAAATGGTATCCGTTTGTGTTTCCCACGCCATACGATATACGGGCAATAGCTTCGGAGCGTAGGGCGGAACGACTTGATGCGGAGTACAAGCAGGCTGTAGAAGCCGAGAAGGTAAATAAAGCAGTTGACGCACTTGAGATTGAGTTGTACAACAAACGAACACGGCAACGCACAATTGAATTGGAAATCTTTAACAACACACGACATTTTGACAAATACGTATGACCAAGAAACCGCAAGAACCGATACGGGACACGAAGGAAAAGCTGACGTTGTACGTTACGCTGATGGTAAGCACCACCCTTTGTGTCTCGGTGCTGGCCATGGTAACAGCCTTTATGCTAGGACTATGGGCCAAGGAAGTGGACAACGCCGAAATTTTCAAGATGATTTCACCCGCTTTTTCTACACTTATCGGCGGCATGATTGGGTTCCTGTCTGGTATCAAACTCATGCAGAACGAAGACGCTAAAAAGCCAGAAGCCCCTTGTAAGAAAGATTAACATGGCACAGTTTGAACCCGCTTTTGAGCAGATGATTAAAGACGAGGGCGGCTACGTCCTCCACGAAGTCCCCGGCGACACGGGCGGCATGACCTACGCTGGCATTGCCCGTAACAAGAACCCCCAGTGGAATGGTTGGGCGCTTGTGGATAAGAAAGAATTCGGTGGCTCCTTGACCGGCATGGTGCGGGAGTTCTACCGCGTTGAGTTCTGGGACAAGATGCGCGGCAACGAAATTACCAACCAAGACGTAGCCAACAGCATCTTTAACTTTGGCGTAAATGCTGGCATGGGCATGGCTGTAAAGCTGGCTCAATTGGTAGTGGGCGCTACGCCGGACGGCGGTATTGGCGCTAAGACAGTTGAGAAACTTAACCAGATAACGGACGGCCAGCGGTTTAAAGAGTCTTACGCTTTGGCAAAGATTGCTCGTTATGTTGAGATTTGCAATAAGAACCCTGTGCAGGTAAAGTTCCTCAAGGGGTGGATTAACCGCACACTGAAAGGTCTAGCATGAGCTTGCTGGCTGTTGGATCAATTATTGAGGCCGTCGGTAAAGTTGCTGGCGATCTGGTCACTACCGACAAAGAACGCATGGAAATGGAGATTGAGCAGCGTAAGCTTGATATTGAAGAAAAGCGTATTGACCAAGCTACAGACTTAGCGCAGATTGAGGTCAATAAGATTGAAGCCGCTTCATCCAATGTGTTTGTCAGCGGCTGGAGGCCAGCTATTGGGTGGATCGGTGTCGCGGCTATGGGGTATCAGTTTCTGCTTTACCCGCTGTTTCAGTGGTGCTGGAAATACTTGCAGGCTATGGGCTGGGTTCCTGTCGGCATGGATCCTCCTCCGGTACTAGACGCAGACCAGCTTTGGGTGATATTATCAGGCATCTTGGGCATTGCCGGTATGCGTTCTTTTGAGAAGACCAAAGGCGTTGCCAGTAAATAAAGGTAGCCCATGCCATTACAAAAAATACTGTTTAAGCCGGGCGTCAACCGGGAGAACACTCGATACACCACCGAGGGTGGTTGGTACGAGGGCGACAAAATCCGTTTCCGTCAGGGTAACCCAGAAGTTATTGGTGGTTGGGAGCGCATTTCCGCATCCACATTCCTTGGCATCTGCCGTTCGTTGTGGAATTGGGTGACGCTGGCCAATTTGAACCTTGTAGGCGTGGGCACTAACTTAAAGTTCTACATTGAGTCAGGCGGCGGGTACAACGACATCACACCTATCCGTGCTTCCAGCACAATCAACAATAACCCGTTTGTAGCTACATTAAGCTCTGCGGTTATCACTGTGACCGATACTGCGCATGGCTGCGGTACTGGAGATTTTGTAGTATTTAGCGGTGCTGTTGGGCTTGGCGGAAATATCACGGCTCCAATCCTAAATCTGGCTACAGGCTACCAAGTCACGGTACTTACAGTAGACACCTACACAATCACTGTTGGCGCAAATGCCAACGCTACAGATGTATCTGGCTCTCCCGGCGGCGGTGCTTCAGTAGTTGCAACTTACCAACTTAACGTTGGCCCAGCTATTCAAGTACCTCTAGTGGGTTGGGGCGCTGGTGGTTGGGGTGCTGGTGGTTGGGGCGAAGGCATATCTAACACGCTTGGTTTGCAGTTGTGGAACCAAATTAACTATGGCGAGGATTTGCTGTTTGGCCCCCGTGGGCAGGGTATTTATTACTGGGATGCATCCGCAGGGTCAGCCCTCACAACCCGTGGCGTTAATTTAAACACCCTTGGCGGTACAGTATCCTTTACAAACGCTTCGCCAACTGTGGTGACTTCTACGGTTTTATTTACCGAAGGCGCTGCGCTTCAATTCTCTGGCGGTTCTCTGCCTAGTGGCGTGTCTGCGGCTACTACGTACTATGTTTTTCAAGTTAATGGTTTAACTTTTAATTTGTTGGATTCTGCTGGCGCAGAGGTAAATACTGTTTCTTCCGGTACGGGCGCAGTCTCTTTAATTGTGGACGTTCCCACAGCGGTTAACTCTTTTACAGTCTCAGACTCCTCACGATTTGTGATTGCGTTTGGTTGCAACGACTACGGTGAGACAGCTATTGACCCTCTGCTAATCCGCTGGTCAGCGCAAGATGACTTGTACAACTGGACGCCAGACCCCACCAATCAGGCAGGGTTTACCCGACTATCTCACGGCTCAGAGATCGTAACGTCTATCCAAACTCGTCAAGAGATTGTGGTATTCACAGACTCAAGCGTTTATTCACTCCAGTACCTTGGCCCCCCTTATGTTTGGGCACCGCAGTTGCTTGGCGACAACATCTCCATCATCAGTCCTAACTCAGTAGCGCAGGCTTCGGGTATTGTGTACTGGATGGGCGTGGATAAGTTCTACGCATACGATGGCCGTATACAAACGCTAAACTGCGACTTGCGCCGCTTCATCTTCCAAGATATTAACCTTGACCAAGAATCGCAGGTATTTGCAGGTACAAACGAAGGCTTTAATGAAGTCTGGTGGTTCTATTGCTCTGCCGACGTAACAGCGGTAGACAGGTACGTTATTTACAACTACCTAGAGAAAATTTGGTACTACGGCACGTTGGCGCGAACAGCTTGGCTAGATTCTGGTTTGCAGCCGTCGCCTCTGGCGGCTACGTACACCTATAACTTGGTTAACCAAGAGCAAGGGCTAGATGATAAAGAAACCGGCACAACTGCTGCGATTAACGCTTATATTAGTTCGTCTGAGTTCGATATTGGTGATGGCCACAATTTTGGTTTTGTCTGGCGCGTATTGCCTGACCTCACCTTTGAAGACTCTGTAAACTCCCCCACAGGAGTACTGCCCACAGTAACCATGACGCTGTACGGTCTGGCAAATTCAGGCTCAGGGCAGACAAGTACCGCCGCGCAACCTGTGGTTAAGGGCAATACATACGTACTTACAGAAGAGTTTACGGGTCAGATATTTACCCGCATGCGCGGTCGCCAGATGATTTTTAAGATTGGCTCCAACCAGATTGGCACGGCTTGGCAGCTTGGAGCTCCACGTATTGACATTAGACCAGACGGCAGACGCTAATGGCTGAACTAAACGCAACCGCACCAAACTTGCCGCTGGCTCCCAATGAGTACGAGCGCCGGTATCAAGACCAGATTAACAACATCTTGCGTTTGTACTTCAACCAATTATCCAACCCCGGTGACATGGGCGGCGCTACGCTTAACTTGAACCTTGACACTCTGCCCACTGAAGCCGACCTACCCAATCTGAGGCTTGGCGATGTTTACAGGGATACACAAGATGGTGTACAAGCAACAAGCCAAATGCTTCGCATAAAGACGTCAACATGATATTATCTAGCAACCCCATTTTGAGAGGCAAAAATGAGCCTGCATAAGTTTGCCGAACAGGTAGCCGCACAAGGTCGCGGCGACGACTCTTTACTCGTACACATGACGCCGGACGAAGTCCAGCGCCTACAAGCATTTGCCGAAGCCAACGGCACAACCATGACTATCAACCCAGAGACGGGTTTACCCGAAGCTGGCTTCCTTTCTGATCTGTTCAAGGCTGTTGCCCCTATTGCGCTTGGCGCGTTCCTTGGCCCTGCTGGATTGGGCATGTCTTCCATGATGGCTGGGGTTGCCACAGGCGGTATTACGACACTGGCTACCGGCAGTTTGTCTCGCGGCCTTATGGCCGGATTGGGTGCGTATGGTGGAGCGGGTCTGGGCGAAAGTTTGATGGGTGCTGGGGGTAATGCGTTAGTTGCTGGCGGCGCTCCAATTGGCGCAGAAAACCTTGTGGGGGGCGTAAGTTCTTCTGGTGCTATGGCCGGTAGTGCCGTATCTGTTCCGCCTATTGAGCAGATTAACCCTTCAAATTTTAATTTAGCTAAACCTGACGTATTGAGTGCGGGAGCTAAAGCCGCTGCAACAAACCCCTTGGCATTTGCTAAAAATAACCTTGGCAATCTTGGCTATGCCGCCGCACCGATCTTAGCGGGTGCAATGGTTCCCACGACCACAAAAGCGCCAGAAACCAAAAATACCAACTACATCCGTCAGTTTGATTTCAATATCAACCCAATCACAGGCAAACCTGACCCTTTATACGGTGTGCGCTCTATGGCACCAGTCAAAGCCAGTGAGTTTGGAGACAAAACTTTCCAAGGCCAACGCGATCTTTTTAGACAACAAAACCCGAATCCAAACCCATACGACATTGGGGTAGCTTCTTTAAACCAGCCCCCACAGCAACAGATGGGTATGGCAGGCGGCGGTATTGTGGCTTTGGCGGCTGGTGGTACGGGTCAAACCGTTGCCGACTTGTATTCAGAACTTGGTCGCACGCCTGATAAAGAAGGTCAAGCATTTTGGGAATCGAGTTTTGGTAGCGGCCCAGTAACTGAAGCTCAAAAAGCTAGCTTCATGCAGTCTGCCAATTCTGTAATCGGTGCAGAAACAAAATCTGCGCTTGAAGATGCGTATTCTAAAAATGATGTAGGGGCTATCAATAAACTTATTGCCGACAATAGAATTACGGCTGAGAATATTGGCGATACATGGAAAGGGTTTGACACCTCTGGTATTACTGGTTTGCAGTTATACACACCCCCTGCTGCAAACAACACGGCAACAAACACAGATACTTCTGGCATAGCCACATTAAACAACACGGGGGCTACTACGGGGGCTACTACGGGGGCTACTACGGCTGGCACCAATTTAAACGCGTTCTCTAACGACTACACTGGCGCAAACATTAACGACTACATTGCCAACAATAAACTGGATGCCGCAGGTATTATTGCCGCAGGTAAGCAATTTAACGTTGATCCCGCACAAATTACTGCGGCTCAAAATGCCCAAAACATTGTGACCAATGTGTACCGCAATGTACTTGGCCGTGATCCAGATCCTGCGGGTCTTTCTTGGTGGACTAACCAGATCATGAACGGCGACCGTACAGGCGCCGAGATGTACGAAGAGTTTAAGAAGAGTGCCCAAAGTTTGCTGGTTGGTAACTCAAAAGAACTTTTCAAAGAGATGTCTCTTGCTGATGCTACAAAAGAATATGGCGGGTACCAATCTGCTGACAAGAGAACTATTGCCGATGAGTGGATACGCAACACGCTTGGCCGTGAAGTGACTGAAGATGACCGCAAACAGCAGTGGTACAAAGACGCGTCAAACAGTTCCGTAATGAACACGGTTGGTAAAGCTGAAGACATTTACAGCAAATTCAAAAACTTTGCCTACGAAAATTCTGGAAACACTGTAAAACAAAAAATTGCAGAAGCTAAAGCCACGCTCTCTAAAAACGGGCTTACTGAAGCAGATGTTCTACGTCAGACAGGTAAGACTATTGCCGAGTTAGTTGGTAGCGGCATGAACCTTGAAAATGATCTTTTTAAAGCGTCTCAACTGCGCAAGCCCGGAGAAAAAGCTGGGTTTGACTTTAACTCTATTAAAAAACCCGTAGTCAAACCAATAATCAATGATTTTTCAAACACCGTAACTCCCGGCGGTTTCTACGGCAACGACACAGGTAATGCGCTTACTAGCACTCCCGGCGATATTACTCAAAATGCTGACGGTACTGTGACTGTTCAGCCTAATATCCCCGGTCGTCCAACAGGCGGGTTCACTGGTATCCAGCAAATAAAAGACGCTTACACAGCAGGCGGTGGTAGTTTAGGCTTTACGTCCAGAGTACCAAGAAACATGGACGAGTTTAACCAGATGTATAACAAACAGACTGGCGACTCTGAGGCGGCATACAATTTTCTGATGGGTAGGGGCGCTGCTAAATACCCCATGAAGACTGTTTCACCTAATGTTGCTATGCCGTACGCTGAGTCTGTGCTTGGTAAAAAGACTTCTGCTTTGAAGGCTGCGCCCACTGCTGACGACTTCATTACTGTTGGTGACGTTAAATACGATTTGACTAACCCCGCAACAAAACCTCCAGCCGACAGCAAAGGCACATGGACATGGAACACATTTAAAAAACGTTGGTTGCAAGTAGCGGCTGACGGCACTGTTATAAGCGATGGCGGTGGTGATGGTGGCGATGGGGGTGGAGGTGGTGGAGGTGGCGGTGGCGGTGGTGGTACTGGATCTGGCACAGGTACTGGCGCAGGAGACCCCGGTGCTGGCGGCACAGGCGCTACTGCTGGAACTGCTAGTGCTAAAGGCGGTTTGCTACGAAGAAGCTATGCTGAAGGTGGCTACGCCATCGGTGGCGGCCTTGGCTCTCTGGGCTCTTACTCTGATGGCGGTCGTTTACTTAAAGGCCCCGGAGACGGTGTGTCTGACAGCATCCCTGCAACCATTGGCCGCAAGCAACAACCCGCACGTCTTGCCGATGGTGAGTTTGTAATCCCCGCACGTATCGTGTCTGAGTTGGGTAACGGCTCAACAGAT
>Ga0208975_1000499_pt1 | contig 18754 bp, 20 predicted proteins | sample GreLakmeER78MSRF_FD_187700 | JGI IMG/M metagenome (GOLD analysis project Ga0208975, IMG submission 187700) | Freshwater lentic microbial communities from great Laurentian Lakes, MI, USA - Great Lakes metaG ER78MSRF (SPAdes) | ecosystem: Environmental > Aquatic > Freshwater > Lake | place: Great... | reverse complement strand
TAATGTCTGTCATCATAGCTTTCATTTCGTATGGTACACCGGGCATGCATATAAAAACAGTATTATTTTTTTTCATCCAAATACTTGGCGCTGTTCCATTTTTATTTAAAATTACTTGGCAGCCTTTAGGAACTAATGCTTGATTATAATTTGTTGGTAATAGTTTTTTATCTCTTTTTAAAAAATAATCTGAAACCATTTTTAAAACTGTTTCGTTTATGACTAATTCAGTATTAAAAAACTTTGCAATTGTTTTTTTTGTAATATCATCTTTGGTTGGTCCTAAGCCTCCGGTTACAAATACAAAGTCTGCTCGTAAAGTAGCCTCTTCAAACGCTTTAATGATCTCTGCCTCATTATCCGAAACGCTTGCCATATGAACAATTTTAATTCCAGTTAAATTTAATTGCTGGGCAATCCAAACACTATTTGTATTGGTTATTTGGCCTATTAAAATTTCGTCGCCAATGGTTAAAATTTCTGCTTTCATGAAAGAGCTGTGCTTATCTAATCTGTATAAAATTCATTAATTTAAATTAATCAAAAAAATTATTTAACTTGTAATTATTAATTATTAATTTTACACAAATTGCAGTTTAAATAAAACAATTATTTCTTCATTATCATTAATTTTAATTCTATTCCATTATGAAACTTTTTATCTATTGTTTTTGTTTATTTTTTTCTACTACTTTTTTTTCACAATCTTTTAAAAATGCATTAAATCAAGGAAAAGACAAGCTTGGCGCTTTAAATGCTCCTAAATCTAATTTATCAAGCGAAGAAATTGTAGCTGGATTAAAAGAAGCCCTTAATGTTGGCGCTTCTGGTGCTTCTGGCTTAGCAAGTAAAATGGATGGGTTTTATAAAAACCCTGCTATCTTTATTCCATGGCCCGAAGAAGCAAAAGATATGAAGTCTAAATTAAGCGGTATGGGTATGTCTAATAAAATAATTGAGTTTGAACAAAGTCTAAATAGAGCCGCTGAAGAAGCATCAAAAACTGCCGCAACTATTTTTTTAGATGCTATTAAAAACATGAGCGTTCAAGATGGTTATAGTATTTTAAAGGGGACTGAGCATGCAGCAACCGAATACTTAATAAAAACCACTTCTAGTCCTTTAAAAAATAAATTTATGCCAATTGTAAAAGAAGCTATTTCTAAAACAAAAGTTACCGCCTATTGGGAGCCTTTAGCAAATACTTATAATACAATACCTTTTGTAAAAAAACAAAATCCAAACTTAGATGAATATATTACAGATAAAGCAATCGCAGGATTAATGTATTTAATTGCTGAGGAAGAAGCTAAAATAAGAAAGGATCCAATGGCTAGAGCTTCAGAATTACTAAAGAAAGTTTTTGGAAATTAAAAACTATTTAATTTTTTACATTATTTGTTTTTGATTACTAATCTTTTTTGTATCAACTTAAATTCAGATTTCAAAATCCCTAGAAGCCAATTGTTTTTCATTAGTAATAAGTTGAATAGAATATTTCCCTTTTGCAAATCCCTTAAGAGAAACATTTAAATCTAACTCATTTTTTATGCTTGGATCTAGCCAAAAACTTTTTATTTGACCTGTCCAAATTCCTTTATTATTTACAATAATTAGTGTAGCGTAATTTAATTTTTCGTTTGAATATTCTAACTTTCCTCTTAATGATATTGGATAATTAGAAATTTGCCCAGTTGAATATTGAAAATTTTTGGTAAGTAATTTATACCAAGGTATAGGCTCTCTTTTAATTGATGCAACCATATGTCTTAGTGGAAGAGCTATCGAATCGTTTATTTCGGTAATACTTGCAGTTACTCTGTTGTCACTTATAGCCCAAACAGCAGTTTGTTCGGTAGTTTGATTAAATGAGTTTACATTTAAATAATTTGCCAACTTAACCAAATTAGTGTCTGCTAACTTATTTAATCCATATTCTAAGCCTGTGAATGGGCCTCGATTGGAAGCCTGACAACAATATCCTTTTATTTTAATGCTTTTTTCTTCAGATAATCTCAATCCTAATAATTCTTCTTTTACTATTAAAATATCCTGATAATTATCATCTAAAGAATTTAATTTACGACCAGCTTCAATTAAAATAATTAAAGAATCTTTTGTTAAATTTTTTATTTGTATTGTCATACAAGATCCCTGATATGCCCCTAAGCTATAGGCTTTAGCTTTTACAAGTTTTAAATCCAAAGCATCTTGTAAACAAATTTTTCTGTGTTTCGCTTGAGCTTGAAAACATCCTATTAACAAACTCATTATAATTAAACGTTTCATATGTAGCCTCCTTTTAACATAATAAGTAAATATCTTTGTTTTGGTTACATTATTATATTTTGTATTTTGCTTTCTATAATCTATTTATATGGAAAGATTTACAGGAATAATAGGTATTCTGCTAATTTTTGGAATTGCTTTATTATTATCAAATAATCGTAAGGCAATTAACTTGCGTTTAATTTTTAGTGGGCTTGCCTTACAAATTACAATTGCTTTTTTGGTTTTAAAAGTTTCGTTTATTACTCATTTTTTTGGGTTAATAGGCAAAGGAATGTCTAAAATAGAACAGTTTGCTACCCAAGGTGCCTCTTTTGTTTATGGAGGAATAATGGTGGATAATCATCAAGGGTCTGCATTATCTTATGGAATGCAGCAAACATTTGTATTTGCATTTAGTGTAACGGCTACGATAATATTAGTTTGCGTGCTTGTTGCAATTTTATACCACATTGGCATTATGCAAAGAATTATTTCGGTGATTGCTAAAGTAATGAATGTAGTTATGCGAGCAAGTGGTGCCGAAGCTCTTAGCAATGTTGCTAGTGCTTTTGTTGGGCAAGTTGAGGCTCAAGTATTAATAAGACCCTATTTATCAAGTATGACTAAAAGTGAATTGCTTTCTTCAATGTCAGGCAGCATGGCTTGTATTGCTGGAGGGATTTTAATTGTTTACGTTAATATGGGAGCTAAAGCTGAATATCTTCTTGCGGCTAGTTTAATGGCTGCACCTGCGGCTTTAGTTATTTCAAAAATTATTTTACCTGAAACGGAAGAGTCTGTTACAAAAGGCAAAGTAAAACTTGAAGTAAAAAAAGAACATACAAATTTAATAGATGCTATTTCGCATGGAGCTTCCGATGGGATGAAAATATCCATCAATGTTATTGCCATGCTAATCGGTTTTATTGGATTAATTGCTTTAATAAACTATGGTTTAGGAAAAATATATCCAGAACTTTCTTTAGACTTCATCTTTGGAAAATTATTTTATCCAATGGCCTGGAGTATGGGTGTTCCCTATCAAGACGTTCAACAAGTAGCAACATTAATGGGACAAAAATTATCAATCAACGAGTTTGTTGCTTTTGACACTTTAACACATAAATTAGCAAAGCCATTAAGCGAAAAAGGATTAATTATTGCCAGCTTTGCTATTTGTGGTTTTGCTAATTTTAGTTCGGTAGGTATGCAAATAGGAGGTATTGGCGCATTAGCTCCAGAAAGACGAGCCGATTTAGCAAAATTAGGGATGAGGGCTTTAATTAGTGGAACTTTAGCTAGTTATTTATCTGCAACAATTGCTGGAATGATGATTTAAAAAAACTTAATAAATTTATTTACATTAATTTTTATTGAAAATTAAATTAAAATTTTTCCGTCTTTCATCATTAAAATTCTGTCTGCCTTTTTAGCTAAATCGTTGTTATGAGTTACGATAACAAAAGTTTGATTGTACAATTCTCTTAATTTAAAGAATAACTCATGCAACTCTGAGGCGTTTTGACTATCTAAATTTCCGCTAGGCTCATCTGCAAAAATAACCGAAGGATTATTAATAAGAGCACGAGCAACCGCAATTCGTTGTTGCTCACCTCCACTTAATTCGGATGGTTTATGAAGCGCTCTATTCGATAAATTAAAAAGCTCTAATAATTCATAGGCTCGATTTTCTGACTCTTTTTTACTTTTATTAGCAATAAATGCAGGGAGACAAATATTTTCAAGCGCATTAAATTCCGGAAGTAATTGATGAAACTGAAAAACAAAACCTATTTGTGAATTTCTAAAAGCAGCTAATTTTTTATCATTTAGTTTAAATACATCTTGATTATTAATAATAAGTTCTCCCTGCGAAGGCCTATCTAATGTGCCTAAAATAGTTAATAGGGTTGTTTTACCAGCACCCGAAGATCCAACTATCGAAACAATTTCTCCCTGTTGAATGCTTATATCAAGTCCCTTTAAAATTTCTAGGTCATTAAATTTTTTGTGAATGTTTTTTCCAATAATCATATTATACTAAATATAAATAACACATCAAGGTAATAATTATTATTCCAATAGCATCTAATAAAAATCCAACCCTTAGCATATCTCTAATTTGAATGTCTTTAGTGCCAAAAACTATTGTATTTGCTGCGGTTGCGATAGGCAACATAAAACCTAAAGATGCGGCAAAAGTAGCTGGCATCATTAACAACAAGGGGGGTAAATCTAAATCTTTTTGTAAAGCGATCATAATTGGAATGACTAATTGAATACTAGCAATGTTAGAGGCAAACTCACTAATAATTGTAACTACAATACAAATACATAAAATAATAAATATCGGAGACACTCCTTTTAGAACTTGCAAATTTGCCGCTAACCAATTACTTAAACCTGAAATTTCAAACCCATAAGCTAGAGCAAAACCAGAACCAAACATTAAAATAATATCATAACGAAGTTTCTTTGCATCTTCCCATATTAATAAAGCCTGCCCATCATTTTTTTTAGACGGAATTAAAAATAACAACATGGCTGCAAGCAAAGCCACAAATGAATCATCCATAAATTTTGGAACAATAAAAAGATGATTCCATCCATAAAATTTAAAGTTTCCAAAATCTATGTCTGCTCTTGAAAACCATAATAAAATTGACATAATAAAAATACTAAATACCCATTTTTCTTCCCAAGCAAAAACGCCTAATTGTTTGTACGAAATTTTAAAATAAGCCTTATCAATGTTTAACTTAACTTTATTATAAATAAAATAATAAAACAATACTAAAAATGTAATTAATAAAAAAAGTGAAGAAATGGGATAGGCAATCGCACTCCATTTCAAAAAATTCAAATCTGTGTTTAAAGGAAAAGCTTGGTGATATGCTTTAAAAAAATACATGTTTGGCGGGGTTCCAACTGGTGTGGCTAATCCACCAATGGTTGCCGAAAAAGCTAATCCCAATAATAATGCCGCTGCAAATTTACCTTGATTTTTTTCAATATATTGTTTAGTTTCCTGAATTAATGCTAGTACTGCACTAAAAAGCATCATTGTTGTAGCTGTATTACTTATCCAATTACTAATTAAATAAGTAGCTAGCATAACGCCAAACAAAATAGTTCCTGGCTTTGTTCCAACAATTGATAATATTTTAAGCGCAATGCGTTTATGTAAACACCATTTTTCTATAGCAAAAGCCAACAAAAAACCACCAATAAATAAAAAGATGATGCTATCTGAATATTGTTGTGCTACAATTTTACAATCACTAATTCCTAAAACGGGCAACATTAAAACTGGAATTAGTGCAGTAACTGCGAGGCCCACGGCTTCGGTAAACCACCACACACACATCCAAATAGTAATTCCAGCCATTAAGGTGACTTGTCGGTTAGATGGGTCTAAATCGATGAAAAGCCAAATTAGTGCTGCTAATAATGGACCTAATATTTGAAAAATATGTTTTTTGTGAATCTTCAATAAATGATAAATAAGTTTAAATTATTGTTGAAGATAATTAAAATTCAAAGTCAATTTAATTATTTTGTTAATTTTGTTTTATATGTCGAAAGTGATAGACAAGGTAAAAAATTTATGGCATTTTGTTTCAGTAAAAATTTGGAAAATTAGGCTAGATAAAGTCAATAAAAGACAAGGCGTATTATTGCGACAGCTAAGAATTTTATTTCTTTCTATTCAGGGCTTTTACGAAGATAAATGTTTTACAAAAGCTACAGCTCTTACATTTTATACTATTTTCTCAATTGTACCTGTTCTAGCGCTAGTTTTTGCAATTTCTAAAGGCTTTGGATTTGAAAAAAATTTACAAGAACAATTGCTAATTAACTATCCTGAATATACTCAGCTTTTAAATAAAGCATTTGTATATGCTGGATCAATGTTACAAAATACCCAAAGCGGATTAATTGCTGGATTTGGGATTGTTTTATTATTATGGAGTGTGATTAAATTATTAGACAGCGTTGAAGAAATATTTAATGAAATATGGGAAATAAAAAAAGGAAGAACTTTATTAAGAAAATTAACAGATTATATAACAGTAATGATAATTAGTCCTGTTCTTATGATTTTAGCTGGAGGTATTATTTTATCTATCGAAAATCATATTGGGAATATACATCTGTTAAGTGTATTAAACATAATTCTAATTAAATTATTTGCATATTGTTTAATCATGGCTGTTTTTACTTGTTTATATTTAGTTATGCCAAATACAAAAGTTAATTTAAAATCAGCAGCTATTGCTGGACTTATAGCTTCTATTATGTTTCAAATATTAGAATGGGCTTATGTAAAATTTCAAATTGGAGCCAACTCACTCAATGTTATATATGGTGGTTTTGCAGCTTTACCTTTGTTTTTAATTTTAATACAATATAGTTGGTATGTAGTATTATTTGGAGCTGAAATTGCTTTTGCAAATGAACATGTAGACCAATATGAATTAAAAAATGAAATAAATAAACTAAGTTCGCGATACAAAAAAATAATTTCCCTAATGATAGCTAATGTGGTTTCGAAAAGATTTTATAATGGAGAGAAACCACTCTCTGACATTGAAATATCAGAACAATTAGACATCCCTTATAGGTTAGCTAGAATGATTATTAATGACTTTACCGAGACTGGAATTTTTAATGAAATAAAATCTGAAAACACAAAAGAAATTCGATATCAACCGGGAGTTACTGAAAGCAAATTCACAGTGAATTATATAATCGAAACCATAGATAAAAAAGGAACCAACACATTGCCCATTAGTGATACTAATGAATTAATTCATATTAATAAACTTGTAGAAGATATGGATAAAATATTTCACAATAATATAGGTAATACACTTGTGCACAATCTTGTAAAATAATTTGAAACAATTTTTTTTTATATCTACTTATTATTTCTTACTACTAAGTAATGTCAATCTATTTGCTAAATCGACGCAAATTTTACCTTCAGATAGCATAATAAGAAAACCATCCTCCACTATAATTAAATATTCTCATCCTCGCATACCTACTATTATGAGTGCTATTTTACCTGGCTTAGGACAATTACATAATAAAAAATTATGGAAAGTGCCAATTATTTATTCTGGACTTATTGGATTTGGCTACTATTATAAGATAAACAATGAAGAGTATAATAAATACAGATCGAGTGTGATTAATTATTATGATAATGATCCAAGTACAATACCTGCAATATCAAATTACTCTGGCGAACAATTACAAAGTTTAAAATTAAGTTATAAAAAAAGTAGAGATTTGGCAGCTATCGGATTAGTAATAGTTTATCTTTTCAATATTATAGATGCAAATGTAGATGGACACTTAAAATCTTTTGATGTGAGTGATGACTTAAGTTTAAAAATAGATCCTTGGCAAAACATTTATCAAGACTCTTATAATAATTACAATACATCCTTAGGCTTATCAATTAAATTAAATTTTAAATAAAATGAAAATTGCTTTATTCGGTTATGGGAAAATGGGAAAAGAAATTGAAACCCTTGCAACAAAAAATAATCACGAAATTGTTTTGATTGTTGATAGTACCAACTCTGATTTATTAACCTCATCTGATTTAAAAAAAGCCGATGTAGCTATAGAATTTAGCAGGCCAGACGCTGTTATATCAAATATTACAACTTGTTTTAATGCGAATTTGCCAATTGTTGTTGGAACCACTGGATGGCATGATAATTTTAAATCAGTAGAAAAATTATGTAAACAAAAAAAAGGAAGTTTGTTTTATGCATCTAATTTTAGTTTAGGGGTAAACTTATTTTTTAAAGTAAATACTTACTTAGCAGAATTGATGAATAAATACGAAGATTATGAAGTTAGTCTGGAAGAAATTCATCATCTCCATAAATTAGATAAACCAAGTGGCACAGCAATTACATTAGCAAATAAAATTATTGATAAAATAGATCGTAAAAAAAATTGGAGTATTTTAAATAAAAATAAGGATACAGTTTTTATCAAAGATATACGCGAAGGATCTGTTTCAGGTACACACATCATCAAATATAATTCTACTATTGACGATATTGAAATTATGCATAAAGCCCACAACCGAAAAGGGTTTGCTCAAGGCGCCATTATTGCTGCGGCGTTTTTAAAAGATAAAAAAGGTATTTATACTATGAACGATATTATTTAATCAACGGATTTATTCAATAAAATAATGAACTATCATTGGATAAAAATATTTGATAATCAAACTGAGCTAGAAACTCTCATTCCAATAAACACAATAATAGTATTTGAATTACGAAACGAAAAAATTTGTGTTACACAAACTCAAAATGGATTTTTTGCAGTTCAAGATAAATGCCCTCATAATGGCGCAAGTTTAAGTAAAGGCTTTTGTAACAAAAACAATGAAATTATTTGCCCACTTCATCGCTATTCTTTTAATTTAGAAAATGGAAAAGCTACCTCTGGCGGAGCATTTGCCCTTAAAACATACCCCATACAAAGTAAAAAAAATGGGGTATTTATTGGTATAGAATCTAAATGGTGGGAAATGTAATAGATTAATAAAATAAAAAATGGTTTTTGTTTAGCGTACTAAATCCATTTTTGTAAAAACTCTTACAGGATATAAGGCGGCAAAAAATCCTATCAGCATAATAACACTAAAAATCCAAACAAAATCATTTAGCCTTAAATCTATTGGATAATAAGGGATAATAAATTCATTGCCAAACTTTACTAAATGATATTTTAATTGAAGCCAACAAATAAACAAACCAATTATTAATCCTAAAGTGGCTCCAATTCCAGTAATCAAAAAACCTTCTCTCATAAAAATATTTCGAATTAGAGGCAAACTAGCCCCTATGCTGTGTAATGTTTTTATGTCTTTACGTTTTTCAATAATTAACATAGTTAAAGCGCCAATAATATTAAATGTTGCAATAACCAAAATAAAAGCTAAAATAATAAAAGTGGCAAGCTTTTCTGTTTCTAAAACTTTAAATAAGGAGTCGTTTAATTGATATCTATTCTTTACATCAAACCTTGACCCCATTTTTTTTATTAAGATTGCTTGCACTTCTTCTGTCTTATCTTTATCACAAGATATTTCTAAAGCTGTAATTTTAGTGGGCGAATCAAATAATTTTTTTGCCGTTTCAATATTCACAAAAGCATATTGATAATCAAAATCATCATTTAAACTAAAAACACCGCATGGCGAACAATAGATTTGATTTAAGTTATCATCCGGATTTAATGAGTTCGACTTGCCTCTAACTGGGCTAAATAAAACTAAATCTGAACTCAATTCTCCTACATTTACTTGTAATTGATCTGCTACTCCTCGACCTAAAATTATTTTAGAATGAATTGAATCATTTAATCCATAGATGCCTTGCACAATTGCGGAATCAATTTTTGTTACTGTATTAAAATACTTATCAATTCCTTTAATTGAAACAAGAGTTTGCTTATCGAAATTTTTTAGGAGGGCTTTGTCGCTTATTGTTTGAGAAATTGCTAAAACACCATCTATCAATTTCAACTCATTTAATTCAACATTGCTAATTTTAAAATACTTTCCTGAAATTGGTGTTACTTTTAAATCGGGCTCAAACACATTATACAAATTAGCAACTGTGCTAGTAAGCCCATTCATGGCACTTAAAATAACAATTAATGCTGCAGTGGTAATGGCAATAGCAGCAATACTAATCCAACTAATTATGTTGATGGCATTATTAGATTTTTTTGAAACTAAATAACGCTTTGCTATATAAAACGAAAAATCCAAATGCTACTTTTTTAAAAGCGCTTCAATTTTCATAGCATAATCGAGCGAGTCATCAATAAAAAACATTAACTCTGGCACAATACGTAATTGTTTTCCAATAATAAGCCCAAGCTTTTTACGAATAACATTATTCTGATCTTGTATTAATTTAAAAGTGATTGCCTTATCTTTAGTTGCCATAATACTTAAGTATATTTTTGCAGAACTTAAGTCTGGACTAATTCTTACAGTTGTTACAGTAATAAATCCACCACCAAAAAGTGATTTAGATTCACTTCTAAAAATTTCGGCTAATTCTTTAGCCAATAATTTATTTACTTTTTGTTGTCTAAGGCTTTCCATATGACAAATGTAATGAGATTTTTGTAGTATATTAGCTAATAATTTTATAAAAAGTCCTTATTATTAAGAATGAAAAAACTATTTTCAGTTTTAAAATATACAAAAAACTATAAAAGTTACACTGCCCTAAATATCATTTTTAATATTTTATTTGCGATATTATCTGCCTCTACTTTGGCATTAATAGCTCCATTTTTAGACCTTTTATTTAAAAATGACTTGATTGGATTAAATATAATTTTACAAAAAGGCTTATCTAAATTTTCTTTCAGTTCAAGTTATTTTCAAAATTTTTCTAACTACTATTTAGCGATTCTCATTATAAAAAAAGGAAAAATAGGGGCATTAATTCTTATTTGTTTAAGTGTATTAATTCTTACTTTTTTAAAAAACACTTGCCGTTATTTTGCTCTTTATTTTATTGCGCCAATAAGAACAGGAGTAGTTAGAGATTTAAGAAATAAGATGCATAAAAAAGCACTTGAATTGCCCCTAAGTTATTATAGTGAAGAAAAAAAGGGGGATTTGATTAGTAGAATGACCGTAGATGTTCTAGAGATTGAATGGAGTATCATGCAAACACTTGAAATGATTTTTAGAGAGCCGCTTACTATTTTTATTTTGTTTAGTTTAATGTTATTAATTAGTATAAAACTAACCCTTTATATTTTATTATTACTCCCAATTGCCGCTCTTATCATTGTCTTATTAGGAAAAAGTTTAAAAAATGCTTCACTTAAAACAAAAGAAACTTTAGGCCAAATTATTAGTATTATAGAAGAAAGTTTAGGGAGTTTAAAAGTAATTAAAGCATTTGGCGCCGAACTTGCTATGTTTACTAAATTCGAATCTCTTAATCAAACATTTTTTAAACAATCAACTAAAGTTTATCGTAAAACAGATTTAAGTTCTCCACTTACTGAAATAATTGTTACAGGAATTTTAATGCTCGTTCTATTTTTAGGAGGTAAAATGGTTTTTTCTGAAGAACTTTCTGCTGCATTATTTATTAGTTACTTCGCGCTTGCTTCTCAGTTAATACCTCCAATTAAACAAATAACAAATTCTTATAACAATATTCAAAAAGGTATCGCTAGTGAAGAACGAATTAATAAAATTTTAAATGCTGACAGTAAAATTTTTGATTCCGAAAATGCAATAGAATTAATTCAATTTAATAACACCATCGAATACAAAGATCTATCGTTTAGCTATGATCAGGGCAACAACAACACCGTTTTAAAAAATATTAATTTATGTATTAAAAAAGGTAAAACTATTGCTTTAGTTGGTCAAAGCGGAAGCGGCAAAACAACCTTAGTCGATTTGCTATGTCATTTCTACGAAAACGATAAGGGGCAATTACTAATTGATGGGATAGATATTAAGAACATAAAAATAAAAAGTTTAAGAAGTCATATTGGAGTTGTTACTCAAGAAAGTGTTCTTTTTAATGATAACATCATGAATAACATCGCTTTTGGATTGGAAAATGTCGATGAAAAAAAGATTATTGAAGCTGCTAAAATTGCAAATGCACACGAATTTATTCAGCAATTACCTCAAGGGTATTTTACAAATATTGGCGACAGAGGCGGGAAATTAAGTGGTGGTCAAAGACAAAGAATAAGTATTGCAAGGGCCGTTCTCCGAAATCCAGCGATATTAATTTTAGATGAAGCTACCTCTGCTTTAGATACAGAAAGTGAAAAGTTAGTTCAAGAAGCACTAACCAATTTAACTAAAAATCGCACTAGCATTGTTATTGCTCATCGTCTTTCTACAATCGCTAATGCCGACGAAATCATTGTGATGCACCAAGGCGAAATTATCGAACGTGGAAATCACACAGAATTGCTAGCACTAAAAGGCACCTATAAAAAATTATGCGAAATGCAAAGCTTTAAATAAGTACTTAGTAATTTAAATATTTATAATTCTTCCCTAACGATTAACATCTAATTATCAATAACTATTCCTTTTCAGCTTCTATTATTGAACTTTAAAAATTAATTTAGATTTTATATGAGTGGACGATTATTTATAGTGCCAACCCCTATAGGAAATCTAGAAGACATTACTCTTCGCGCCATTAACACCTTAAAAGAAGTTGACTTAATTTTAGCTGAAGATACACGCACTTCTTCTTTTTTATTAAAACATTTAGGTATTTCAAAGCCTTTAAAATCATATCATCAACACAACGAACATAAAATTTTAGACGAACTTATTACTCAATTAAACTCCGGAAAAAATATTGCCTTAATCTCCGATGCAGGCACCCCTGGCATTTCAGACCCAGGTTTTTTATTAATTAGAGAAGCTATAGAAAAAAAAATTTCGATTATTTCTTTACCTGGAGCCACCGCTTTTGTGCCAGCTCTTATTAATAGCGGCTTGCCTTGCAACGAATTTAGTTTTTATGGCTTTTTGCCTCAAAAAAAAGGCAGGCAAACTCGTTTAAAATTATTAGAACTCGAAGAAAAAACATTTATCGTTTACGAATCCCCATTTAGATTAGTAAAATTATTACAAGAATTACAAAAGCACTTGGGTGCTTCACGAAAAGCATGCGTTTGCCGTGAACTAACCAAACTTTTTGAAGAAACAAAACGAGGGACTCTAGAAGAATTAATTCTATTTTATAATTCAAAGCCGGTTAAAGGCGAAATAGTAGTGGTGGTTCAAGGAAATAAAAACATAGACTTAGAAACAGAAACAAATGAGTAGATATCAAAATATTGGTGCTCCTCCCGGCACTATGCATTATAGTGGTACGCATGAAGGTAAACGAATTAGGATTACCCTTATTGAATTTAACGATGCCGATTTTTTTGAACAAGATTTTTATGACCTTTCAGAATGCTTTAATCAAATAAAACCTAACATGGTTAAATGGATAAATGTTGAAGGGGTTCATAACTTAGATGTGATCGAGTCAATTGGTAAACATTATAACATTCATCCGCTTACAAAAGAAGACATTGTGCATGTAGACCAAAGACCAAAATTTGAAGAATACGATAATTATATTCTTTCTATCATGAAAATGATTATTTATGAAAAAGAAGTGCATGCCGAACAACTTTCGATTATTCTTACAAAAGATACGGTTATCTCTTTTCAAGAACCTGATGGTGGTGATGCTTTTGATTTAATAAGAACTCGTTTAAGACAACATAAAGGAAGGGTTAGAAAATTAGGAGCAGATTATTTATTTTATGCTCTAATGGATGCTGTTGTAGATTATTACTTTTCGGCACTCGAAAAAATTGGCGATAAAGTAGAGGAAATTGAAGAAGCTATTATTAATGATCCTAAACATCAATCGCTACTGCAGCTATATAAATTAAAACGCCAAATAATTTATCTTCGAAAACAAGTTTGGCCACTTCGCGATATGCTTAGTAATTTATTGCGATCTGAATCGAAATTTATTTCCTCAAATACTCAACTTTTTTTTAGAGACTTGCAAGATCACAGCACTCGTATTATTGATACTATAGAAACCTTCCGCGATTTACTAAGTGGGATAATGGATGTTTATTTAAGTACAAATTCAAATAAAATGAACGAGGTGATGAAAGTGTTAACCATCATCTCCACTATATTTATTCCGGTAACATTTATTGTTGGAGTGTACGGAATGAATTTTGAATTTATGCCTGAATTAAAATCTAAATACGGTTATGCTGCCGTATGGATAGTCATGCTAGGTATGATGGGGGGACTAGTCTATTACTTTAAACGCAAAAAATGGATTTGAATCTTTTTATTAAGAAAGTTCAACGGCATCTGGATACTTTGCCTTCCAATTTTTTAAACTTTCTTTTGTTCTAACAGTAATTACTGTTTTGCTATCTATGCGTAATTTTAATATATAAGTAGTGCCTTTAATTTCCGGTTTTTTTATTTTTGTTGCTGCCCTCATGATTTTCCTTAACTTTCTTAATAGTTTAACACAAATAAAAGCATTATGTTGGATTTCTAACGTTAAAATAAGTCAATTTATTACTAGTATTTAACTAAATGAAAATCGCCCCTAGAATATAGGGGCGAAAGACCTAAATATGAAGGTAAACTTACTTAAGTTGATTAATTACTGCAGTAAATGCTTCTGGATGATTCATTGCTAAATCGGCTAATACTTTACGATTTAATTTTAACCCTTTTGCGTTTAATTTTCCAATAAACTCAGAATAACTCATGCCATGTTCTCTTACTCCGGCATTAATACGCTGAATCCACAATCCACGCATAGTACGTTTTTTGTTTTTACGATCTCGATAAGCGTAGGTTAAACCTTTTTCTAGAGTGTTTTTGGCAATTGTCCAAACATTTCCTCTAGCACCCCAATAACCTTTGGTTAAATTAAGGATTTTTTTTCTGCGAGCCCTACTGGCTACATGATTTACACTTCTTGGCATTTTTTTTAATTTTTGGTTTTAAATGTTAGTGTTAGCTTCTGGCTAAACTTTTTTACTAAAATTTTGGCTGCTTAAGCAACCGCTTTGTTGGTAATTTTAAAAGAATTAAATGTTTAACATAAATTTCACATTCTTAGTATCAGCAGCACTTACAAGGCCCATTTTACCTAAAGAACGTTTACGGTCTTTTTCTTTTTTGGTTAAAATGTGCTGCTTGAAAGCATGCTTTCTTTTAATTTTACCTGTTCCAGTAAGCTTAAATCGCTTTTTTGCACTGGAATTAGTTTTCATTTTTGGCATGTGTTCTATTTTTTAAGGATGGCAAAGATAATGGTTTATTCGGTTTTAGCAAAAGAAAAATGAGCAAAAACAGCCTAATTATAAAGAAATTTAATTATAAAAATAAATTAATAAAAGAATAAATTAAATTTAGAAATAAAACTGCAAACGTATAGCGCCTGATGGGCCATATATTGTGTTATTATTACTCGTGCCTAATATTAAAGAATTGGTTACCGTTCCTTCTATTGTTTGTGTTCCGATAGATGGCCCGCTAAGCCCTTGCGAACCTATTGATTCTGATGTAGTTGAAGATTGGGTATTAATTGTAAATCCTAAGCCCCATCCAAATTCACCTCCAATTGAAAGCTTTGGTGCAACAAAATACTCAGCACCAAAAAATGTGCGAAGACCAAATCCAATTCTGGTTGGATCTTTTGATTCAGTTATTCTTGCTAATTTACCATAATTGTTTGTAAAAACATTGCTTTTGCCAACAAATGAATCTTCTTGGGTTACATCAACAGACTTTGTGTTTATTGCATTTGGAGATAATGCATTACCATATAGATAGGATGTGCCACCAGAATTAGCAGACAAGCCTAACTCAAAACCATATATTCCTTGTAAACGAGTTTTACCTTTGCGTTTTTCGACACCAAATGATATTGCAAAAGATGTTGAAGTAGTCGTAAATGAATTTTCTTCTTCACGGTTTACAGTTGGAAAAGTTAAAGGATTAGCGTCACTTCTATTACTTACCATTTTTCTATCAGTAAAATTTGAGTAGCCAATGTTTAGCGCACCACGATAGGCAAAACTAGAATCCTTAAATCTTTTTATCGAAATTGAAAGATTAGTATTAGCAAAATCCCAAGTTGGTGCAACGTTGTTAGCTGTCTTCCCAAAAAAATTACCTAAATAGTCTAAAAAAGGATTGGCGTTTATGCCTATACCAATATCGTGTGCTTGCGGCAATATACGATCTCCTCTTTTTGAAGTTAAATACTGCTCTTTTTTTATAGTAATGCGTTCATCTTTTTTTGATGTAACATGGTCATCTTTTTTTGTTGTAAAATGATCGTCTTTTTTTGTTGTGAGGTGATCGTCTTTTTTTGTTGAACCAGGTATCAGATGCTCATCTTTATTTGATGGATGAGCGTCTTGAGCAAATGCGAATGTTACATTAAGGGCTAATAATAATAATAATATTTTTTTCATGATTTAAAATTGCTTTGATACTCCTGATTAATTTTGGTAAAGATACAACAAAAAAAAAATGTTAACGCAAATTTATTAAGGATTAATTTTAGTCAAAATAAAATTAATTAAAAAATTATGTCCTATTTAAATTGATTTATAAAAAAGAAAGAAATTAATTATCGTTTAACTGCTGCCACAATAAATCTTTGAGTTGTTGTATATTTTTCTGACTGGCAGATGAAAAGAAAATAAACGTCACTTTGTTTTTTCCTTTTAAACGTTTATTTAAATCTTTTCGCATTTCTTCTTCTAATTCATCATCCATCATATCGGCTTTACTGATGGCTAAAATTCGTTTTTTATCTAATAATTCGGGGTTAAACTTTTTTAATTCGTTTAATAAAATTTTATATTCATCAACAATATCCTTACTATCACAACTCACTAAAAATAATAAAGAAGAATTTCTTTCAATGTGTCGTAAAAATCTTAACCCTAGACCCTTTCCTTCGTGAGCACCCTCAATAATACCAGGAATATCTGCTACCACAAAACTTTTATAATCACGATATGGCACAATCCCCAAATTTGGCACCAAGGTTGTAAATGGATAATTTGCAATTTCGGGTTTGGCGGCACTAATTACAGATAATAAAGTAGATTTGCCAGCATTCGGAAATCCAACCAAACCTACATCAGCCAATACTTTTAATTCTAAAACTTTCCACTCTGTTTTACCTGCTTCGCCTGGTTGAGCAAATTGGGGACTTTGAAGCGTACTGTTTTTGAAATTTGCGTTTCCTAAGCCACCTCTTCCTCCGGGCACTAAAATTACTTCCTGCCCTTCTTCGGTAATTTCGAAATGAATTTCTCCTGTTTCAGCATCTCTTGCAACGGTTCCTAAGGGCACATCTAAAATGTCATCTTCACCTTGTTTACCTGTGCTATTTCCGCTAGAACCATTAATGCCTCCTTCGGCAATAATGTGTTTTCGATATTTTAAATGTATTAATGTCCAAAATTGTTTGTTGCCTCTTAAGATGATGTGCCCACCTCTTCCGCCATTACCACCATCTGGACCGCCAAAAGCAGTTAATTTATCGCGATGAAAATGAACAGAACCTGCCCCTCCTTTTCCACTTCGGCAACATATTCTTACATAATCAACAAAATTAGTTTCCATTTTATATAATATAAATAAAAAAGCCTAACGAATATAAGAGCGTTAGGCGATTTAAGAAGTGATATTTATTTGCTTTTTTTTATTACTTTTTTAGTTGGCTTTAAAGCGGCCTTTTTTGTTTTAAAAACCGCTTTTGTTTTTTTAGCTGTTTTAACCGGCTTAGCTTTTTTTACTGCTTTTTTTAAACTTAGTTTAGCTTTTAGCAATATTTTTTTGACTGTTTTTTTTATTGTTTTTTTTAATTTATTTTTTTTAATAATTGGCTTTTTAATAGCCACTTTTTTTGGTGTTATTTTTTTTGCGGGAGTTTTTTTAGTTGCTTTTTTTAAAACTTTCTTTTTAGCAGAAATAATTTTTGATGTGATTTTTTTTGCAATTTGTTTTTTAGTTACTGGTTTTAAATTTGGTTTTTGAATGTGTTTATTAGAAGTAGCTTTTTTGATTCGTTTTTTAAATGCTCTTTCTTCTTGTGCTTCCTCAGCTTCGGCTCGTTTTATTGCATCAATTTCGAGCAATAACTCTGGGGCTATTTCATTCGCCACTTCAAAATCTTGAATGGTTAAATCTAAATGTTCTAAATCACTTTCGAGGGCTGTTAAATCCATTTCGGCTTTTAAAAAAATAATACGATCTACTAAATCTTTAAAAATTTGATCAACAGAACCAATGCCATCAATAGAATGAAACTTCCCTTGTTCATTATAATATTTTTTTAGGGGTAAAGTTTTACTATTATATTCAACTATTCTATTGCGAATAACGTCTTCGTTTTTATCGTCGGGCCGGCCGCTATGTTGACCTCGCAATAGCAAACGTTTTATTAATTCTTTGTCATCAACCTCTAAAGCTAACATTGCACTAATACCTGTGCCTTTTTTTTGCAACAAATCATCTAAGGAAATAGCTTGAGATGAGGTTCTGGGAAAACCATCAAAAATAAATCCTTTTACATTTGGGGTTTCATCAAGTTTAGATTCAATCATCCCTATCACAATATCATCTCCAACTAATTCGCCTTTATCCATAATATCTTTAGCTTTTTTACCTAAATCGGTGCCTCGAGCGATTTCTTTTCTAAAAAGATCACCAGTACTTAAATGCACTAAGCCATATTTATTAATAAGATTTTCTGATTGAGTTCCTTTACCAGCACCTGGTGGACCAAACAAAACAAGGTTTAACATTTTTTCCATGATTTATTTTTTTAAGCTAATATGTATAATTCTTTTAAATTTC
>Ga0208975_1000496_pt1 | contig 18824 bp, 25 predicted proteins | sample GreLakmeER78MSRF_FD_187700 | JGI IMG/M metagenome (GOLD analysis project Ga0208975, IMG submission 187700) | Freshwater lentic microbial communities from great Laurentian Lakes, MI, USA - Great Lakes metaG ER78MSRF (SPAdes) | ecosystem: Environmental > Aquatic > Freshwater > Lake | place: Great... | reverse complement strand
GCAAATCCACGGCCAGTTACCTCAAGAAAGCGGGCGTGTCTGCCAAGAAGCAGCTGGGGCACAGCAGCGAGGAAATGGCCGAGACGCACTACTACGACGAGGAGATCACGGGCAGGGAAAGCAACCTCGACTACCTGCCAGACATCACTCAGCGGCCGGAAGACAGGCCCGACGCTGGGCCGGGCAAGCCGAGATAGGCCATCTGCCTAGTTTTCCTGCTGCAAAACGTGACACGATCCGGGCACAGCCGGGAGATGTTGAGGAAAGGGAGTAAAACTCAACACCTTCAACCGGCTGGCCCGGATCAGTAAGAAACCGGCGGCTCGTTTTCTTTCATCGCCTTCGCCACCGCCAGCAGTTGCCACTCGGCCTTTAGCCGGCGTATCTCGGCCAGCGTGTGCATCAGCATGGCCGCGAGCGTCCCGCTTGTGCCGGTGTACGCGCCGCTGAACTGTCGGGCCCGCATCTCGCACTCAAACAGGTATGCGTCGGTCAGCGGCTCAGCCACGCTTCGCCTCACGCAACTTAAGCAGGCAGATGAGCGACCAGTTGGCGGCGTCAATCAGTGCGTTCTCGTAGTCCACTGGCTGGCCGTTGGCGTATTTCTGCATCCGCACCACGCAGTCAGACAGGTCGCACAACGCTCGCCGCCATGGCTCAACGCCGCACTTGGCAGATGCGGTGACGTTCTCAAAAGGATCTGCCGCACCGCCATACGATGCAGTTTTTTCAAAATGAAGCTGCCTGAGCTCTTCAAGCAGTTCCAGAAACGGCAGCGAGCCGGGCCGCTGCTCGTGCGTGATGCCGTCGCCGGCCAGACGCTCAAGGGCTTCGTCTAGTTCGTCTTGCGTCAGGCCAGCACGGTGCAGGTGGTGCTCGTGCAGCAGGTGCTCGATGTATGGCTCATCGACGTGTTGCGTTTCCTCGGTACTTGCGACAAAGCACCTAGGTTCTGTCGCCGCCTGCGACACGCCATACCACTCCTCATGCGGCTTGCCTGCCGCTTGGTTCTCGCGGCGGATCTGCACGGCAGCACGCAGCAACTCGTTGGCGTCTTCAATCGTGGTCGTCATTGTCGTCCCTTGGTGAGTCGTGGAATGATGCCCGCAACTCCGTATGGTCTACATTCCAACGCAAGAGCATCCACCAGCCGCCAAGCGGGCGCGAGCTCATGCCCTTCTCTACGGCCCAGCCATCGCTCAGACACTCCTGCTTGTAGGCCGCACTTCGCACGAGGTGGATAGGCCGCACTCGCACAAGCCCATTAGGCGAGAGCCGTTGCCGGCTGGCCTCAATGAGAGTTCTCTGGTGGACGTGCCCTGCGTGTACGCAGTCAGCGTCCACGTCTGTGAGATAGCGGCTGTAGTCGATGACGCCGCGAGTCACCGGGCCACCGCCACCGTAACCGTGGTGGTACCACAATCGGTACAGTGCCGTGCTCGTCTTCCCGGCCTTGGCCCGAAACATCACCCAGCCTGAGTAGCCAGCGTGTCGGCACTTGCTGCCACGCACTCGCAGCTGCTCGACGAGCCGCGTGGTGAGGCACGTTTCCATGCGCTTCCGCACAGCCGTCTCGTGATTGCCCGGCGTGATCAGCGCCATCTGCTCGCGGTACGGCTCGAGGTACTCGGCGCACTGGGTAACAATGTCGTCGTAGTAGTTGCCGCGTTGAAACTCTGGCCTAACGTCCCACTTGCCATTCGATCGCGGGTCGTACTTGCCGCCCATCGCGTCGAAGTGGTCGCCAATGGAAAGCACTGCGGCGTTGAGCTCGCGGGCTTTCGTGAGATCCGCAGACAACTTCTCGCGGTCGCACTTCACCGAGTCCCAGTGCCAGTCACTGGAGAGCAGCACCCATAGGCGAGTGCTGAAATCAATGCGGGTGACGCTGCCATCAAGGCTCGTGACGTTCCAGGCGTCGGAAGCGTTCTTCCTGCGAAACGTGCCAGCACTACGGCCCATCAGTCACCTCGCGGTATGAGAGCGAGTAGAGAACCTTGGCAATGTCCTTGCCTGCCTGCTCGACGTGCTCTTCGCTTGCGGTAGGAAAAAGCGCATGGAGTAGTTCGTGCGTCAGGATCGTGAGCTTGTGCCGGCCCTTGAGCCCGCTGTGAATCAAGATCCTCGGCCGCTTGCTCTTCTGGCTGTAGGTGTAGCCGTACGCCTGGCCCTTGAGGTCCGTAAACCGGACTAGCCAACGCTCGTCGCCGTTCAGCGTGAAGTGGTGGTCTGCCACGGCTCGCCCTTTCGCTTACCACCGTAGCGGGGGCGTCAACCGATGCCGATCTTGCGGCCCAGTTCATTAAGCTTCTCGGCTCGCTCAGAGCATCCACACGGGCGGCCGATGGCGGCACTGACTCGCTCTTCGGTAATGCCAATTGCGGACAGGCCCGCCTTTACCATGTCGCCCAGGCCGCTAGAGGAAGTTTTTTTTGGCGTCTTAACGCCTCTAGGAAATGCATCGTGAAAAATGTCGACCAAAAACACCTCGTCCTTATACTGGTCGACGATGCACTCGCGAACGTCGTCTATCAAATAACCAAAATCCGCGCAGTGTTTTTCCAGCACTGCCTTTCCCATCATGCGAATCATAAGCAGGCGTTCGAAGATAGTTTTTCAAAATACATAGCCATGTCTTCCCATGGAATATTGTGCTGTGTAATCGCGTTGGACGAAGAGATAATAGCCGGCGATCCAGGCAATCCGTCCGCCAGAGTCGTTCCAGCCCATGTGTATTCTGACAGTTGACCACTCTCATTCACCGAGTCCCAGTTGAATGATCGAAGAGAATCGGCGTCCAGCACATCGACGCCACTTAATGTAAGCGTAACGCTGAAGTTATCAGGAACGCCGTTTCCGTAAACAACAACGGGATTTATCAGGTAAGTCCTTTGGACGTTATTGCCCTGCGCAGTACTGTAGGTTTTCCCCGTAATCGGTACAAACGATGAACTACAAAAAACGTCTGGTGCGGGGTTTAGTATTCTACTGTCAAAAGATATAGACAACGGCGCGATCACGTATTCAATGACAGCCGTCATGTATACCCTTTTGTCTGCCCTGCATTCAAGGTAAACGGCCCCCCCAGAAGACCTAGAAAGCCCTTTAGACGGATACGACACATTGTTGAGGCAGTCGCGTCCCGAATATGTTTCAACGAAGCCAGCGTTACCTACGGACACGGCCTGCGGGACACGCTTAGTGGCGGTCAGCAAATAACGGACGCCGCCAGCGATTATCCCGCCTAGTGTTATATCGGTAAACCAATCCCCTATGGTTCCTAATCCACGCACCGACTGCACGCCGGAAAACGGCTGAATAGTTACTGGCCCCGATATCAGCCTGTAGTTGCACATTCCTGGGCATTCGGCAGACTGACAGCACACACACCCAGGCATCACGGCACCCGCAATCTAAGGTAGGACGAAATCGCCGTTTGCGAAATGACAGTTATTTTCGACGTTGCTGGGGCCTGGCTTACAGTGATGGTGCAGTTGCTTGTGTTTAGGCTAGCACTGATTTGTATGCTGCTCATAACCGTCGTCGAAGCCGTCTGAGTCACGAATACCGCCGTGGCCGTTTGCAGCACCGGCACTACCAGCCACCACGAAGTGCCCTCTTTGCCGACAACGCAGTTTTCTGCAACCGAATGATTGTGCGTAATCGGCCACGAAAGATTGGTTACGTTGGCGGTAGCAGTCGGGGCGTACTTAAACGTCACAACTTTGCTTGCCCCAACAGACCAAGAGCCTGTAAAAGTCGCAGCACGCACTTGCTTTGGGATGCGCTGGTCAACGACTCGCCGGCCAAAATCAAGCGGCGACGCAGCCGACGGCGTGAGCTCGGCCTGGCGAACGACGCGAGCCACACGCTCGGCGCTTTCCCGCGTGAACTGCACCGCATCGAAAGGTTTCTTTTGGCGTGTCATGCGTCAGGTTGGCGGCGTTCCAAAGAGGCCGCCAAAGTCCGCCTCGGCGTTGACGCGGAAGTCATGGATAAACGGGAACGCAGAAGACTGGGCACCTTCTCCGTCTAGTGCGACGGGGTTTGGGGACGCTACCCACTCGCCATTCTGGAAATCAAAAACCATCGCTCGCCGCTTCTGTCCACTTGCAGCGTCTATGAAGTTCCACCCGATGTCAGGTATTCGTAGATTCCACAAGCTCTCTCGGTACAGAAGCTCAATAGTCGTGGCCCAGTATGTGTGCTTGACGTTGTTGTAAGCCTCAATGGTGTACGTGGCGTTGACGCCAGCAACTTTCCACGAGTGAGCAGGGCAGCCAAAGTAAGTGCCGCTGTTGATCTGGTTTGTGGCCCGCATCTGTGCAGCGGGAAAGTTGGCGTAGTTCTTCTTGATCGTGGCCCTGACAATCTGCTCCTCAGTCGTGAGCCCTTCGTAGTAGTCGTTGGCTGAGTTCACCAGCGGCCTGCGAACGTCCTCATCGTCCCAGTAATAGAACGCCGGAACCTGGGCAGGCTCGGCGGCGAATGTCCACTCTGCGGCTCGTTGAATTGGGGCCAGCAAGTCGTTGGCAGTGACCAGCCCGTACTCGGCAACCACTTGGACGTGGTATGGCGAGTCGGAAAACCGCTCCGTAATCGATACTTTTCGTAGCCCTAGGAACGTAAGCGCAGGATGCTGATTCCCCCAGTTGTCAAGAGACAACTCGGAGATGATTTCCGTTTCAGTTGGCGGGCTGCCTTCTAGCGTGTTATCCGCGAGCGTCAGCACAAAGGTGCGGGTAGCCGTCGTGGTGCCACGCACTTCGCCTTCTGTCGTGCGTGCAAGCTCACGCCAGGACTGTATCCCCATTAGATGCCTCCCACGTCAGCGTAGCCAACGATGGCGACTGGCTGGTTGAAGTAGTTGCTGGACGCTTGGCCGATGCCAAGGGCGATCTTTTCGAGCAGCTTCGTCTGCAAACGCTGCTGGATCAGTGCGGGATCTTGGGCAGCCGCGCCGAGTTGCAGCACAAGGTTGGCGCTCTCGACGTTGCGGATGTCCGCCACGTTCACGGACTGAGCGCCAAGCGTGTTGAGCTTACGGAGGCGTTCTTCCTGCCGCTTCGCTTCAGCCTCAGCGGCCTTGCGCTGCTCGGCAAAGATCTTTTCCTGTTGCTTTAGGTATTCGTCCCTTGCCTTCTCGCCTTGCTTCTGTGTTTCTTCCTGAAGCTTCTTGACTCTCTTTTCCTCTTCTTCTCGCGCCTTGGCTTGGCCGCTCGCTATATCGTCCTCGCGTGCTGCTGCTTGGTCTAAAGCCTGCAGCCGTTGCGAGAGCGCAGCAAGTTCCTCTTGGTTGCCATTCGCCCTAGCGGCAGCAATGGCCTCCTCTGTCACCAGCATCTCGTCAACAAGCAAAGCGTACGTCTCTGCCGCCTTTATGCGTTCGCTGTTGTAGCCGTAAGCGGCCGCGAAGAGCGTCTTGTCAACTTCTTCCTCTTGCTTGAGCCGCGCCTTTGCGGCTTCCTCTTCCTGCTTGAGCCTGTCGTTGAAGAGTTGCTTTTGTCGCTCAACCTCTAGGTCGTAAGCCTCTTTGGTGATAATCCCGCCAGCGGCTTGATTCTGCGCACGCTCGATGCCAATACGGAGTTCCTCCGCTGCAGCAGCGCCGGCTGGCCCAAACTCTTCGGCCTTGACTATGAGCGAAGTCAGGCCATTCGTGGTGGACTCAAAAGCTTTGTCAAAGCCTTCGCTGAATCCCTGAGAAGATGCTTGAAGCTTTTCTTCAAGCGACGCCTGCAGGTCGTCCAGTTGGGCGAGCCTAGCCGCTGCTTCTTCCAGTTGGGCGTCTGCTGTTTCAGGGTCGGCAAGAGTCTGCAGGACACGGTCCTGCTCTGCCGCAACTGCCGCTAGGTCGTCGCGGAGTTTTTGCGATGCGTCGCTGGATGCCAGCAGGGCGTCAACACGCTTCCTGTCAGCCTCGGCCTGTTTCGTTGCTTCGTCTGCGGCGTTCTTTCGATTTGCCAGTTCCTTATCCAGTTCGGCGTTCACGTTCTTCATGAAGCCGTTCATGATCTCAATCTGGTCCGCCGTCAGCCCGCCAGCCTCTGCCATCTGCTGGAACGTCTCGACGGTTCCCATGGACTGCTGCAGGAATACGGAAGCCTCGTCGCCAGCAGTTGCCAAGAACTGCTGCAGCCGCTCTTCGGTCTTGCCAAGGTTGAGCTCAACTTTGACTTCCGGCGAGCGTTGCCTCCGGATCTCGTCGCGCAGCCCAGACAGGTATGACTCGGCGGCCCCCTTCCCTGAGTTCTCAGCAGTCCCGCCGTCCGCTGTGAATATCCCAACAAATGCCCGTCCTGCGTTTGCCGCTGCGTCCTCAAGTTGGCGAGAGTTCTGCTCGGTGGCAATCATCGCCTGCCGCGTCAGTTCCTTGCCATATTCCTCAAGGTCACTGCTGACGAAACTGCCTAGTGTTTCAATGATCTTGCCAAGCGCGGCAGATAGGGCATTGCCTGCAAGCTCAAAGACGTTCGCAACCGTCCGCAGTCCTTCACTCACAAACGTAAACGCATTAGCAGACGCGGTGAACGTCGCTGACGTGTCTTCAAACGTGACGCCGAGCCCAACAAGCCCAGACACGAACTCGTCAAAGACTGCGGCGAAATACTCAGCGCCTTGCAGCAGTACGTCAGTGATGGCGTTGGCAATGCCCGTGCCGCCTTCACCCTGAGCACCGCTCCAGCTTTCCACAAACTGCAGAAACTGATTTGTCACGTCAGTGACTGCGGGCGCGAGGTTGCCAATCACCTGCCCGACGATGCCTTCAATGGTGGCTCGCACCAAGTCAAAAGCGTCATTCATGTCAGCGACGTTGTTCACCTGCGTCTCGCTGACGATGATGCCGAGACTCTCAGCCCTGGCCTTGAGCTCCTCGAGGCTTGCTGCCCCCTCACGGAACAACGGCGCTAGGGCAGCACCCTGCTGGCCGAAGATCTCAACCGCAGCGCCTGCACGATCGGCAGCAGTAGGTAGTTCAGAGATGGCGTTGCCAATAGCCGAGAACTGGTCTTCCGGAGAAAGGGCCCTGAGTTCAGCAACCGAAAGATTGATCCCCCTAAGCGATTTGTCGAGCGCATCGCCAGGCGTAGCCTTGCCGATGCTCACGGCCAACTTCTGAACGGTTGCGCCGAACTGCTCGGTATCCACGCCGGCCAACTTGGCCGCCAGCGAGTAGCCCTGCAACGCCTCAACGCCGATGCCAGTACGGGCCGAGAAGTCATTGAGCGTATCGACAGACGAGTTGACGCTAGAGACAAGGGACGTGACCTCAGATGTCACGCGAGTGAACACGGAGCCAAGAGCCTGCAGTCCGTCAACAATGAGTCTTCCGATTTCGATCTTTGCAAGTAGGCTGACGTTTTTGTTGAGATTATCAATCCTATCGTCAGCGACCGTTGCCTCCTTTGCTACCCCGTTTAGGTCTTGCTCAGTGCGAGCCGCAGCGCGATTGAACTGGTCTTGGCTGAGGCGTCCTTCTTGCAGGTGCGTATTGAGCTCCTGCATTTGCTGGTCGTACCGCTCTTGCGGAGTAAGATTTGCTTGAATGATCCTTCCTGCTGCGGCGACTGCCTGGGCACGAATCTTTTCGGCCTCAGCAATCTCTAAAGCTGAAGCCTTTTCTATGTCTCCCCTGACCTTATCAATGAAGTCAGAGGCTTCTTTTTCTGCCGCTGTCCTTCTTTTTGCAGACTCTTCTGCAGCGGCCGCCAAATCCTTTTCGGCTTGAATGGCCGCTGCATTCTGTCCGCTGAACTCTGCTCGCGCGCGAGCAGCGGTTTCCTCAGAAATTGCGCCCGCCTTAAGCAGCCTGTCTACGTCCGCCAGCTGCTGCGCCCTGCGTTCTTCTGTAGTCGCAAACTGCTCGGCAAGCCTTTGCCCTTGGCCGAGCACTTCAAGGCGTTCTCGCTCTGCCGCAATAGCCTTCGCCTGCGCCTCGCTGCCTTCGTAAACAGCCCTGCCGTAAGTCTCTTCAGAGATTGCGCCAAGTAGCAAAAGCCTTTCAAGCTCTGCGACAGCATCTTGTCGCTGCTGCTCAGCGCTCGCGTATTTCTTCGTTATCTCAGCGGCGCGGGCGTATGCGTCGGCCGTGTTTTTTACTTCTTCCCGTAAAGCAGCAAACTGGTCCGCATACTGCTGAGCGCTTAACCCGCCCTTAAGCTGTTCAGCTAAGTCCGCAAACTTTTGATTCAGAACGGCCTGAGCATCTGCTGCCGATTGACTGTCTTTCGCCAGCACGTCAAACGCAGACGTGGCCTTGCTCGCCTGCTTAGCCAGATTCTCAAGCGCCCGCTCAGCCGGCGTCAGGTTCTTCACCACGCCAGAGGCGTCAGCGTTTACTTTCAGCGCGAGTGAGAGGATGGTGGCCATGGCTTACTCTGGGAACGCCAGGAGTTTTTGCAGCTCCCGCTTCATCTCGTCTGCGTGCTGGGGTGGTTTCTCGATCGGGTTGAAATCGTCCGCTTTCGGTGCCTTGCCTTGCTGGGAGTACGGTGCAAGCACGGCACTCGTCAGCAAGCCCGTCTGCCGCCATGGATCAGGAAGGGCGTGGAAGTGGCGAGTAAACGCAATCCACTCCGTGAGCTCCTGCGAATCCATGCGGCGAGACAGTTCCCTCACCGTCATGCCCAAGTGCCCCGCCAGACGAAACAGGAAACGCCTCGTCGGGCGGACGCTCAGTTTTTTGCGAGTTCCTCCACGTCTGTCTCGGTCATGTTGTTGTGCTTGAGCGCCTTCTCGAAGAGCTTGGACACGATGGCGGCCGACTTCTTCGCCAGCTGCTCGATGCCAGCCTCGTCAAAGAGACGCTCGCCGCTCTCGGGATGGCACAGGCAGCGGGCCAGATACTTCGTCCGGAAGTTGTCGATGCCCGTTTCCTTCTTGCCCACCCACTCCTTTTCGTAGCTGTCACGCTCTTCCACGGTCATGACTCGCACGCCGAGCACGAGCGGCTTGCCGTCCCCGCCCTTCCATTCGCGCACCGTCACCTTGAGGATCGGCAAGTCATCGGCATCAAGGATCTGCTTGGCAAGGTCTGCAACGCTGAGGCTCATAGTTTCTCCTAGCCTTGAACTCGTAGCGTGACTGCGTACCGCGTCACGTCATTGACCACGCCAGCCATGGTGAACTTCTCAAGCACTGCCTTGCCCGAGTAAGCAAGCCCGCCACCAGTGATAGTGACTTGCGCACGCTTTCCGTAGTTGGCAGTGGAGATGTTCGCCGTGGCGAGGCACTTTAGTTCTATAGTGCCTATGTCAAGCGTCCACGTACTGCCGCGAGCCAATGGCATGGCACCGCCGTGAGTTACAGAGAGTTCCGTAACCTCACCGAAGTTGGTGCCGTTCCACGTAGCCGTGACGCCCGCTGAGTAGTCCGCCATGACGGTCCTCCGTCTGGCTTACCGCTCAAGCTTGATCGTGGCCTGGCCTCGGATGGCGTCCTGCGTGGCGAGCGTCAGCGTCGAACTCGTGACCGTGCCGACTTTGCTGCTCACGCCAGAGAGTGCCGTACCGCCGATGGTGAGCACAAAAGAGCCGGTGCTCTTGTCGGCAATGAAAGTCTTGCCGATGTAGTCAAAAGTGACGCTGCGGCCGGTTTCGCCGGAGGCCGCACCAGCAAGCGGAAGGTCAAGAGTCTTGGCGGTTTCGCCGGCGGTCTGGCCAAGATGCGAAACGGCAATCTTGTCATCGGCGGCAGTCGGGTCCGTGGCACTGACAACCACGCTGGTGACGGTATAGGCGGTGCCGTTGAAGGTCAGGACTGTGCCCGAGCCATCATGCGGAGTTTCAAAGGCCATCTGCTAAGTCTCCTGCCAGAGGATAGAGAACGATTGCGTCACCTGATAAACGGGCGGTAAGTCACCGCCAGCGAGTTGCACGAAGCCGTCAGACTCTGTTTCGAGGCTCACGTTCCGAACGCTTACGTAGTCTGTCACCTGCCCGCCCCATCCATCCAGAACTGAACGGATTCTGTCGGCGGCCTCGCGGGCCTCTTCGTATGTGGTCGAGAACACGTCCACAGCCAGCTGCACAGACGTGGCACCTGTCGGGCCTGAGAGCCCTTGCGATCGGCTGACGCCCGTGCGACGCCAGGTGGCAAACGGTAGGGACGCAGACGCCGGTGCGATCACGGGCCAGATGCGCTGGCCAAGAATCATGGCCACAGCGGGATCTGCAATCAGTGCTCGAGCAGCTGCCTGCTCTGGTGACTTCAGCACGGCTAGCCTCCGGCCTGGATGGTGGCACCAGTGACGCTTCCGGTGCTCGTGTACGTGAGCGCGTCCAGGGCACGCTCAAGCGAAATCCGCAACTCAGACGTGAGCCGCTCAGCCACCTTGCCCTGATACTCGTTCCAAGTCTTTCGCAGCGGCGGCTCCCCGCTGCCGCCAGGATTCATGGCAGGAATGACGATGGGCGTCTTGGACTTTCGGAAAAACGCATTCGGGTAGGCAGGGTCTGTCTGCACCCGCCCGCCAGTTCCCTTGGCAATCTTGAATGGCCCCAGCTCGCTGTAAGACGATGCTATGTAGGCGTTCTGCCCTTTGACTTCGTGGGATTGGATGCTGACAACTTTGCCAGACTTCATCGTTCTCTGGTGGGCCTTACGCTGATACTTCTTGTTTGAGAGTTTGGCCACCACCCGCTGCCTAGTGCCAAACTCAAGCCACCATTGATGAAACGCACGGTCAGGGCCAGTCTGCACCGTGCCGCCTGCGGCGCTCTTTGATTTGCCTTCGCCTGCCCTGTTGTAGCCAAGCAGCCCCACAGCCACGCCGCTGTTCTTGTACTTCACGATCTTCATGTTCACGGCACGCTTGAGATTGCCAGTAGGCCCCACTGGCGTGTTCTCTCGCAGCCGCAGCTTTGCCGGTTCCAGTGCCTTCTCAATCGCCTCGCCAAGCGTCTCAGCTAGGTCCCCATTGTCGCCAAACACTTTGCCGAGCGACTCCTGCAGCCGCAGCAGCTCGGACGTGTCAAGCGAAAGGTTGACGCCAGCAACGGCCATCTAGGCGGCCTCCTGGCAGACGAGCTCGTGCTCACTACGGTTCCCGTGCTCGAGCAGGCTGACGATCTCCAGCGTGCGGCCACGCCAGACGATTCGCATCGATTGCGTCAGCCCGTCGAGCCACCGCATGCGGACGCGGTGCGAAACCTCAATCTGCTGCTGCCCGTACTGCAGAAGCTCACGGGAAGATACGCCTTCCACGCTGGCCCAACGCTCAGCGAACGTGGCCCACGAGAGCACGGTTTCACCAAGAGCGTTCCGAGACTCGGACGCCTGTTGCACCGTCACTCGCTCGCGGAGCTTGCCGGCGTCAATCATGTGCCGTAGAGCACGACGGTGTAGGTGCCCGTGCTTCCCTGGTTTCCGCTGATTGTGAACTGCCCAGTATCGTCACCACCAACGCAGGAAGCAGCCACGATGCTGTCGTTTGACCTGATGGTGGCGTTGCCGATCGCTAGACGCTTGAAGCTTCCGCCAGTGCCGTCAAAGCGAAAAACGGCGTAGTCCACAGACTGGAGTGACACGTACTCTCCATCAGCACCACGAAACGAGCCAGTGTGCGTGATTGTCGAGCTTGCCGTGCCCAGCGTCCCAGTGATCACCGCAACCTTGCCAGTGGTGTAGGCTTTCGAGTCCTGCAGGCTCACCACCTTGAGCGATGCCGTGCCGTCCTTGTCGTGGAACAGCACGTCTACGTTGATGCGTCCTTCAAGGCTCATTGGTAGCTGCCCCATTTCTGTGACGAGAGAAGCGATTCAACAGCAAACTCCAGCTGCTTGCTGATGCTGCCCACGAGCACCGTGCTGCGGTTTTCGTACCAGAAGCCCACAAGCATGAGGCAGGCGTGGCGAATGGAAGCAGGCACACTTGCGCCAGCGGCCCCGTAGCCGGCCCACCACGTCACGCTGATGGCGTTGTCATCCATCAAGTGCGGCGGCCACGTCTGGCCGTACAAAGTCTTTACCGCCCCTGGCGTGCTGCTTCGGTCCACGCGGTAGCTGGCTGTCGAGTAGGTGGCCGTCGTGCCGTTCTCGTAGGTGAACGTCAGGGCCACCGCCGTGGTCGTGCCGGCCGTCGCCATGGGTGGCCGTGGCAACTCAATGTCATGCGTGCCGTCTGGCGGGAACGAGTCGAACCGCATCACCCACTGCGTATTGACCAGCGTGCGGTCTAGGTACTGCTCGCACCACTCGCGGGCTGCCGTGATCAGCGTGCCGATGTAGGCGTCATCGCCGCTCGTATCAACCCGCAGGTGGGCCTTGGCTTCCGCGAGCGTAACTGGCTCAACGGCTGGCGGCGTCTGTCGAGTCAGGCTTCGATACTGCACGGCGGCCTCTTCGCTTTGGGGTGGCGTCTGCGGTTTCTGCGTCGTGCTCGAGGGCAGCCGTTTCAATCAGCGAGGGCTGGTTGTCTTCCACCGCGACACGCTGAGCGAGCAGCTGCGTAGCCAAGCCGCCGGAGATCTCTACGGTCTGCCCCTTGCGGTAGCCACGCCACGCGCGGGTGAACTTAATCTTGCGCATCAGCCCACACTCCATGCAGATTCTGGCGGCTTGCCCGTGTTCGTGAACTCAGTAGTCCACTGAAAAACAGGGGCAGCAAGGTGTTTGCCGGGCCACGTCACCACGTACTCGCCGTGGCCCAAAACGACACGCGGCGAGACGAAGACGCGGTTGCCGCTGTCTCGCCAGTTTCGCCACCACCAGATATCTGGATCTGTGCGGCCGTCGTTCCACGAGCCTTGCGGGTCTGGCTTGCTCCAGAACCACGGTTTCTTTGTTCTCTTGAGTGCCGCCGTACTGATGACGGTACAGCCAAAGTGGGCCGTATCGACTTCCTGCACAGGCTCGGCAAACCATTCTTTCGGAACCTGCGTGTGCCCATCATCTGGCGGATTGTCCAGCGTGCCCTTGAGCGTCAGCATCGGGCGGCCGTCTTCTCGTTTCGTCTGCATGCCAGTGATGGCATCGCACTGAAACGTCATGGCCATGGCGAACAACTGCTCAACGTCCTGCTTGGTGAAAAATGTGTCGTAATCGATTGCCAGTAAATATTCACAAGAGTCAATGAACTGCTCCATCACGCGGGTGTTTACTTGGTCCCAGAACGCACCAGTGCCCATCGTGGGGCGAATGCCAAGCGGCATCAGGGCCTGGGCCCAGGCGAAGTGGTTGGACGTGAACGAGAGCCGTGGCATGGAAAGCACGGCCTCCACTCGGATGTCAACTTCGGTGCCACCGACCTTGACTAGCATGCGTGCCTCAAAAGAGAGAGCGGGCGGCCCCGTCGTGGAAGCCGCCCGCTCAAGATTGCACACCCGTCAAGCCGTCAGGCTCACGCACCCACGAGCCCGATCATCGGGCCGGCCACGGTGTCGGTGCCCAGGTTCGCGTGCGTGATGGCGACGCGAGCCACAGCCCGAATCACGGTCTGGTCCGACAGGAAATTCACCTGATCGCTGCTGGCGATCTCGATGGCCTGGCGGATGCCGTAGTAGGAGCTGTTGGCCATGTTGCCGTACAGCGCCATGATGGCACCCGTGCTGTCTGCACCGCTCGGGAGCCGGTCGGTGAGAACCACTTCCGAACCAAGGAACGTCGGGCCCATGCCCTGCGACAGACCCACCGACCCGCCCTGGGCCAGGTCAAGGTTCTGCATGCACGCCGCGAAGAAGAACGGCGAGCAGAACCACTTGGCACCAGCACGCGAGTGCTGCGGCACCTTGGCCATCATGGCCAGCAGGTTCGCCTTGGTCACCTCGTCGGGCGTGTCACCGGCAGCCGTCACGAGCGAGGCGGCATAGGTGGCAGCAGACGCCGCCAGCAGGCCACCCGTGTAGGTCGTGACGAGCCCAGCAACCGCCGGAGCGTTGCTTGGGTTGCCGCTCCACGCAGCCTCTTCCACGGCGTTGGAAAGCGTCAGCGCCAGCTCTGCAGCGATCCAGTCGGCAATCGACACGATGGAGTCCTGCAGGAGCTCCGACGCGATGACCACCGCGCCCGTGACCTTCTTCGCAGTCAGAGTCACCTGATTAGAAGTGGGGTCGCTGGCAGTGATAGCAGTGTTTTCAGAAACCCAATAAGCGGTGGAACCCGCGGTTCTGCGAGGAAAGAGAAGCACGTCGCTCGGCATCACCACGTTGGTGGCGTTCTGAGCAAAGGCCGAGTACTGATCCACCAGTCGGATCACGGTCGAGGAGAGAACATCAGGCACGAAAGCCGCGCCAGTGGTGCTGCCGGTCGAGCCCTGGGCACGAGCCTCAACGCCGTGGTCTTGGCACCACCGCTTGGCGTCGGCGTCGCCGCCCTTCGCCTTGAACCACATGCCCACCGAGTAGGCGTCCTTGGCGTTCTCAAACGCACGGAGCCGGCCCGAGAACGGCACCGCCTCGACGCGGACCTTCTCGCTACGCTCTTCGGTCACTTCGGGGGCGGGCGTGCAGCGGTCAACCACGCTGCGGAGATTCTTGGCCGACTCGGCCACCGACTTCTCAAAGTCGATCCGCTTGGCCAGCTTGCCGGCCTCGGTGTTCATCGCCTCGAGTTCAAGATCGCGCTCGGCAATCTTGTCGGCATCGGTGCTCTCGATCGCACGCACGGCGTCGATACGGTTGGCGAGGTTAACGGCCTCGTCCTGCAGCTTCTTGAGGTTGTCCACGTGGTATATCTCCGCCGGCGGTATTGCCGATGGATTCCACTGTGCCTCTAGCGTGCCGGCCTCTTGCAGAACCGGACTTCCGAATGTGTTGTTTTTACAAACACCACGCCGCGAGCGCCGCAGCGTGGGCAACGCAAATACTGCTGACGCTCTTCGCCACACGGGCGAGAGGAACGGCACCGCAACTTCTCGCCGCAGGTGCAGCGGGCCTCAGACATTCTTCAACCTTAAGGTGGCAGCCCAGGCGGCGGCGACGCCCCGCAAGGCCGAACGCGAACTAACCGCCCGAACTGCCGGCTCTTCGGCGGACTGCGATGCAATCCATGCCTCATAGGAACGCATGGCGACGCTGGCAGACGTTGACGGGTACGCAGGCGTGAGCACTGGGCCAACGTCATACAGGCCGCTCACCTCGCGGATTTGGCGGATGGCTTGGCCACCGTCGCCAGTGCGGAACGCTTCCCCTTCCTTGCCAACCGTGAACGCGAATGAACTGCCAGCAACGTCTTTGCGAGCGATGAGCTCAAGAACGTCGGCACGGCTCACGGGTGGAGTGACCACGTACCGCAGGCCCTTGCTGTCGCTGGTGAGTTCCAGCGTGCCGCTCGAAGTGCGACCGAGCACGATGTTGCTGTCATGATTGAACAGGGCCACCACGTCCTGCTTGCCACGCTGGCGGCTCAGCACCTTGTCGAAAGCACCCGGCAGGATTTCTTCCTTAAACCCGCCCAGGTCAAGGCTCATGCGGTTGTAGACGGCGGCGTAGCCGATGATGGCTGCCCGGCCGTCAGCACGCTGCTCAACGATGAGCTCGTCAGTCTCGTCAAAGGCGAAGTCGCGGCGCTCAAGTTCCATTCGTCGGCACCTCCTGGGCGGTAGTCGTGTCTTCGGCATCGTCTTCTGGCGTGCCGTCCGCTGGCTCGCCCGGCGTGTCCTGGGGCATCGGCTGCGGATCTTGCGGCTGTGGCTCGCCCGCCTTCTCCAGCGTGGTCATGTTCAACTGAATGAAGTGCTGATCGCCTTGCGGGCCGATCGGGTTGAGGTTCTCGAGCTCACGAATCTCGTTTACTGTCATCCAGCCGTTTTGCAGGGCAGAAACGTAGTAGGCAGACCGGCTCGCGTGGTCGCCGCGAAGCAGGCCGCTCACGCTGTGCTCAGCAAAGTATTTCTCGTCATCCACGATCAAGTCGCGGCTGATGGCTGCTTCCCACCGCTTCAAGTGCGGCAGTAGGCAATGCTGCAAAAACTCCACCGATTGAACTTCGATATTGTTAAACGTGCTCCGCTCCAGGCTTTGAATCAAATGCGGCGGAACACGAAAAAGACGGCAGCACTCAATCACACTAAACGCCCGGCTCTCCAGCATCTGGGCAGCTTCGTTGCTGCTGCTTAGCTCTTTGGCCGTAATGCCCGCAGGCAATACAGCCGTTCTGAAAGCTCGGTCGCTGCCTCTGTGCATTCGCTCCCAACTCTCTCGCAATCGCTCGGCCGCGTCTGTGGGAATCGGGTTGCTGCTTTCAAGGATCACGCCAGGGCGTGCCCCGTTGCCAAAGTACGTGGCGGCATGAGCCTCAAGAGCCTGCGAAAGGCCAAGCACATTCTGAAAGAGCTTGTACGTCGGAATGGCCTTAATGCCGTCCTCGGTGGTGAACCGCAGGCAGAAGATCTGCTCCTGGCTATAGACCGTCTGCCGGCCACTTGGCTCACGGTAGATGTACCGCAGCGTGCCGTTCTCAAGTCGCTCGGCTTCCATCCGCGAACTGTGCAGCGGCCACAGTTCCGAGACAGCACCTCGAGGACCAGGGCGGATCTCGGCGTAGCTCGCACCGTAGTGCAGATACATGCCGGTCATCCAATCCCGAAACTCCTGAGCCGTCTGCCACGGGTTGGGCTGCATATGTAGCAGCCGGTATATGGGGTGGCTCGTGGCCTTGGCCTTGCCACCGTTGGCCAGCCGCTCAAACACGTGCAGCGGCAGGCTTGATACCGCATCCGATATGACTCGGATGCAGGCCGTGTAGGCCGAGCACGCCATGGAGTTGTCAGCGTTGACGCGAATGCCGGAAGGCGTGCGGCTTGAGCTCACCTCAGGCCAGTCGATGCCACGCAGGTCGAACATCTTGAAGTCGGCGGCGGCGTTTTCGCTCATAGAGTCACGATGTCCCAGGACTGTTCCGGCGTGGCTGCGGTTGCCTTCTGCCACAGCCCGATGGCCATGACTAGCGACACGATGCCGTCTATCCGTTCTGTGCTCTTGGCCTTGCTTGGCTTAATGTTTCCGGCTGCGGAATCCTGCTGAATGGCCACGTTGGCGGCCTGCCAACTGAGTACGGGGTGCGCTCCGTGTATCAGTTTTCCAGACACGCACCAGTTTTCTAGTTGCTTCGAGGGCGCGGATAAAGATCCGTAGCCCTGTCGAAAGTCTGACATGGGGAGCCCGTCGCCTTGCAGTTGTTGGCCGAGTTGCGCGGAGTTCCACGGGTCTAGGCCGATGCCGCAGACCTTGTACTTGGTGGCTATGGCGTTGATGTCTGAACGCACCTGGTCGAAGTCTGTGACGTTGCCATCGGTCATGTTTAGATGCCCCTGGCGATGCCACGTTAGGTATGGCACTTTGTCGCGTCGCTCTCTCTGGTGGGCGTTGTCGCTCGGGATCCAGAAATGCGGCTCAATCCAAAACGTGCCATCATCAAGCGGGAAGAGCAGCACCAGGGCCGTGGTGTCAAACGTCGTGGCCAAGTCCAAACCGGCCCAGCACTCGCGGCCGGCGAGATCAACAGGACAGGGCTTGTCGCCCTGCTGCCAGTGATCCATCCGCAGCCACCTCGTGCTTTGCTCTGTCCACTGGTTCAAGTACAGCTGCCGGAAAGTGTTCTCGTATGTGGGCATCTCAACCGCTCGAGCACATTCGCTCCGAAGGAAGTCCATGCGCACCGAGACGCCTAGGTTGGGATTAGCCGATGCCCAAGTGCTTTCTAGTTTCCAGTCAGCAGCAGGATCTGCCGCCCATATCATCGGCAAAAACGTATCGTCTTTGACGGCCCCGGCTGCGACGGCCTCTGCGTATTTCCAGATTTCCCAGCAGACGCTTTTTCTGTCGTAGCCTGCGGTAGTCAATGCCACCGTCAGCGGGTTGCGTCTAGCGCCCTGGCCAGACAGCATCACTTCCCACATCTCACGATTGCTTACGTGGAGCTCATCGAAAACCACGGCATGAGGCGAAAGCCCGTGCTGCAATCCAGCCTCGGCGGAAAGTGACTTGTATGTCGCGTGCGTTGACTCTCGCACGATTGCGTTTCGGTACACCTTCAACTGTGCTGACAGTGTTGGCGATTGCTCGACCGCGATCTTCGCGGTATCGAAGACCAACCTAGCCTGATCCCTTGAGGCAGCGCACGAGTACACTTCGCAACCGGGCTCAGGCTCTAGTAGGCATCGCAAGGCTATTCCCGCAGCAAGCGTGCTCTTCCCATTTTTGCGAGGCAACGCGAGCAGGCTGGTGCGCACCTTCCTGCGGCCGTTCTCTTCTGCAAACAGGGCCCGCACGTAGTTGCGCTGCCATGGCTGCAACAGAAACGGCTTGCCGCCGAGCTCGCCCTTGGCGTGCGTCAAGTGCTTCTCAAAGAACCGCACTGCGATGCACGAGGCACAAACCTTGCACGGCTTTTCAGCCGAACATAAGGCGATCTTCTTCGTCTGCTTGCGGGCCATTCTCAACCGCCGAGACACGGGCCAGCGCCGAGGCCGTCAGGCCGAACTCGGCCGCGAACTTCAGCATCTGGTTTCTCGCGTCGCGTTTGCGGTTCCACGCCGGGTGATTGCTTACCCTACCTTTGTCGTCCATGAACGTGGCACCGTTGGCCTTGATCTCACGGTCTGCCTCAATCATGTCCGCGAGCGAATCGCAGTAAGCGGCCAGCGTCTGCTGGTGCCTGGGGCTCATGACCTTGGACGCCTCAAGCATCGGCACGATCCGCTCCCACTCCTCGCGGGCGAGATCCGAGAGCCAGTGCGGAGCAGGCGGGATGCCCGGAACCGCGTCGATGCCTGACTTGTGCGGGCCCCTAACGCGAGCGCCGCGAAGCTTAAGCAGCGGTTTAGGCGTCGGCTTGCGGCCCTTGCCCATGTTCAAACTCCCAATTTCGGCCCCGCCTACAGAAGCA
>Ga0208975_1000494_pt1 | contig 18850 bp, 17 predicted proteins | sample GreLakmeER78MSRF_FD_187700 | JGI IMG/M metagenome (GOLD analysis project Ga0208975, IMG submission 187700) | Freshwater lentic microbial communities from great Laurentian Lakes, MI, USA - Great Lakes metaG ER78MSRF (SPAdes) | ecosystem: Environmental > Aquatic > Freshwater > Lake | place: Great... | reverse complement strand
AGGATACCACAAGCATTCAAATAAAAGTATCGGCCTGTGTTGGAGTAGGAGAATTAAATAATTTATCAGAATTAATTAAAGTTTATCCAAACCCGAATAATGGAGAATTTGAAATTACCTCCAAAGGCATAGACATAGAATTAAAAATAATAAATGACTTAGGACAGCTGGTAAAAATAATTAATTTGAATAAAATAAATAATTATGAAATTAAAGTAAATGAATTAAGTAATGGTGTTTATTTTATTGTGGGTGTGAATGATACATTTAAAATAAATCGAAAAATAATCATAATGAAATAATCTTTTTTTAGGAATGAAAAACAAGGTTTATTTTTTATTAATAATAATATAAATTTTGTGCTGATTACTAAATGATTTAAATATTAAATAATTTCATTAAATTTGTTTTTAATGAATAAAGGCAGGCTTATATTTATTTTTATATTATTAACCGGAATGATTTTTACATTATTCCAATATATTCCAATTTTGGATGAAGCATGTTTCAGTTATTCCAAAGAATTATCAAAAAAATCAAATGAACCCATTAGTTCTGAAGATGATGGAGAAGCCGATTCTGAAGATGATATAACATTTGAATTTAGTTTAAATTATTTAGTTAAAACATCCTGCCACATTATTTATTTCGACAATATATATACTAAGAATAAAATTTATAATTGCTTAGTTGAAGATATAAAATCACCTCCTCCAAAAATTTAATTTTTTCATCAGCTATGTTATGTAATTACATAATAAATGTTCTCATGTAAAAATTAATTAATAATGAATTCAAAATTTAGTATTTCTGATTTTAAATCAGGTGTTGTCGTTTTTTTAGTTGCACTTCCATTGTGTCTCGGTATTTCATTAGCTTGTGGTGTACCAATTTTCTCAGGAATTTTATCAGGAATTGTAGGTGGATTTATTGTAGCTATATTTAGCAGTTCAAAGTATAGCGTTTCTGGTCCTGCTGCGGGCTTAACAGCAATCGTAGTAACTTCTATTTCTCAATTAGGCAGTTATGAATGTTTTTTAGCGGCTGTTTTTTTTGCTGGAATTTTTCAAATTATTTTTGGAATAATTAAAGCTGGCTTTATTAGTAATTTTATTCCAAATGCAGTTGTAAAAGGAATGTTAGCTGGCATTGGCATTATTTTAATCATAAAACAATTACCTCATTTTGTTGGTTATGATGCTGATCCGGAGGGTGACATGTATTTTACTCAATCAGATGGCCATAATTCTATTTCTGATTTATATTATATGTTTAATTATATTACCCCAGGTTCTTTAATTATTGGTATTGTTTCTTTTTTACTTTTAATAATTTCCGAAAAATCGTTTTATAAAAAGAATAAACTATTTTCTTTTATTCCTGGACCACTTTTGGTTGTAGGTTTTGGAATTCTTTTAAATGTTGCTTTTTCAGGTTATTCATTTTTAAAAATCAGTTCAAAACACTTAGTTAACTTACCAAATATTACTAATTTAAGTGAATTAAAAACAAATTTAATATTTCCTGATTTTACTTTAATTAATAATCAAGAATTTTGGATTATTGTTTTAACATTAGCTATTGTTGCAAGCATAGAAACTTTATTAAGCTTTGAAGCAATAGACAAATTAGTTCCACAAAAAGGATCTGTAAATTCAAATAAGGAATTAGTTGCACAAGGTATCGGGAATACCATCTCAGGATTAATAGGAGCTCTGCCTCTTACCTCTGTTATTGTTAGAAGTTCTGCTAATATTAATGCGGGGGCTAAATCAAAATTGTCTGCCATCATTCATGCTTTATTATTAATGTTAAGCGTTTTATTTATTCCGTTTATATTAAGATTAATTCCTAATTCTGCCTTAGCAGTAATATTAATAATGATTGGTTATAAATTAGCCAATATTTCATTATTTAAATCTCAGTATAAAGCAGGTATTGATCAGTTTTTACCATTTATTTCCACCATACTTTTTATGCTCTTTACCGACTTATTAAAAGGAGTTTCGTTAGGTTTATTTATTGCAATTATTTTTATTCTTAAACAAAGTTATAAAATGCCATTTAAAGTTATTGAAGAACAAATTGATGGAAGACTAAACGTTTTTATTAAGCTCTCACAAAATGTAACTTTTATTACAAAAGGAAAGTTTATTGAATTATTTAAAAGCATCCCTGATGGAGCAGAAGTTCATATCGATGGTGGAAGAACAAGATTTATTGATAAAGATATACTCGAAATAATTCACAACTATAAAGATTCTAGTTCAGTACATAAAATAAATTTAGTTTTAGAAGAATTTAAAGAAGATTAATAAATAAAAAAAACTAATTAACATTAAAAATATAAATAAAAATGAATGATTCATACAACAAACTTATACAAGGAAACAAATTATTTTCTGACAACAAAACTTTAAATGAACCAGATTATTTTAAAAATCTTTCGCTTGGTCAAACACCTGAATATTTATGGATAGGTTGTAGTGATAGTCGGGTTCCTGCAAACGAAATTACAAGCACTCAAAGTGGTGAAGTTTTTGTTCACCGTAATATTGCAAATTTAGTTGTTCATACTGATTTAAATTTATTAAGTGTTGTAGAATACGCAGTTCGTTTTTTAAACGTTAAACATGTTATTGTTTGTGGTCATTATGGGTGTGGTGGTATTAAAGCTGCTATGAGTGATAAAACTTATGGATTTGTTGATAGTTGGCTCACAAATATTAAAGATGTCTTTCATCAAAACGAAAAACAATTAATGGAAATAGAGGATGAAGAAAAGAGAAGTGATCGTTTAACTGAAATGAATGTTATTCAGCAAGTTCGAAATTTAGCTAAAACATCTATTATCCAACAAGAATGGAAAAAAAGGCCTTTGCATTTACATGGATGGGTTTATGGAATAAATAACGGATTGATAAACGATCTATCTGTTATTCATAATGGAAAGGAAGACATTGATCCCATTTATAGATTCAATTTTTAATTTATTTTTTATTAGTTAAATAATCCCAAAACTTAACAGGGTGCCTGTATATCTTAAAACTTTGTAACTTTGTGTTTTAAAATTTTTAAGATTGAAAATTCTATTTTATTATATTAAGCAACATAAAAAACTATTAATAATTGCTTTGGTTTTAGCATCTATTAATCAATGTTTTTCACTTTGTGATTCTATTATTACCGGTAAATTAATTAATAAATTTAGTGCGCCTCATACAGAAGTTTCTAATTCTAGATATTGGTTTATTGGAGCTACTTTTTCTGAATTCACCAAAAACATTTTATTCTTTTTAGGTTTATCAATTGGTGCTGCTTTTATGTCTCGAATTGCTAAAAATTTTCAAGATTATTTTACTAATATTATTATTCAGCGAACTTCTGCACATATGTATACAGATGGGATAAAAAAAGCTTTATCATTACCTTATAAAGACTTTGAAGATCAGCGAAGCGGAGAAACATTGGGTAAACTCCAAAAAGTAAAATCTGATACTGAAAAGTTTGTTACTCTTTTTATAACCTTAGTATTTCAATCTCTAATTGGCATTATTTTTGTCTTTATTTATGCCATTAATATTCATTGGTTATTGGGGCCAATGTATTTAGCTACTGTTCCAATTATAGCAAGTATTAGCTCTTTTTTAGGAAAAAAAATAAAAATCATTTCTAAACAAATTTTAGGCGAAACAACCTCCTTATCAGGAGCTACAACTGAATCGCTTCGAAATATAGAACTGGTAAAAAGTTTAGGTTTAATTGATCAAGAAGAAAAAAGATTAAACAACACAACTTTAAAAATATTAAGTTTAGAATTAAAAAAAGTAAGATTAATACGTTCTTTAAGCTTTATTCAAGGAACTACAGTTCATTTGGTAAGAACAGCATTGATTTTTACACTTTATTGTTTTGTTTTTAATGGGGTTATTAAAGTTGGCGACTTAATTACATTAATGTTTTTTTCATTTTTTATTTTTAACCCACTTCAAGAATTAGGGAACGTTATAACTGTTTATAACGAAACTAAAGTAAGTATGGATAATTTTGGAAATTTAATGAATTCCGAGTCTGAGCCAATTCCATTAAACCCAAGTTTTTTAGGGGAAATTAAACAGGTTTCTTTTCAAAATTTATCCTTTGGTCATTTAACAAATAATGGTTTTGCTGTTAAAAATATTAATATCAACATTAACGAAGGAGAAACTATTGCATTTGTAGGCCCTAGTGGAAGTGGAAAAACCACTTTAGTTAAATTAATTTTGGGATTATATAAACCCAATGTAGGCAAAGTATTGTATAATAATATTGAATCTACTAACATTAATTTAATTGAATTACGAATGCAATTGGGTTTAGTTTCTCAAGATTCTCAATTATTTAGTGGTTCGATTAAAGATAATTTATTATTTGTTAAGCCTTCGGCTACTGATGACGAAATTATAGATGTTTTGAAGAAAGCAGCTTGCGATAATTTATTAAACAGAACATCCGAAGGTATTTATACAACAATAGGTGAGGGCGGAATTAAATTGAGTGGAGGAGAAAAACAACGCTTATCAATTGCAAGATCATTATTAAGAAAACCAAAACTATTAATTTTTGATGAAGCAACTTCTGCCCTAGATTCTTTAACTGAAGAAGAAATTTCTGAAACCATTAGATCCTTAAGCGTCAATAAAACTCAAATTACCATTTTAATTGCACATCGTTTATCAACTATAATGCATGCTGATAAAATTTTTGTTCTTGAAAAAGGTGAAATTATTGAACAAGGTTTACATCAAAATTTATTAGATGAAAAAGGCTTGTATTACGCCATGTGGAGACAACAAATTGGTGAAAGAAAAAAATAAATAATGGTTTATGGCAAAATTATTCTACCCATAACACCATCCCTTTTAAGTATTCACCTTCCGAAAAATAAGGCGTTACCGGATGATCAGCTGGTTGATACAAGTAATGAAGAATTTTAATGTTTCTTCCTGCTTCAATGGCAGCAGCCGTAATTGTATTATAAAACAACATTTTATCAATAACGCCACTGCAACTAAATGTAAATATTATTCCATTTTTTTTTATTAGTTTAATGGCTGTTGCATTTAATCTTTTATAAGCAGTAACTGCATTATGTTTGCTGTCTCTGCTTTTAGCAAATGCAGGAGGATCAAGAATAATTACATCGTAACTATTTTTTTTATCTTTCAAAAATTCAAAAGTGTCTTCAACAAAACATTGATGATTATGTACATCATTAATTTTAATATTTTCTTCACACAAATTAATTGCTCCTTGACTCACATCAACTGAATCAACAGTATTAGCGCCTGATTTTGACGCATAAACAGAAAATCCTCCAGTGTACGAAAATGTATTTAATACTGATTTGTTTTTACAGTATTTACCAAGAAGTTTTCTATTATCTCTTTGGTCAATAAAAAAACCTGTTTTTTGGCCATTTATAAAATCAATTTTAAAAACATGATTATTTTCTATTACTAAAACATCTTCAGTTTCAATGCTGCCAAATAAAAATCCATTTTTAGTTTTTTCAGTAAAATGTTTCGAAATTGTTTCGGAACTTTTGTCATAAATACTTTTTAATTCAGTCCCTAAAACTCGAATAATGGCATTAGAAATATTTTCTTTTTGAATATACACGCCCCACGAATGAGCTTGAAAAACAACATGTCCATCGTAATAATCTAAAATTAAACCTGGCGCACCATCGCCTTCACCAAAAAATAAACGACAAACATTAGTGTTTTCATTTAATATATTTAACTGTATTCTGTATTGATAGGCTTTATTTATTTTTTCAAACCAAAAATTTTCGTCTATTATAGTTTTTTTAAAAGATATTATCCTAACAGCAATACTTCCGCCGGCATAATAGCCCATTCCCAAAAATTCTAATTTATTGGAGTATACTTCAACTATATCGCCTTCTTTTAAATACTGATCTTTTTTTGCAATGGCCCCCGAAAAAACCCAGGGATGAAAACGAAGTAATGAAAATTCTTTTCCTTTATTTAATATAATTTGAGAATAGGTCATGATTTATTTAGGTTCAAATTTAAGCTTTCTTTTTTGGAACTTCGTTTCTGAAATTTGAAACTAACAGTTATAAGTAGAATAACATTATTTAAAATCGAATTTGTTTAAGTTAAATTAATACTATATTTTAGCTTTCTATCACTTATACTAATTATGGAAAATTCTATCGATAAAAAAGGTCATCCAAAAGGATTGTATTTTTTGTTTTTTACTGAAATGTGGGAACGTTTTAGTTATTATGGAATGAGAGCTATTTTCATTCTGTTTATGACTAAAATATTACTTTTAAAAGATTCTGATGCTTCTGAAATATATGGAAGTTATACGGGCTTGGTTTATTTAACACCTTTATTAGGTGGTTATTTATGTGATAAATTTTTAGGAAACAGACGGAGTATAATTATAGGAGGTTTATTGATGGCAATTGGTCAGTTTTTTATGTTTTTAAGTGCTTCTGCAGGTTCTGAAGGCGGTATTGCAATTATGTGGCTAGGTTTAACATCTATAATTATTGGTAATGGTTTTTTTAAGCCAAATATTTCTACGATGGTTGGTCAATTGTATCCTGCAGGCGACAGAAGAATTGATAGCGCATTTACTATATTTTATATGGGTATAAATTTAGGAGCTTTCTTTTCTCCATTAGTTTGTGGATCAATGGATTTTAAATGGGGGTTTTTAGCGGCTTGCATTGGAATGATAATTAGTTTAATTTGTTTTATAATTTATCAAAAGCAATATTTAATATCTGAAGAAGGTAAAGAAATTGGATTGCCAGTTAAAAAACTAAATTTTCAAAGTATTTTATTAATAGCAGGTTCAATAGGCATCGTATTTTTCATGTTAAATTTTAAACAAATGTTTAAAAATAATATTGATGTAATAAGCTACTTTATATATGGCGCAATGATTGTGATGCCTATTATTATTTTAACAGATAAAAGTTTATCTAAAATTGAACGAAACAGAATAATTGTAATCTTTATTTTAGCCTTTTTCGTTATCTTCTTTTGGGGTGCTTTTGAACAAGCTGGTGCATCATTAACACTTTTTGCTGATCGACAAACCGAAAGAACACTATTTGGTTGGGATATGCCAGCATCTTATTTTCAATCTATTAATCCATTAGCAGTTATTTGTTTAGCACCTGTATTTACTTTATTATGGGCTTTTCTTTATAAAAAAAGATTAGAACCTTCATCGCCTTTTAAAATGGCTTATGGTTTAGCTTTAGTTGCTCTTGGTTATATCGTTATTGCTTTTGCAGTAAAAGGTTTAGGCCTCAATGAAAAAGTAAGTATGTGGTGGTTAGTTTCTTTGTATATTATTCACTCAATGGGCGAATTATGTTTATCACCTATTGGTTTATCAATGGTTTCTAAGTTAGCTCCATTACGCTTATCCTCTCTAATGATGGGTACATGGTTTTTAGCAAATGCTGCTGCTAATAAATTTGCTGGTACCTTAAGCGCTTTAATTCCTCCTTCGGGCGATATAGATAAATCAAAGCCTCTTATTTATCCTAATTTTGCAGGTTTTAGCATAACTAATTTATATGAGTTTTTTATGCTTTTTATTATAATGACAGGTATAGCAGCTGGCATTTTATTTGTTTTAAGTTCATGGTTGCAAAAAATGATGAATGTTGATCATGTAGAAGTGATACCTGATTTAGATAGATAATATTTATTAAAATATTTCATTACCTTCAAACCTACAAGAAAATTCTTGTAGGTTTTTTTTAAGAATGGAACAATATAAAAACATAGAAGATATTCAAAATTTTAAAGGTAAATACCCTAAACAACTTTGGTATTTGTTTTTTTCTGAAATGTGGGAACGTTTTAGTTTCTATGGTATGCGTGGGATGCTTGTTTTCTTTATGGTTGATCAATTGTTACTTAATGAAGTGGATGCTAATCTTCAATATGGTGCTACTCAAGCCTTTGTTTATGCATTTACATTTATTGGAGGCATTTTTGCAGACAAAATTTTAGGATTTCGAAAATCTTTATTTTGGGGTGGATTATTAATGATTATTGGAAGTTTTATTCTTGCTCTTAATCCAAAAGAGTTTTTTTTTATAGGCATTGGCTTTAATATTATAGGTACTGGATTTTTTAAACCAACAATTTCTACCATTGTTGGTAATTTATATAAGCCAGGTGATAGCCGAACAGATGCCGGGTTTTCTTTATTTTATGCTGGTGTTAATTTAGGCGCTTTATTAGGTGGCTATTTATGTATAGCAATAGGAAAAGGCGCACTTTTCCAAAGCTATATTCCTTCTAATTTATCTTGGAATGTAGCATTTGGTATTTCAGCAATTTTTATGGTTGTTAGTTTAGTAACTTTTGAATGGACAAAAAAAAGTTTAGGACTTATTGGTATTTCTCCACTTTTAAAATTTGAACCAAAAAAACGTAAAACATTTGAATTTATCACCTATTTATGCTCTTTAGCATTAATTCCAATTGTTATTTTGATGGTTTCAAATTCACAATATACTGATGTGTTTATGTTTATTATTGGACCATGTTCTCTTTTATATCTGTTTTACGAAATGCGAAATTTTTCATTGAATGAAAATAAAAAATTAATGGCCGCACTTATTTTTATTTTGTTTTCTATTTTCTTTTGGGCATTTTTTGAACAAAGCGGAGGCTCATTAAGTTTATTTGCTGCAAATAATTTAAACGATTCAATTGTAGGTATAAAACTTGATCCTAATGGGGTAAATAATTCTGCAAATTCTTTATTTGTTATAATTTTTGCATCCTTAATAGGTATTGTTTGGATTTGGATGAATTCAAGAAAAATTGAACCTAATACGATTGTTAAATTTGGACTTGCTTTTATTTTTTTAGCAATCGGTTTTTATGTCTTTTATTATACCAAATTTTTTGCAGATGTTAATGGAAGAACTTCTTTAAACCTCTTTACCTTTGGTTGGTTTATTATTACATTCGGAGAATTATGTTTGTCTCCAATTGGAATGTCTATTATGACAAAACTTTCTCCTCAAAAAACCCAAGCCGTGTTAATGGGAATGTGGTTCTTGGCTAGTGCTTATGGTCAATATTTTGCTGGATTACTAGGTGCTAATATAGCTTGCGCTTCAGAAAAAGCTACGAATTTAGAAAAATTAAATATTTATGCTGATGGATATAAACAATTAGCCATTTACGCATTAATTTTAGGCCTAATTTTAATTATTATTTCTCCATTGGTTAAAAAATTAATGGCTGAAGTAAAATAAATTTAAAATGCAATATCTGAAAGAGCATCCTTGGTTTTTTCAAATTTAAAAATAAACCCTTCTTTTTTTATTTTTTCATTACTTATTTTTAAGCCTTCCGTGACAACACAAGCTCCTTCGCCCATTACAAATTTTAATATAGTTGAGGGTAAAGCAGGGATAAAAAATGGACGATTTAAACTTTTTGCTAATAATTTAGAAAAATCTTTATTATTTATTATTTCACTTGCAACTGCATTGTAAATACCATCTAATTGTTCATTAAACAAGGTATAAACAAATAATCTGGCAATATCATCAATGTGTATCCAAGGGAAATTTTGTTTGCCCGAACCTATTGCTGCTCCAATTCCAAGTTTAAATGGAAGTGCCATTTTTGGATATGCACCTGATTCTTTGCTTAAAACTATTCCAGTTCTTATAATGACTGTTCTAATTCCTAAATTTTTAATTGATTCATAACTTTTTTCCCATAAAACACAACTTTCTGAATAAAAATTCTCTCCAGGTAAATTAGTTTCGTAAACTAGGTTATCGCTTTGTTTTGCGCCATAAAAGCCTATGGCACTGCATCCAATAAAACTTTTTAAATTAATTGATTTTTTTTCTAATACCTTATAAATTAATTCACAACTTTTTACTCGCGAATCTATAATCTCTTTTTTGTAAGAAGCCGTCCATCGTTTATCAACAATACCTGATCCGGCGAGATGAATGATGTGATCAACTCCTTCAAATGCAGATTCATCAATTATTCCATTATTTGGATTCCAAATGTGTTTTTTAATTCCATTCCAACTTCCACCTTCTCTACTTAACCAGGCCACATTATGATTGGATTCTATTAATAATTTAGAAATATGCCTTCCAATTAAACCACTTCCGCCACTAATTAATATCTTTGACATATTAAATTAACATTTTAAACTACTAAATGTTCATGATTTTTGATATTCATATATTTATTTGCACGAATCAACGTTCTGGTATAGAAAAATTAAGCTGTGGCGAAGCTCATGGCTTAGAATTAGTCACTGAGTTTAAAAAACAATTAAAAGATTTAAATATTAATTTAAAAATACGTGTTAATAGAAGTGGTTGTTTAGGCATTTGTAATTTAGGCCCAACTATAGTTATTTATCCCGAAGGAACTTATTATGTTGACGTAAAAAAAGAAGATGTTAACGAAATTATCAGTTCGCATATTGTAAATCGAATTCCTTTAGAACGTTTATTGTTAAAAGAATGGAAGAAATAGATTTAAATACACAGTTAATAGAAATAGATTTATTTAATTTGTTTAAAATACAAATAAAAAAAGATTTTGAAACTTGTGGATTGGATATAAATTTTATTAATGAATTACCTTCAGATTTTTTTAAATTAAAAGCCATATTTATAAATCAATTACAACCACTATTTATAAATAAAATGGCTTTATCTAATTTATTAAATAGAATTGATATAAGCGAAACGCAATTAAATAATTATCAAGCAAAGAAAATATTGTTTTCTTTTGAAGAAATAATTGCAGAACTGATTATTAAACGTACACTTCAAAAAGTAATTTTAAAAAAACGATTTTCTTAACATGGATAGTCTCATCAGAATAGGAACGATAAAAGATTTACCTCAAGTTTTAAATTTAATTAAAGACTTAGCCGTATTTGAAAATGAACCCAATGAAGTTGAAGTTACCATATCTGAGATGCAAAATTGGGGCTTTGGAAAAGATAAAATTTTTGATTTTTTTGTTATAGAAATCGATAATAAAATAATTGGCTTAGCTCTTTATTATTTTAAATATTCAACATGGAAAGGAAAATGTTTATTCCTTGAAGATATTATAGTAAATGAAAATATTCGAAATAAAGGTTATGGAAAAAAACTTTTTAATGCTGTTGTCGAAGTTGCAAAAAATACTGGCGTTAAAAGAATGGAGTGGCAAGTGTTAGATTGGAATAAAAATGCTATCGAATTTTATAACAAGTATCAGGCTAACTTAGATTCTAAATGGCTTAATTGTAAATTAAATTATTCTCAACTCCAGTCCATGTAATTAAATATTATTTGATTAATTTTTAATTGAGTATTTTTGTTAAGTTATATTTAAACAAACTATGAGTGTTAAAACATTAGGTCAATTTATTATTGAAAAACAAACAGATTTTCCTTTTTCTAAAGGCGAATTATCAAGACTTTTAGCCGACATTAGCATTGCAGCTAAAATAGTAAATCGCGAAGTTTCTAAAGCAGGTTTAGTTGATATTTTAGGCGAAACTGGAACGGTTAATATTCAAGGGGAGCGCGTAAAAAAATTAGATGTTTTTGCTAATGAACAATTTATTGCTGCTTTTAAAGCTGGTGGTGAAGTTTGTGCAATTGCTAGTGAAGAAAATGACGATATAATTTCAATTAATACCGATATTTCTAAAAACGCAAAATATGTTATTGCAATAGACCCCTTGGATGGTTCTTCTAATATTGATGTGAATGTTTCTATTGGTACAATTTTTTCTATTTATCGTCGGGTAAGTTTAAAAGGAGCTGGAGTATTAGAAGATTTTATGCAACGTGGTACTGATCAAGTAGCAGCTGGATATATTATTTATGGCTCGAGTTGTATGCTAGTTTATACAACCGGTAAAGGCGTTAATGGATTTACTCTAGACCCAAGTATTGGAGAATTTTGCTTGTCTCATCCAAATATTCAAACTCCTAAAAAAGGTAATGTTTATTCTATTAATGAAGGTAATTATTTACATTTTCCGGATGGCATAAAAAAATATTTAAAATTTTGTCAAGAAGAAGATAAATTATCTAATAGACCATACTCTTCTCGTTACATAGGATCAGGAGTTGCCGACATTCACCGTAATTTAATTACTGGGGGCATTTATATTTACCCCACCACTACTAAATCACCCAAGGGTAAATTACGATTATTGTATGAATGTAATCCTTTAGCCTTTATTCTAGAACAAGCTGGAGGTAAAGCATCTACAGGTGGAAAACGAATTATGGATTTACCAATTACAGAATTACATCAGCGTACACCTCTATTTTTAGGTAGTTCAGAAATGGTTGACGTTGCTCAAGATTTTATGACAAAATATTCGTCTGATTTAATTTAACGAACACCTGTTTTACTTTCTGCCTTAATATCACAAGATGTTTTTATTGCTTTAAGTGTTACTTTTATTTCACAATCAAAAGGCTGAAGATTGATAATTTTAACTGTACTATCGGGCATGTTAATGTTTACTGATGATTTATAACTTTTAGGCCCATCAAATGTAAAAGGCTCTTTAAAATAATCTTCTAAATGAATGTTTTTTATGTGTATTTTCTTTTTAAGAAACATGGTATAAAGTTCAAATACAGCTTGTGTAATTTTAATGGTAATTTTATCTGTTTTATTATTGTAATCTATTTTTACTTGCCCTGGCACTTTTGATTTGTATGTAAATGGCCCAACTTTAACTTCTGCATCACAATTGAATTGACTACTATCAGCCATAAAAAGTATTCTTGCATTATTAATTTTCCAAAAATAATCGCCTTTAATAATGCCAAAAACTTCATATCCACTTTTACCATTTATTTCACCAATAGCAGTAAAAACTTTGTTTACAGCTTTTTCACTTAAAATAAAAACTAAATCATTCCGATTCTGTGAATGAAGATTCTGTATCAAAATGAAATAAAAAACAATTAATAAATAAAATAGACGCATTTTAAAAAAGATATCAAAATTATTTTTTTGTATTAACAAACAAAATTTAGTAAGTTTTATTAATTTAAAAGTATCATTAATTTTTTATACTTAGATTTATTTTTATTTTTTATGTCTCAACGCCCAAAAATTCTAATAACAAACGACGATGGCATTTCTGCGCCTGGTATCATCTATTTATCAAAATTAGCCTCTGCTTTTGGCGACATTATAGTGGTTGCACCAGATAAGCCTCAAAGCGGAATGGGACATGCCATTACCATTAATTCAACAATACGCATTCAAAAGACTAATTATCATCAGTCTAAAATAGAATATTCTTGTAGTGGAACCCCAGTTGATTGCGTAAAAATGGCAGTCAATCATATTTTAGATCAAAAACCCGATTTAATTTTAAGTGGAATTAATCATGGAAGCAATAGTTCTATAAATGTAATTTATAGTGGAACAATGAGTGCAGCAATTGAAGGGGCCTTAGAAGGAACTCCAAGTATTGGATTTAGTTTGTGCGACTATTCATTAGAAGCAGATTTCTCTCAAGCAGAACAGTTAATCAATCAAATTATTTCTAATGCTCTTACTCATAAAATGCCGAAAGGTATCTGTTTAAATGTAAATATTCCAAATATAAATTCAAGTCAATTAAAAGGAATAAAAGTAGTTCGCCAAACTAAAGGAAATTGGGTTGAGCGTTTTGAAGAAAGACAAGATCCATATGGAAGAAATTATTATTGGTTAACTGGAGAGTTTGTTAATTTTGAAACCGAAGCTGTTGATACCGATGAATGGGCTTTAGCTAATGGCTTTATTTCAATTGTTCCAACTCAAGCAGATTTAACTGCTCACCAAACTATTAAACAGCTAAAATATTTTGAAGTATGATGAATTGGACTGAAAAATTAGATTCTTTTTGGAAAGGACTTGTTATTGGTTTAGCTTTTCCAGTAGTCATTTATTTTATATACTGGTTGTTTTTTCATCATCAAATCCCCTTAACTTTTCATATCAAAAGAATGATACAATTCTCTATGCTAAGCAATTTGATAAAAATTTGTGGAATAGGTAACTTGTTATTATTTTATTTTGGAATATCAAAAAAACTCGACAACTTTAGTAAAGGCATTATTTTAAGTGTTTTAATTTATGTCGCTTTGGTAGCCTATGTAATGTATTATTTAGAACCAAATGTTATTTAATGAAGTATTATTTTATAGCTGGCGAACCAAGCGGTGATCTTCATGCTAGCAATTGCATGAAAGAAATCTTAAAATTAGATTTAGATTCTCAATTTGCTTTTACTGGTGGAGATTTAATGCAAAAGGTAAGTGGTTTAGCTCCAATTATACATATTCAACAAATGTCTTTTATGGGATTTGTTGATGTTTTAAAAAACATTTTTATTATTAAAAATAATTTTAAAATTGTTAAAGATTCAATTTCAAAATTTAAACCCGATGTATTAATTTTAGTCGATTATCCTGGCTTTAATTTACGAATGGCGAAATGGGCTTTTAAAAAAAAAATTAAGGTTAATTATTACATTTCACCTTCTGTTTGGGCATGGAAAGAGAGTAGGGTAGAACAAATTAAAAAATATACTAATAAGCTTTTTGTGATTCTTCCTTTTGAAGAAGATTTTTATAAAAAACATAATCACAAGGTTTATTTTGTTGGTCATCCTTTAATAGATGCTATAAATCAACAAAAACCTAATTTTAAATCAAAACCTAATTTTATTTTAGAGAATAAATTATCTGAAAAACCTATTATTGCTGTTCTTCCTGGTAGCCGCATTCAAGAAATTGAAAGAATGTTATCAATAATGATTAAAGTCGCTTCTCATTTCACCGATTATCAATTTGTTTTTGCTGGTAGCTCTAATTTATCAAAAAAATATTTCAGTGATTTAGAAAAACATAATATCAAAGTTGTTTTTAATCAAACTTACGAATTAATGTCCTATGCTCAAGCAGGCATTATCAAATCAGGTACATCAACCCTAGAAAGTGCCCTATTTAATCTTCCTCAAGTTGTTTGTTATAAAACTGGTGCACTTTCTTTTTTAATAGGAAAACGTTTAGTAAATCTAAAATACATTAGTCTGGTTAATCTTATAATGAATAAACTTGTTGTTAAAGAATTAATTCAAAATGATTTTACAGTAAAAAATATTTCTGATGAATTATTTAAATTACTTAATAATCAAGATTACAGAAACAACATCATCAGCAATTATAATCAATTACAAATAAAATTAGGTGGCGCTGGTGCCTCAAAAAGAATTGCCGAAACTATTGTATCAGATTATAAAACAGCTAATTGAAATGATTAAATTAAAGTATTTTACCTTCTTGATTTTAGTGTTTTTTTTTAATTTTATCTCGCCAAGATCTTCTTATAGCACTATCGAAAAGTTACAAATCCGTATTTTTGCACACTTAAAAATTAATTCTTTTCAATGGTCCGCTATTTCTAAATCATATAAACTAATAGCCGACAATACACCTTTAGAATTTAACATATCAAATTTTAATTTATTTATTAAAGGTGATAGCATAGAAATAAAAGAAAAAGATCTTGTATTAGGAACTTTTAAACAAATTAATTTCCTTGGAGACTCTAACGATGAATTTAAAATTAAATTAACTCAACCTGACAGAAAAATACGGACCTATCAAAATAATTTAACCTGTTCTGTTGTTAATGGTTCTATTGTTTTAATCAATAATATAGATTTAGATAATTATGTTTCTGGTGTTACCGAAGCTGAAGCAGGCTCAAAATCTAATCTTGAGTTTTACAAAGTTCAAACAATTTTAGCCCGAACATTTGCCTTAGCGCACATTAACAAACATCAAGAAGAAGGATTTTATTTATGCGACCAAGTGCACTGCCAAGCTTATCATGGTAAACCCCGCGATTCTAAAATAATTCTCGCCATTCAAGAAACTAAAGGAAAAGTTGTGGTTGACGATAATTTAAATTTAATTATTGCTGCTTTTCATAGTAATAGTGGGGGACAAACTGCTAATAGCGAAGATGTATGGGGATCAAAAACGTCTTATTTAAAAAGTATTGTTGATACGTTTAGTATCCAAATGCCTAATTATAATTGGGAACGAAAAATGTTAACCGAAGATTGGTTAAGTTATTTAAAATTAAAATTCAACTACCCTTCTGATTCTATACTGGCTCGTGATGTCGCATTAAATTTTACACAAGATAATCGAAAAGTATATTTAGAATTTAATAATTTAAAAGTACCCTTAAAAATTATTCGCCTCGATTTACAATTAAAATCTACTTTTTTTAATATAACTAAATTAAATAATGATAGTATTTTATTTAAAGGTAAAGGATTCGGTCATGGAGTCGGCATGCCTCAAGAAGGTGCAATGAAAATGGGAAAATTGGGTTATTCTTATTTAGATATCTTAGATTTTTATTTTAAAAACATTCAAATTATCGATCTACAAAAACTTGATTTTTTTAAAGACGAATAATTTTTTTTTATAAATAATTTTAATAAATTTACTTTAAATTTACTTTAAAATTATTGCTTATGAAAAAACATTTACTCTTTTTTTTGATATCAATATCATTTACTATTCAGTCAGTATCTCAGTGTTCAATTAATACTAATCCTACTAACGATTGTTCTTGGGGAGATCAAATAAATGCATTTACTTTAAATGCAATAAGTCCTGGCGGTGCTAATTCTGGTTGTGGTGCAAATGGTTATAATGCTTTTAACACTCCCGTTTGGAATTTAACTCAAGGATTCACTTATACCTGGTCAGCTATTGTTGGATCTAATACATATAATCAAGGCTTTTCTATTTGGATTGATTTAAATAACGATGGTTTTTTAGCTGCTAATGAACAAGTAGCGGTTTCTGGTTCTCCAGCTCAAAGTCATTCAGGTTCATTAACAATTCCAATTGGAGCAACTCCTGGTACGAACAGAAAAATGCGTATTATGTGTGCTTATGTTACAAATCCGAGTGGCGCTAACGCTTGTACAAGTAATTTAGGATCTTTTGGAGAAACTGAAGATTATTTGGTAAATATTGTTCCATCATGCAGTATTAGTTTAATTCCTTCTTCAAACCCAATATGTTTAGGTTCTGCTGTTACTTTAACAACCAATGCCGCCAGTGGTATTTTATGGAATACAGGGAGTACAGCAAATTCTATCGTTGTTACACCAACCGCAACCACAGTTTATTCTGTATCAGGAACAAGCACAGCTGCTTGTATTGCGGCAAATATTGTTACAGTAACCGTTCAAAATTCGTCTATAAGCGCTTCTTCTTCAACTAACGCAGTTTGTTTAAGTAATACAGTTACTTTAACTGGATCTGGTGCGAATACTTATACTTGGTCTGGGGGCGTTTCTAATGGAGTACCTTTTTCTCCATTAATTACCTCAATGTATACATTAACAGCAACCAACGCCTGTGGTACCTATTCAACAACTCGAACTGTTTCTGTTTCAGCCTTACCTGTTGTAGCAATCTCATCTTCCTCCGCAGTATGTGCAGGAAATGTGGCTACTTTATCCGCAGGCGGTGCAAGCTCTTATACTTGGATGCCCGGAAATATTATCGGTGCAAATGCAATTATTAGTCCATTAGCCACTACAATATATACAGTTATGGGTTTAAGCGGCCCCTGTGGTGGAATTGCAAACATTACCGTAATTGCCAACCCCAACCCAACAGTAACAACCTCTGCAAGTAATTCAATTATTTGTTCTGGAGCACAAGTAACATTAACTGCCTTTGGTGCAAGTTCATATACCTGGCAATCTGGTCCAACAGTGAGCTCTTCTCTAGTTGTTAGTCCAACAGCTCCAACAGCCTATCAGGTAAGCGGAACAAACTCTTTAGGTTGCATCTCTAATTCTACCCAAGTGGTACTGGTAAACCCAAGCCCTATTATTAATGTTATAGCAAGCGAGACTTTAATTTGCGCAGGAGGTTCATCTACCTTAACTGCTTCTGGAGGGAGTAATTACACTTGGAATTTTGGACCAACCACAGCGGCAGTAGTGGTTAGTCCAACAGCAAACACAGTTTATACAGTAATAAGTGCAGGAGCAGGATGTAATGCTACCCAAACGGTAAGTGTAGATGTATTTACCCAAACCTTAACGGTAAGTAATTCAACTGCCATTTGCATAGGAAGTTCAATTACCTTGAATGCATCTGGAGGAACCACCTATTTATGGAGTAATGGCGGAACTGGATCAAGTATATTTGTTTATCCAAGCGTAAGTACATTATACACAGTAAGTGCTGTAACGGTAATTAATAACATGTCTTGCAATAGTACCGGATCAGTTAATTTAACAATCAATCCAAACCCAACCGTAACAGCGGTATTAACCAGAAGTGTAATTTGTAGAGGCGAGTCTACGATATTAACTGCCAATGGTGCAAATACGTACGTATGGAATAATACAGCAACAACACAAAGTTTTGCAATTAATCCAATCATCAACACGAACTACACGGTAACAGGAACCAATTTAAATGGATGTAAAGGAACTGGAACTGTTCAGGTAAAAGTAAATACATGCACAGAGATCAGCGAAATAAACAAAGAAAACGGAATAAAAATTTATCCTAATCCAAATAACGGAGAGTTTATTATAGAATCACAAGTAGCAATAGATTTATTAATAATAAATGAATTAGGGCAAACCATCAAAACAATACAATTATCAAGCGCTAATAATTTACAATTAAAAGTTAGTGATTTAGCTAACGGTATTTATTTTATTGTGGGTAAAA
>Ga0208975_1000489_pt1 | contig 19030 bp, 21 predicted proteins | sample GreLakmeER78MSRF_FD_187700 | JGI IMG/M metagenome (GOLD analysis project Ga0208975, IMG submission 187700) | Freshwater lentic microbial communities from great Laurentian Lakes, MI, USA - Great Lakes metaG ER78MSRF (SPAdes) | ecosystem: Environmental > Aquatic > Freshwater > Lake | place: Great... | reverse complement strand
ACCCGAAAAAGGCGAAAGAACTTGCTGAGATAAAAGACCCGGTAAGATTCGCATTCGCGGTCGCAAAGCTCGAAACGCAACTCAAGGTGACAAAGAAAACTGCTCCTCCTCCAGAGAAGACCCCACCGTCCGGCGGGGCAAGGTCAACCGGAGGATCCGACGAAGTGTTGGAAAACCTACGCGCAAAGGCCGAGCGCACCGGTGATTACACGCAGATTTTGGCCTACAAACGTCAATTGCAGTCAAAAAAGTAACCTATGGCTAACTCGTTCAATAAAGAAGAGCGCGTAGCGTTTGAAAACCTCCTTGAGGGGTTCAACGACGCGCTTGTCCTCTCCCGTAACGTCTCGATCTATAACACAGACCAGACGATGATGGAGCGCACCAACAACGTCATCTGGCGCCCACAGCCCTACATCGCGACTTCGATCTCGAATGCAGGGGTTGGGACGGATATTACCAGCGTTGGTGGCTACTCCAGCTATACCCAGCTCGCGGTACCCGCCAGCATCAACCAGACGCGCACGGTCGCTTTCGAGCTCAACGCTCAAGAGCTTCGTGACGCTCTGCAAGAGCAACGCCTTGGCAACTCCGCCAAGCAGAAACTCGCTTCTGACATCAACGTGTCGGTGCTGAACATCGCTGCCAATCAGGGCACGCTGGTGGTTAAGCGCACGACCGCGGCAGGTGCTTCAAGCGGTTTCGATGACGTCGCCCAGTGCGAGGCAATCTTCAACGAGCAAGGCATCATGGATGGCGACCGCTACCTCGCGCTCAACACGCGGGACTACAACGGTCTTGCTAACGACCTCGCCAAGGCTTCGCGCTCCTTCGGGAACCAGAAGTCCGACAAGGCGTATGAGCGTGCATACGTTGGAATGGTGGCGTCCTTCGACATCTACAAGCTCGACTACGCGGTCCGCTTGGGTGCCGGGTCTGCTACAGCGACCATCAACACGACGGACGCTGGCGCGAACTACTACATCCCCAAAGCCATCTCGACCTCGCCAACAACGGCAGAGCGTCTCAACGTGGACAACCGCTTCCAGTCCCTGACTGTGGCAGTTTCCGCTGGGGCTTTGGCCGCAGGCGACGCGTTCACGATCGCTGGCATCAACGCAGTGCACCACATCACCAAAGGCGACACCGGTCAGCTTAAGACCTTCCGTGTCATCTCGGCGAGTGCGCCTGCTGCTGGTAACCAAGCAATCGTCATCAGCCCGCCGCTCATCACGAACCAAGTTGCTAACGCAGCTTCCGCGCAGAACCAAAACTGCGTTGCGAACACGAAGGCAACCAACGCGTCAATCACGCTCCTGAACACGGCAGCAGCTCCTGTGAACTGCTTCTGGCACAAGGACGCGATTGAAATCCTCCCCGGTCGCTACTCGCTGCCCGACAACGCTGGCGTTGCAGTCATGCGCGGCTCTACCGACCAAGGGTTGGAGCTCGTCATGACGAAGCGTTTCGACCAGAACACCCTCACGACCAAGTATCGTGTGGACACGTTCTACGGGGTTGTGAACAAGCAACCCGAAATGAGTGGAATCATCCTGTTCAATCAGGTATAGTTCCCGCTAACGGGGGGTGGCCCTTCGGGGCCATCCCCTTAACTTTACTGAAACCAAAGACTTATGCCGCTCAAGAAGGGTTATTCACAGAAGACAATCTCCTCCAACATCAGCAAGGAGATGAAGTCCGGTAAGCCGCAGAAGCAAGCGGTGGCAATCGCGCTCTCGACTGCCCGCAAAGCCAAGCAAGCAGCTGGAAAACCCGTCGGCAAACTCAAGAAGTGATGGAATTTCCAAGCATGGTGTACCGCTCACCCGGGCGGAATCAGGCAAGAGGTGGGACGTACGACTATTGTGGCGTCGAATCCCAAGAGGAACTCGATGAAGCTATCCAATACGGCTGGCACACCTCGGTTGAAGCAGCGGTAGACGCTTGCAACGCCGCTTTGGAGGCCGCTGAGAGGCTCAAGAACGAGCCCAAGGTCAAGATTGTGGTGACTGAGCCAGAAGTTGAGGCTGTGGCCGCTCCTGAGGCTCCTGAACTTGTTTCTGAGGACGAAGAAGAAGACGAGAAACCGCGCCGTCGGCGCAAATAACGCATGGGATACACAAAACGCCAGTTCGTTGAGGCCGCTTTCGAGGAATTGGGGCTGGCGTCGTATGTGTTCGACTTGACGCCCGACGAACTTCAGTCCGCTGTGCGCCGGTTGGACGCTATGGTTGCCCAGTGGTACGCGAAAGCCATCCAGATTGGCTACCCGCTGACGAACTCGCCTGAGAACAGTGATCTGGACACCGAGACGAACGTCCCTATCACCGCCAACGAGGCCATCATCCTGAATCTGGCGATGCGGATTGCCCCTCAGTACGGCAAAGCGCCGTCTTTGGACACCAAGTTGGGGGCGATTTCAGGCTACCAAACGCTCCTTATGCAGAGCGCGAATGTCCTGCAACAGCAGTATCCTTCGACGATGCCCTCGGGAGCTGGCAACAAAGACGTGGATTGGCCGTTCCTGCCGGCGCCATCCATCGCTCCCATCGAGCAGGAACCAAACGGTCAACTTCAGTTCCGCTAACATGGCTATCCAAAATCTCGATAACGTCGACAGCATCAACAACTCCACGTTGTTCGCCGTCAACCAGAACGGTCTGGACTACAACTGCACTGCCGCAGTGGTCGCTGACTTCATCCAAGAGAACACGACTTTGGGAGATGGCAAAGTCATCCAGTACTCCTCCCCAATCAGCGCGTCAACGGTCGCAATCAGCGGCACAAACAACAGCGTCTGGCTTGTACTCACGCCAGTATCAACTCTTGCAACGCTGACCATCTTGCTTCCGCAGGTTTCTGGGTGCGTAGCAAACCAAGAGATTCTGGTGAACTCGACCGCAACAATTACTTCGCTGACGGTGAACCTCAATGGAGCAGTTGGAAGCAACATTCCAACATCACTTGCTTCAGGCGGTTCTTTCACGCTCCGGTTTGAGCCGGTTCTGCAAAAATGGTATCGCGTAGGCTAATATGACACTCCCATTCAATCCCTCATACGGCAGCGGACAATCCCAGTCAGCAACTGGCACGTCCGCACAGTACACCATCCGCACCGGCACACGCAGTATCTGCGTGACCAACACCGGATCCACTAACCCCGTGTTCGTGCGTATCGGACAGGGGACAGTGACAGCAACGACCGCTGATTACATCGTCATGCCGAGCAGCCAAGTCTCTCTTGGCAAGTTCGAGGACGACAACGTCATCGCGCTCATCTCGCCTTCAGGAACGACGGTCAACTTTATCTGCGGCGCTGGCCTGTGATTCGATATCTATCCAGACGGCGCTCCAAAACGCCTGCAGGCCCGACGGTAACCCCTCCGGGGCCGCCGCCCGCTGCGTCTTACTACCTCCGCCCCGGTGGCGGAACGAACTACTATCGCCGACCACCCGGTGGCGTTGACCGATACATTAGACCCTAAAGCATATGGATGACATCAGAGTTTCATCAGACATCGACTTTTTCATGCAGTCTCTCACTCGGCAGGCTGCAATGGACAATCTTGCGGGCGCAACGACTTCCGGCCAGTACCTTCGTGGGAATGGCACCGACGTGGTGATGAGCGCGATCCAAGCTGCTGACGTCCCAACGCTGAATCAGAACACCACCGGTACAGCATCGAACGTGACCGGAACGGTCTTGGAAGCCAACGGCGGCACAGGGGAAACCACCTACTCCAATGGGCAGCTGCTCATCGGCAACGCCGCAGGCGGGCTTACAAAGGCAACGCTGACGGCAGGTAGCAATGTCACCATCACGAACGGCAACGGAGCTATCACCATTGCATCTTCTGGCGGCAGCGCAACCCCAACGGACGTGCAGGTGTTCACTTCCAGTGGCACATGGACAAAACCGGCGAATGCCAAGGCAGTTGATGTGATTGTGATTTCTGCTGGTGGAGGTGGAGGATCTGGTCGCAAGGCTGGCGTTGGATCTCAAGCATCAGGCGGAGGAGGAGGTGGCGGTGGATCGTATTCCGCCCGCAACATTTCAGCCACATTACTTGGTGCAACTGAAACTGTTACTGTTGGCAGCGGAGGCATTGGTGGAGCCTCTGTGAGCATCAACAGCACGAATGGCAATGGAGGTGGAGTTGGAGGCAATTCATCTTTTGGCACTTTGGTTCAGACGCAAGGCGGTGGCGGCGCAGGCGCAGCAACTACCGCATCAGGCTCAGCAGGAAGCTCGTCAAGTGCGCGTGCAATGTTTCAGGGTGGAAACGGCGGCGCAGGTGGGGCGGGAGCAGGATTGGGTGGAGCAAATATTTCTGTAGCTGCAGCAGGCGGTGGTGCTGGAGGAGGATTACCTACGTCTGCGACAGTTGGGTTTGTAGGCGGCAACGGAGGAACTGCACTTGGAAGTTTTTTAAGTGGAGGAACCGCTACAGGCGGCGTTATTGGCGGCAACGGAGGAACCGCTCCAAATGTTACCGCAAACTTTCCTATTGCTGGCAGCGGAGGTGCAGGTGGAGGATCTAGTGTTACTGGGAACGCTGGTGCTGGAGGCAATGGTGGGACTTATGGTGGCGCAGGTGGTGGTGGCGGTGCGGGCCTTGATAACGTCGGAAACTCTGGCGCAGGCGGCAATGGAGCAGACGGCATCGTTGTGGTCACAACCTACTTCTAATTATGAGATACGCTATTGTAGACGACCTCACAAAAGTTGTGCTGAATATCATCCGTTGGGATGGCGTTGCCCCCTACACACCTCCCGCTGGAACCAGCTTGGTAAATGTCACTGATATCCCGTGTGACATTGGCTGGATTCAACAACCAGACGGAACCTTTGCACCTCCTCCTGAAGATGCCTAAGAAGCAAGTCAACCTATCGGTCAGCCGCGGTGAGAAGCTCCCTGTATCTCAGGGAGCAGGACTCACTGCCAAGGGCCGCGCCAAGTACAACCGCGAGACTGGTAGCAACCTTAAGGCGCCGGCACCCAACCCAAAGACCGAAAAAGACGCTGCGCGTCGGCGGTCGTTCTGCGCTCGCATGAGCGGGATGCCGGGGCCAATGAAGGACGAGAAGGGCCGGCCGACACGCAAAGCCGCAAGCCTCAAACGCTGGAACTGCAAATGAAAAAGGGACTCTACGCCAACATCCACGCCAAGCGCGAGCGCATCGAAGCAGGCAGCAAAGAGCGGATGCGCAAGCCCGGCTCTAAGGGGGCGCCGACTGCCGCTGCGTTCAAAGCATCCGCGAAGACCGCCAAGAAGAAGTAATGCAAGTCCCACTTCTCAGCGGCATCTACACGGACCAAGCTGGCGACTTTCGTCGCAGCTATCCGCGCAACATGATTCCCGTCATCCAGCCTTCGGGCCTAAGCGACGGTTATCTTCGCCCCGCTGACGGTATCAAGCACTTCGCAATCGGCCCCGGCATCGACCGCGGCGGCATCGAGTGGCAAGGCACGCTCTACCGCGTGATGGGCACAAAGCTCGTCTCGGTTAGCTCGCTGGGTAACGTGGTGGTTCTTGGCGACGTTGGCGGCACGGGACAAGTCACGTTTGACTACTCGGAGACACTGCTCGCTATCCTCTCAAGCGGGGTGCTGTACTACTGGGATGGCTCAACGCTCACAACACTCACGAACACCTACGGCATGGGGCCGTTCACGGACTTCTGCTGGGTGGATGGATACTTCTTCGTGACCGACGGCTCGCTGCTTGGCACGACAAGCCTCACAGACCCTTTGACGGTTCAGGCCAAAGCAACCTCCGAAGCTGACCCCGACCCGATCATCTCCATCCAGAAGTTTCGGAACGAGGTCTATGCGATTAACCGACATACCATCGAGCTCTTCAACAACGTTGGTGGGACTATCGACACCTTCCCGTTCGCTCGAATCGAGGGAGCCCAAGTGCAACGAGGCGGAGTGGGAACGTACTCCTGCTGCATCTATTTGGATTCAGTTGCTTTCGTCGGAGGCGGGCGAAACGAGGCGATCTCGGTGTGGTTGGCGTCAGGGGCTAACACCGTCAAAATCGCTACACGCGAGATTGACCAGATTCTGGCAACTTACAGTGAAGCTGCTCTGGCTAACACTATCTGTGAAACACGCCTCCACAACGGACTTAACCACCTCTACATCCATCTTCCAGACCACACGCTAGTCTACGACGGCGCGAGCTCTCAAATCGCCCAGCAAGCCATCTGGTTCACGCTTGCGGACGGCTTGTACGTTGACACGCCATATCGTGCGCGGAACTTCATCTTGGCATATGGCAAGTGGATTTGCGGGGACACTTCTGCGGGCAACCTCGGCTACGCGGTGCAGGACGTTTCAACGCTCTGGGATGAGCGTGTCGGTTGGCAGTTTGAAACCCAAATCTTCTACAACGAGGGCAAGGGCGCCATCTTCCATGAGCTTGAGCTTGTTGCGCTCACGGGTCGCATGGCCCTTGGCGTGAACCCAACCATCTTCGCGAGCTATTCGGCAGACGGCATCACCTACTCGCAAGAGCGCGGTATCAGTGCAGGCAAGACCGGGGAACGCAATAAGCGTCTTACATGGATGCGCAATGGGCGCATGGCAGACTGGAGAACGTATCGCTTTCGCGGGACAAGCGATGCGCAGCTATCTCTTGCCCGCTTGGAGGCGCGGCTTGAGCCGCTTGCGTGGTAAATGGCGAACTACATCAAGCCAACACGGAATGACCTTGCCAAGTTCTTGCCCGACCAGCGCCTCATCCGGGCCTTTGAAGAACTCTTCAACTACGTCCCCACTGGAGTCGTTGACGGTTCCGTTGACTCCTACAACTCGCAAGCTGCTTCGCAGCAAGCAATCGATTCGATTACGCAGCTTTCTCAGCAAGTTGCTCTTCTCGCACTTGCTCCGCCGGTAGTCCCAGACAAAGCGCCGCGCTACGGCACTTTCTACGACACCACAGCACAAACCGCAGCGGCCATAAACACGGCCTACGGCGTCACGTTCAACTCGACCGACCTCAGCTTCGGCGTGCGCATTGGAACGCCTGCAAGCCGCATTTACGTTGATTCTGAGGGGGTTTACAACTTCCAGTTCTCATTGCAGCTCGACAAGGTATCTGGAGGCGTCGGGCTCTTTTATCTATGGGCGCGAATCAACGGCGTGGATCAAGCCAACTCGGCCACCCAGATTCGACTTCAAGGAAACAATGCGGAAACTGTTGCAGCGTGGAACTTCGTGTATAAGATGAATGCGGGAGATTACTTGGAGTTGATGTGGTCCGTTGACACGGTGGACATTACCATCCAAGCCTTTGCCGCAGCCCCACCGGTGCCCGGAATACCATCCGCAATCCTTAGCGTGACCAACAACATCTCCTGACAATGGCTGTAACCGTCAAAAACATCATCCCGCCCAAGCAGGCTGAGTCGTCCCAGACCTCGCAGTACACGGCCAACTCTTGCAAGTGCATCATCGACAAGTTCACGGTGACCAACACCTCCGCGAGCAACGCCACCATCACGGTAAACCTGATTACGCCGTCGGGATCCGCGGGCGCGTCAAACCGCATTTTGGCATCGAAAGTCATCGTCCCCAATGAGACCTATGCCTGCCCAGAGCTCATCGGACAGATTCTTGAGTCAGGCGGGGCTATCTCAACTCTGGCAAGCGCGGCGTCCGCGCTGACCATCATGGCTTCTGGGAGGGAAGTGACGTAATGAGTACTGACTTGTCAGTTCCTATAAACGAGCAGATTGAGGCCATTGAGGAGCAACTGCTAAACTTTCCGCAAGTTGAATGTCCTCTGAAGCATAACTTTGCTCCGGGCGTCTATATGCGCGAGATAACGATGCCCGCGGGAAGTCTTATCATCGGGCACGAACATCTCACAGAACATTTCAATGTGGTTCTTACAGGCAAGGCCAGAGTGATGATTGATGGTGTTATCGAAGACCTTATTGCACCATGTTACTTCATCTCGAAACCAAATGTACGAAAGGTGCTGTACATACTTGAGGAGATGAAGTTTGCAACAATTCATCCAACTGAAGAAACAAGCGTTGATGTGCTTGAGTCCACTCTTGTTAGAAAAAGCAACTGCTTTATTAAACATGAAGAAGCAATGAAGTTGCTTGAAAGTGTAAATAATAAGGAGGAATAAAAATGGCTTTTGTAGCAGTAGGAACAGGACTTGGTCTTGGAGCGGCAGCGGCAGCCGCTGGCGTTGGAACTACATCAGCAATTGCAATAGGTGCAGCAGGTGCTAGTATTGTTGGGTCTTCGCTTGCCGCTAAAAAAGGCGCGGCAGCAGCGCAAAGTGCAGCAAGAACGCAGGCTGAAGCGCAAGGCCGTGCCATTGACGAGCAGCGCCGTCAGTTTGATCAGATTCAAGAAATCCTTGCTCCTTATATTTCAGCTGGACGCCCTGATTTGACACAGCCGTACATCGGCGCAGGCCCTGGAGCCATTCGCGGACTGCAGGCGCTCACCGGTCTTGGCGGCGAGGCGGCACGTCAAGAGGCATTGGCAAGGGCGCGTCAATCTCCTGAGTTCACGCAACTTTCTCAGCTTTCTGACATCACCAAGTCGAACGTCGATGAGTACATTCGCAACCGCGAGCAAGAACTTGCGCTGTTCAAAAAATCAGCTGCTTACAAGAATCCAACGCTTGCTGAAGGCCAGAAGGGGAAGATGGCAGTCAGGCAGGCGCGTGAGGATCTAATTGCTCAGTTCCAGCAGGAAAGCGATAAAAACATTCGCGAGATTCAGGCGAAAGGACAGGCAGAACAGTATGCAAAACAACAGGCGCTGCTTACCCCAATCCTTGAAGACAAGCAGTACGAGCAGATGGGCATTGACCAGCAGCGTCAAGCCATCCAGCAGATTGAACAGGGACCGCTATTCCAAGAACTCGCCAAACAGGGCGAGGCAGCGTTGCTTGCAACCGCATCAGCCACCGGTCGAAGAGGCGCTGAGGACACGCAGTCAGCTCTGGCGCGTTACCGGCCACAGCTTCTGAATCAACTCATCGACCAGCAGTACGCACGCCTTGCCGGGCTTACCAGCGTTGGACAGGCCGGTGCGCAGAACTTGCTCAACCTTGGGCAGGCATCAGCCGCAGGACAGGCTGGAGCTGCCGCGCAGAGCGGTAACGCAATCAGCGGGCTTTTGTCTTCTCAAGGCGCCGCACAGGCTGCCGGTATCATTGGTTCCGCGCAAGCACAGGCACAGGGGATTATGGGGGCTTCAAATGCCCTTTCAGGCGGCGTGCAGAACTTTGCTCTCCTGAATATGCTTGGCAGTGGAGGTGGAGGGTTGGGAACTGGTGGATTCTACAAGACCGCAGCAGAAGCAACTGCTGCTGGCGGCGGAGCACCGGTAGCTTACTTCGGTGGAGATTCTCCATCTGCTGCACGCGGGTACTACATCCAAAGTTAAACGTATGGCTGAATACAACTACGGCATCAATATCCCGCAACCGAACACCGGTATGTTTGGCGGGAATCTCATTCAAGGGCTATCAGCCATCGAGGGGTTGCGTGCGGCACAGGCGCAACGCGAACAAGCAGCGGCTCTTGCTCCTTACCAACTTCAGGAAGCGCAGCTTGCCATTAAGGCCAGAGAGCAGCAGATGGCGCAGAGCGCAGCAGCGGCAGCGCGTGCGGCAAGAGGCGAAGCGCGTGCGGAAGATGCATACCGAATGCAACTCAAGGCAGCCGAATCAGAGATTGCCAGAAGAGAGAAGGTTGCAACCGTGATGAACGAGTTTGCTACGAATGAAACCGCTGGGGCTGATGTTCTTGGAGGTATCATCGGTCTTACAAATGAGAACGAACGAAAAGCTCTTACGGATGCTGCAAGGATTAGGACTGGCAGGCTTTTTAAGAAGATGGATCCAAACAATCCTGATCCAGAATCTGTTCAGCAGATTGCCGAGTTGAATGCGTTGCTTCCCGTCGAGGAAGCGAAACGCTTCGACAACATCCTTGCCGCAATGCCGAACAAGTATCGCGATGGCGTTGTGAACACTATTGTGGAAGCCAGTATGTTCGGTCTGGCAAAAGACAACGAGCGAGCTTTCGGGGTACTCAACGACCAGATTGAGGCTTTGAACAAGGATCCAAATCCTGTTTCAAAACGCATGGCTAAAGAGCTTGAGGAGGTTGTCAAAAGACTTCCTGAAGACGCTACACCTGCAATCTGGGCGAACATTGGATACATGAATCAATCCAAAACAGACCAGAAGAAAGCAGAAGGGTACTTGAACTTCTTGAAGGAACGCGCACCAGAGTCTCTCGCTGAGAAAGAAGCTGAGACAGAGGCTAAACAGGCTGAAACCAATTTGAAGAAACTTGAATTGCAACTGAAGCAAGAAGGCAAGCTCGATCCAGACAAGAAGCGTTCAACAGAGATTCAGATGAAGGAATCTTTTGAGGCGGAACCTATGGTTCGTTCCTACGTTTTGAGAAGAGACATTGCTCAAGGCATTCGCAGCGCTCTTGATCTTGAAACTGGTTCTGGAGACGCATCGGCTATCACCAATCTTGTAAAGATAGACGACCCGACTTCAACGGTAAGTATCACTGAGGCCGGTCGAATAAGCGGCGGAAACGTTCCTGAGCAGTTTAAAGGACTGGTAAGTGAGCTTCAAGGAAAAGGAAGGCTATCCGAAAAGACACGCAATGACGTATTGCGCCTTGCAAGAGAGAGGATGAAAACCTCTCAAGGCGAGTACGATAAGTATTACAACAAAACCAAGAGCATTGCGGAACGATACCGCCTTGATCCAGACAACATCTTTGCCATTCCAAGCGAGTCAATTGAATCTCTATTGGAGCCAAAGAAAAAAGCGGCTCAGGGGAAAGCTGAAGCATCTGCTCGATCATCTGCTGGCTCAGGTTGGAACCTTACCACGCCTAACGGCATGAAAGTTGATATCATACAAAAATAAAGCCATGCCAACATATGAGCTAAAAATTGGCGGCAAAAAGTTTGACGTTAAGGCAGACTCGCCTGATGAACTTCCATGGATTGCAGATCGGATTGCCGAGCGATATGGGATGAAACCGGATGCAGAGCAAGCCGCCCCTTCCCCCGAAGCGCCCACTCCCGCGCCAGAACAACCGGCGGGTCTACCTTCGGCAGCAAACGAAGAGGCGATGATTGGGAGGCCAGATGGAGAGACGACGATGGGCGGTTTAGCGGGAGCTGCGCTTCGTGGCGCCGCAATGCCTGCTGTTGGTGCTGGTGCCGGGGCGGCTCTTGGCGGTGCAGTAGGAATGCTTGGTGGGCCTGCTGGAGCTGGAGTTGGCGCTCGTCTTGGAGCAAGGGTTGGAGCGGCAATGAGTCCAATTGCGGATCCTGTTGTTGCTGGAGTCAACAAGCTGTTCGGAACGAACTATTCCCTTCCCGGTGAGGCAGTGCAGCATTATCTCACGCAGATGGGCGTTCCGCAGGCCGACACCGCAGCCGAGCGAATCGTTGAGTCTATCAGCGGTGGAGTGGCAAGTGGTCTTGGCATGAATGCCCTTGCACGTGAAGTCGCAAAACGCGCAACCGCAGGAAGCCTGATGCAGCGCGCAGCATCTGCAATGTCCACGACCGCAGGCGAAGCAGCAGCTACGGGCGCAGCCGGAGGCGCAGCAAGTCAAGCTGTGCAAGAGATGGGCGGTGGCCCAGCGCTTCAGTTTGGAGCGGGGCTTGCCGGTGGAGTTTTAGCGTCAAGAGGGTTTAGGCCGTCGCTTCCATCCTCTCGTATTGAGGATGATGTCGCAAAGGCCATAAAAGGAGACAAGGCGGCGCGTGGCAGGCTTGCTGAAGCCGGAGCAGCTGATCCTAAAGTGCGTCAGGCTGCGATTGATTTGGGGCTTAACGTGGACGAGATACCGGAGGCTTACCTGTCCAGCAACCCGCAGTTTCAAGCGGTGTCAGCAGCGGTTGCTTCAGCGCCCGGCTCAAAGCTCAGCATTCAAAAACAAGATGCGCTGGATGCTTTGAAGACGCGTGCACAGTCAGTCATCGATGATGCCGGTGGAACAACTGATTTGAGCCAGTTGAGCGCAGGAGTCAGTGAGAGAATGGCAAATCTTTCAGCCAAACTTGAAAGCGCGGCGAATAACATCTACGACGTTGAGTTGCCGAAGGTGTTGCCACCTGAAACTCCTGTTCGCATCGACAATGCGCTTGCAGCGGTAAAAGCAAAACTTGCAGAACTCGGTGGAGATCCGAGCAGGCTCAAGAAAATCGAACGTCAAATCTTGGAGCTTGAAGGCTCAACGCGTCTTCCAAACAAAGAGGAGATTGCTGCAATCAATGCGCAAATCATCCCGTTGAAGGCAAAGGTAGCTGCAGGTGATAGAAGTCAGGCAATTCTTGATAGTATCGATGCTCTTGAGGCATCCAAAACTGTGCCAATTTCAAATCCACCGACCTACGAGACACTCAAGCGCGAGAAGAACGCACTGTTCAAAAAGGTCAAAAATCCAGATTCTCCCATTGAGGGATTGAACGATTTGGATAGTGGACTTGCGGAAAGATATTACGGCCTGATTTCAAGCGACATCGACGCGGCAGCCACTGCCGTTGGCGCTGAGAACTTAGTGAAAGAAGCCAATTTACTCTGGTCGCAATTCAAGGATCTTGCAAAGGCACGCGAGAATCTTTTCGGGCAACAGCTGCAAAAATCTCTTGGCGCTCCGCTTATCGATGCGACACGCAAACTGGCCAACAAGGGTGGGTACGCTGAATATGCCGCTCTTCTCAACAAAGTGCCAGCAGATGCGCGGCAGGAAGTTGCTGTGAGTTCTCTTAGTGCAGCGTTCTCGCAACAAGCAAAAGAGGAAGGATTCAATCCAACCTTTTTCAAAAATTGGTACGAAGGGCTTACAACCAACAAGGCATCAAAGAACGCACTCTTTACCAACTTGCCGCCAGAAACCCGCAAGCATCTCGATAACCTGTACACAATCGCAAGCAACATCCAAGACGTCAAATCCAAGAACATTCCAACAGGACGCCTACAGACCGCCATGAAGGCGTCTGAGACAATGCTGGATCGCATATACGGAGCAGTGTTGAGAACAGCAAAGGGCAGCGCAGCTGCAGCTATTGCAACACCGGTTGTTGGACCTACCATCGGCGCCTCTATAGCTGGGGCTATTGCAGCCTCTGGCAGCAAAGAAGCAGTTCCGCTTCTTAATTTAGCAGATGATTTCTTGCTATCGCCAGAGTTCCGAACACTTGTAAAGGCATCCACGGCAGATCCTACAAAATACACGCAAGCAGCAACAGCAGCTGTCAAAAGTTCGAGGTTTAAGAAGTTCGCGGATGCTGTTAACCTGCCGCAGGCGCAGCGCAATGCAGCGTTCTTGATTGGAACCGCAGAAGAACCTGCACAAGAGCCTGTTCAACCAGAAGAATAACCCATGTCATACGCCATCACCTCCCCTTTCCCGTCGTTCAACGACACCGACGGCTCGCCGCTCAACAACGGCAACGTCTACGTCGGCAGCGCGAACCTCAACCCCGTCACTGACCCGATACCGGTATACTGGGACGAGGCCCTCACGCAGCCCGCTGCACAGCCGGTACGCACCATCAATGGGTACTTCTCGCGCAACGGTTCTCCTGGGCGGCTCTACACCGGTTTTGTCACCTACTCGATCCGCGTCACCAATAACAAGGGCGTTCAGGTCTTCTCCGACCTCAACTACAAAGACCCCAGCTCCAACGCAGGCAGCACCTACCAGCAGGTCATCACCGCTATCTCAGGCCAGACGGTGTTTAACCTCAGCCGCACCTACATCCCCGGGACGAACAACCTGTTCGTCTACCGCAACGGTCTGCGCCTCATCGTAGGTCAAGACTACGCAGAGACCGGCTACAGCCAAATTACGCTGACGGCAGGGGCCGACAACGGGGACGAGTTCGTCTTCGACATCGGTTACAATTACGACACCGCTGCGAACATCGACGCGCAGGACGTTACCTACAAGCTGCCAGACGCCTCATCGGTCTTCACCAACGTCGAAGCGAAGCTGTCTGAGACCGTCAGCGTGAGAGATTTCGGGGCGGTTGGAGATGGAGTTACGGATGACACGGCAGCGTTTACAGCGGCGGCAGCTACAGGCCTGCAAGTATATGTGCCTTCTGGCAGCTACAGCCTGACAACGAATGTGACAGGCTACTGGGACATCGCTTCTCAGGTGTCTTGGACAGGTGCTGGAACAGCGGCCATTCAAGAGCGTGGGTACTGGCCTGATGTTGGTGCTGGAGCCAACATGAACCGTGTTCGCGACCGTTTGTTCGTGAATGACGGCGCTGCGTTTACTGGCAATTTTTCCGGCACGCAGGGGGGATTTGTTCCAACATCAGCACAGGGAGCCAATTGGGCACCTCGCGACTCCTCGTTCTTTGTTGCTCAAGACAACGGGCTGATGGCTGTAACAGGGTTTGTGTCGAACGCAAACATCGATATCGCCGCAGGACAGCCAACCGAATCAATCGGCGTGTCTGGATTTGCTATTGGAAATAAAGCCAGTCGCAGCGTGTGGGGTCTATATTCAGACGTGCAGTTTACTCAAGGAAGCTATGGGTTTGGGCTTGAGCTTGCTGTTAAAAACCTTGAAGGAGTAAATCGAAGCAGCACTCCATACGTTTTTACAACTGGAACATACGGTATTTGGCTAGCTGCTGGAGGCGACCCATCTTACGGAGGAACTCCAACCAATCCAAGTAACACTGCAATTGCTATCGGCAAGAATGGGAGCACATGGAACAAAGGAATTTTATTCCGATCAGATGGCATTACTGGAACGGACGGAATCACGGGCACTGGCACTGCTATCGAAATGGCTAAAGGCCATCAACTTTTATGGAGGACGCCATCAAACTTTTTTGGTTTTACAATCCGCAGTGACGCCACAAACAACTCGCAAAATCTGACTATTGCAGCGCAAGATGGATACGTTGGCATTTATGGATATTCTGGTGTTTGTGCTGCATTTTTTACAAATGCAACTCCAGCAAATTATTTTCAATTTTTTAATTCAAGTGCTGGATCTTATCCGGTCATTGCTGCTGCTGGATCTGACACAAACGTCGGACTTTTCTACCAAACCAAAGGAACGACACCTCACCGCTTCGTATCTCAAAACTCTCTGGCCAACGAAGAGTTCCGCGCTGGAGGAGTCAACAGTGCGCCCGTCAACTTCCTCCATGCGTATGGCACAAATTCAGGAACTGGAAATGCAGTTTTGTCTATAGTTGGATCAGATACTGATATTGATATTCGACTTGTTACAAAAGGAACAGGTCTATTGCGCTTTGGAACTCTTGTCGCAAACGCTGATGTGCCCATCACCGGATATATCTTGGTGAAAGATGCAGCAGGAAATCAACGCAAACTTGCAGTCATCGCTTAACACTATGGACCCACGAAAAATGCTAGTCGAACAACTCGGTCAACTCTTGCTCGCCAACATTGAGCAAGCTGCGCTTATTGAAAAGCTAAAGGCTGACCTTGAGAACCTGAAGCAATCAGCATCCGAAGCAAAATGAACTGGAAAATCACGCAGATTAAAACGCTCGACACGCCGGTTGCTGGGACAGTTGTAAACGCTTCGTTTTCGGTGTCAGACGGGACATCAACCATTGAGTCAGATACCAACTTACTGCCGCCAGACGTTGATTCATTCACGCAGCTCGATGCCGCGACCGAAGAACAAGTCATTCAGTGGGTAAAGGATGCGCTCGATGATGGCGTTCACGAAGAGGAGTACAGTAACGTTAAGAAATACGAGGACATGGTTGCTCAGAAAACAGGAGCAACCCAACCGCAGATAACGCCATTTCCTTGGCAGTAATCACATACCTTATGAGCAGCAAAGCATTTCAGAACGCAGACAAGCTGAACGGAATCGTCTCGGTTCTTGAGTTCGGGGCAAGAGGAGACGGGGTGACGGACGACACTGCCGCGATTCAAGCTGCATTGAATGCCGGTGCGGGAGGATCAGTGTCCTTTCCCGAAGGCGTGTACTTGACGAGCAATGCGCTTTCAGTACCGGCCAACACGTCACTCTATGGGACCGGAGTTGGTTCCGTCATCAAATCGCTGACGTTGGTTAATGGCGGACCAGGCGCAAACCAACGCCAACTGGACATTCGTTCCGTTACAGGCGTGCGGGTGTCATGCCTCAAGTTTGACGCAGGCTTAATGACAGGGTTTTCCGGTGGCATGCGCTCAATCCTTTGTTACGACGCAACAGATTTTATCATTCAGGAATGCGTATTCGTTACACCAGGGGCTGCCACTGCATCACTGAATTGCTCTCGGTACTCAATCCTGAATAACGACGTTTTCATCCAAAGCAGCATCGGAGTTGCAGTGCATGATGGCATCATCGACCAGTGGGCTGGGTCTAACAACTTCCAGATTCGCGGAAATCGCATTCGCGGGAATGGCATCGGAATATATGGAATCCTGATTACCGGACAGGATACTGCTGGTGCTGCTACGCCAGTTTACAACTATGTGGTTTCTGAGAATCACGTTTTTGGATGCCGCGATGCTGGCATCTGGGGAATGGGTCGGAATGGACTGACTTACAATTTTCAAATTACCGACAACATTGTTGACACCATCTCATCCTACTACGGATTGGCAGTTACAGATGCATACAACTTTGTTGTAAAAGGAAACGTAGTTCGCAACACAGCGTTGTGCGGAATTCGTGTTTATGCGGAAAACCCAACATACGGAACACATGCAGGAAAGTATGGTGTAATTGCTGACAACATCTTCCAGAACGCAAACACATCAACCACTACCGACATTGACTCTGGCTCTGCCATCAGCGTCACCAACGCGAGTGAGTACATTGAAGTGGTGAACAATGTTGTGCGTGGTTCAACGCACCGGTACGCAGTGTTCCTTGGCACCTTGACAAGCAATATTGATGTAAAAGGAGAAACGTATCTTGCTGGAGTTTCTGGAGATATCCTTAATCAAGCGACATTAGCTTCCACAAACAAGCTGCCAGGTGCAAACTTCTATCAACCAACGATGACGGCAGTTGCGAATGTTTCTGTTGCAAATGGTTATGTGGGTACCATGTACAAACACACTGGAAACATTGTGCAGGTGTATGGGCGCATGGATGTGACACCAACTGCCGCAGCCAGCACGAACACCGAAGTTGGAATCAGCTTGCCAATCCCCAGCAATTTCACTGCGGATAGCAATGCATCTGGAACTGCAACGACATCGTTTGGGCTGACTGCGTGTCTGTATGCAGACACCATAAACGACCGAATTACTCTGAGATTCCAGTCACCGAATACCGCTGTGAATCAGTTCTCTTTTCACTTCCAATACCAAATCAAGTAATGCGCTATCTTGAGCATCCATTCATCGCGCTCGCCATCCAGTCCGTCATCGCTCTTGTGAGCGGTGATTGGTGGACGGGCGCAGCGGCAGGTGCATCGTACTTCTGGGGGCGCGAGTACGCTCAAGCTGAGTACCGCAACATCGAGCACAACTACGGTGGGCGCCGAGCGAATATGCCCTTCTGGGGCGGCCTAGAAGCCCGTGCGTGGACGCTCAAGGGCATACTGGACTTCGTACTGCCAACGGTTGCCGTGACGGCTTTGGCGCTTCTTGCAGACAGAATCAACCAACATCACCTATGAAATACATCCTTGCTCGCTTGCTGGAACCATCGACGTGGCGCGGAATCATCAGTCTTCTCACGGTCTTCGGGGTTCGTGTTGCGCCAGACCAAGCAGACGCTATCCTGACCGCCGGCGTGAGCGTGTACTCCGCCATCAACATCTTTCGTAAGGAGAAACCGTGATTGCCGATATCTCGTTTGAACCCATGGTAAACCAACTCGTTGCTCAAGGGCCGCTTGCGTGTGCAATGGCCATCGCCATCTGGTATCTCTCGCAGAAGATCCGCGAGTGCGAGGACGACCGGAAGGAGCTCTGGAAACGGGTAAGCGAGCTGGCAGAACGGTTTGGAGGCGAGCGGCACTGAGATGAAAATATCCGACGCAGGGCTAAAGCTCATCATCGACTTTGAGGTGGGCGGCGGTGAGGATTACTACCGCAAGTTCCTTCAGAGCCCGACATGGCCCGGAGAGCAAAGCGGAGTGACCATCGGTATTGGCTACGACTTGGGCTACACGACGCCGCAACAGTTCCAAGAAGCATGGGAGGCACTTCTCCCTGAGTCTGACTACCTTGCGCTCACCGCCGCCCTCGGAGTCAAAGCCAACGCAGCCCGCGAGCTCCTGCACGCTTCGCCAACCATGCGGAGCATCGTGATCCTATGGACCAAAGCCATTGAGGTCTTCCAGAACAACACGGTGCCAAAGTTCTACCTCCAGATGCTGCGCATCTATCCACAGGCAGAGGACTTGCCGGATGAAGCGCGGGACGCGCTCATCTCGCTTGTGTTCAACCGCGGCACAGCGCTATCAGGAGAGAGGCGCTCCGAAATGCTTGGAATCCAGAACGCTATGCGTGATAGGCGCTTCTACGACGTACCTGCGCTTATCCGGTCGATGAAGCGTTTGTGGCCTAACAGCAAAGGCTTACAACGTCGACGCGATGCAGAAGCCGAGTTGTTCGAGAAGGCACTTGAGCCTAAGCGTAAGCGATGAACTCAAGGCCTTTGCCTTTGATGGTTGGGAGCATCCCGTTTTCATCGTAAATACCTGCGCCTTTGGGGATAATCGTGTCCGGCGGCATGGCGCTTCCCATGGTCGCAATCGGGCCTGATTCTGAGTGAACTTTGGGGGCGAGCGTGACAAGCCCAGCAGGAGCGTTGTGAATACCGGTGAATCGTGCAACAAGTTCGCTGGAGGAGACGGGTTCCATGGGCGTTGGACGTTACGGCAGAGCGCCTTACGACGAAATGAAAAAACCTGTTGCAGCGCGAACGATTTTCGCGCACAGTCATCGGCGCCATGAGTTACACCATCAACGGTCGGCGCGTGGTCAACAGCTTCGGAGGCGTCAAAAACCTCTGGAAGAAGTTG
>Ga0208975_1000487_pt1 | contig 19052 bp, 13 predicted proteins | sample GreLakmeER78MSRF_FD_187700 | JGI IMG/M metagenome (GOLD analysis project Ga0208975, IMG submission 187700) | Freshwater lentic microbial communities from great Laurentian Lakes, MI, USA - Great Lakes metaG ER78MSRF (SPAdes) | ecosystem: Environmental > Aquatic > Freshwater > Lake | place: Great... | reverse complement strand
CGGCGTCAGCGCGCCCGCGCCCTCGGCCGCGGCCGCGTCGGCGATGTAATGGTCCAGGCGCACGCCGCCGTTCGGCATGATGAACTGGTGCAGCGTCTGCGTGAGCGACACCTCCGGGTACTCCGAGTGCTTTTCGCAGAGGTAACCGGCCGGGTGCTTCAGGACGGCCTCGCGCGTCGTGTCGCAGCGCGAATTCGGGATGAGCATGAGGTCGCCGCTCGGGTCTATCTTGGCGACCTCGCGCGACGTGCGCAGCTCGTTGGAGTAATCGGTCTTGTCAAAGAACACTTTGCTGACGAGGCCGGCCGCGCCGTTCGCGCCCTTTACTCCCGGCGAGTGTTCCGGAGCGCCCTTGCGCAGCGCTTTCGCCGGGCCGGTGCACTTGATCGGCGGCGCGAACACGCAGCCGAACGAGCCCTCGCCGACGAGGCCGAGCGCCTCCTTGTCCATGCTGTTGATGCGCGCGCCCTTCGGGACCTCGCGCGGCCCGCTCGCCGGCCTCTTCGCGCGTCCGCCCTTCCGCGATGTCCCGAAAGGCGCGGGCGTCCGCGCGTCGCTCTCCCTGGTCCCTGTCATCTCTACCTAAGCGAGACGCGCACGCGTGCTGCTTTGCGCGTTCCTTGAAATTACTGCATGTTTTTGTTCGTCAGCTAGGACTTTGTGGGCATTCAATAGGTATCCGCGCAGCAGCGCGCGGCGGCATGCCTTTCTGGGGTCTCGTCGCGACGAGCGCGGGGTTCTTCATACCGTGCGTGCAGGCGATCCGCCGCCGCGCCGCGCGCTACCACGCGGCGCTGAGCGGGGCGCTCGCGGTCACGAGCCTCTTTTACCACGGCACGCTGCACCCGATCGCGCACCGCGTGGACGCAGTTTATGCGCACGGCCTCGGCGCCTTCCACTGCGCCTCGGTGCTCGCGCGCCCTTGCGCGCGGCGCGCGGCGAGCCTCGCCGTGCCCGTGTACATCTACTTCGCCAAAAGCCTGAGGACGACCGGCGTAGCGAGCAGCCTGTGGCACATGGCCTTTCACGTGACCTCCATCTTCAGCTGGACCGCCGAGATCTACCGCAGCACCCGGGCGCGACGCTGCGACGCCGCCGACGCCGAGACGGAGCCGGAGCCGAATACAATCCCTGAGAATAGCAGAGAGGCCGACGAAGACGCGGAAGCCGCGGAAGCCGCCGATGTCGGACAGGACGAAGATCGCGAGGATCCTCTCGGAGCTCCGCGCGCCGGCGGCGACGCGCTTTTACCCCCCTGGATTCACTGAATATCTGAACCGTTGTGACACTTTGATAGAGCACTCGGCGCCCGGCCTCGCGCTGCGCGTCGTCGTGCCAGCTTCCGAGGCGACGCCGGTGTTCCGGCAGCGGTGCGCGCGCGTGTTCCGGCGCGCGCTAACTCTCGCGAGCGACCCGTTTTTCGCCGTGCGCGCCGCGCTCGTCGTGAACGTCGTGCCGTCGCCGGCGAAGCGCAGCTTCCCGCCGCCGGGAACGCCGATCGGCCCCGAGCACATCAACGGCGGATTCACGTACGTGAGCGGCGCTGCGCCCGGAGCCGGCGCGGCCGCCGCGCCCGCCGAGATTTACGTGCTGCGCCGCGAGGAGTTCCCGAAGGTCGTGCTGCACGAGATCCTGCACCACTCGCGCGTGCACGCCGACGACGCCGCCTGGGCGCCGCACCGACACGCGCTTTACGCCCACTTCAACGTCTCGGAGCGCGGCTGCTCAGTGGCCGCGGCCTGTGAGACCGACATCCGCCCGAACGAGGCCATCGTGGAGACGTGGGCGACCGTGCAGCAGTGCGCGGCGCTCTCGCGCGAGCTCGGCGCCCCGATCGGCGAGCTGCTCGCCGCCGAGCGCGACCACGCGCTCGCCGTCGCGGCGCGCTGCGAGCGCCACCGGCTCACGCTCGCGGACGGCGAATGGCAGGAGCGCACGCACGCGTTCAGCTACATCCAGCTGCGCGCGATCATCCTGCGCGATCTGCCGGGCTTCCTGGAGGCCGCCGGCGCGCCCGAGTACGACGCCGCGAAGGCCGCGCGCTGGCTGCTCTCGGCGCCGCCGCTCGCGCGCGCCGCGCCGACCGCGCACGGCGCCGACACGCTGCGCATGTCGCTGCTCGGCGACATGTAACTCAGCGTCTCCTTTTTCTCTAAAGCAAGTAGAGTATCTCCGCGGTTCCGGTTGCCTGCGCAACAGGACCGGAGATATCCGGCCCGCGCCCTTTGCATAACATGCCAGCATCGCCCGGAAGCATAGCGCTCCTCATCGCCGTCGCCTCGCTGCTCGTGCTGCTGTCGGCCGCGGCGATCTTGATCCCGGTGCCGCCGGGCGTCGCCGCCTCCGCGGCCGGCGCCGAAGGCTTCGCCGATCCCGTCAAGATGCGCCCTTGCGCCGTCTACTACACCGAGAACGTCGCCGCGTGCGACCACCCGGCCGCGCTGTACGAGAAGAGCGCGGAGTGGCGCAAGTTCCGCGCCGCGCAGCTGAAGGACAACAAGACTCCCACCGCGGCGGAGCAGGACGAGAAGCTGCTCTTGGAGCAGATCGCCGCCGAAGAGGCGCAGAAGCAGGGCAAGCTCCCGAAGTTCTGCAAGGTCCCTTTCTCCGGGTTCACCGAGATCGCCGACGACCCTCGGAAGGTAGAGTCGCAGGCCGCGGCGCGCGGCCCCGCGGAGCACTGGGCCTTCTGCTACAAGGCGAACCCCGACGCCGGCGCTGCCGGCGCGAGCGCGATCGCGTTCGGCGACCGCGGGAGCGTCGTGGCCAACAAAGAGACCATCACGAACATGGGCGACGCCTACGTGTACAACCGCATCCAGTTCCGCAAGCTTGAGTTCGGCGAGGTGAAGCGCGCGATGTGCATCGGCCCGCGCCCGACCGAGAACGTCCTGGCCGAGACCGTTCCGGTGCTGCTGGCCCTGACCGTTGACCCCTTCACGATGAAGCTGCAGTCCATCGGCGCCGTCCAGCGCAGCGCGAAGGGCGAGCTGGTTCCCTTTGACAACTGGCTCGGAGTCTTCAGCCGGCTGTTCCGCGCGAAGGGCGCGAATTACCAATACCTGATGGCCCCCGCCATTACGCAGGCGCTGGTTTACATGGTCTCCAAGAACGTCTGCGACCAGCACACGGTCCAGGGGACGTACCCGGTCACGGTCAATCTGGCGTCGGTCGGCGCGACCGACAAGATCATCGTCACGGGCGTGCCCTACAGCTCGCCGAGCCGCGCGGCGATGGTGCAGGGGATCTCCGAGATCCAGGACAAGATCAACGAGGTCAACGCGACCCTCGCGGACCTCACGGGCAAGTACAACGCGGTGACGTCGTCCACCGCGGGAGGCCTCAACCGCCTCGTGTACATGATCAACAGCCCCGACCACTGGCCGCAGAACACCGCGCAGATGAACGCGATGTTCGCCAACCGCCTGCGCCTCGTCAAGCAGGACACCGACAAGACCATCAACTACCGCAGCGACACGCGCGTGCCTGGCGTGCGCGAGGGCTACGCGATTGAATGGCGCGGCCTCATCAAGGCGCCGGCGACGGGCACCTACTGGTTCAACGTGAACTCGGACGACGCCGCCGACGCCTACGTTGACGGCAAGCTCGTCACGACGTACTACGGCGGCCACTGGTTCAGCAAGCAGGGCGTCTCGGTCACGGGCGTCCGCCTGGAGGCCGGCGCGTTCTACCCCGTCCACATCCGCATGATGGAGTGGTGGGGCGACGACGGCATGGAGCTCTCGGTGCGCAGCGACGCGCCCGGCGTCGGCAACACGTGGCAGATGCTGCCGGCGTCGTGGTGCTATTACTCAACGGACCCCAACATGAACACTTACATCGCGAAGATGGAGTACGCCCGCCTCCAGGCGAAGACGCTCGGAGAGCGCAAGTCCGAGTACGAGCACTGGATCGCGAAGCTGAACGCGAACCAGGGCGACGTCGTCAAGAGCTTCGCCACTGGACTGATCGGCAAGGACGTGTCCGGCATGTTCCAGCGCGCGTACATGTCCGACGACAACAAGATCTACGTGGACCTCGGCGCGTACGTTCCCGGCCAGGACGCCGCGAGCCAGGAGGTCCAGGGCAACAGCGACCAGCAGGTCCTGCTGAGCTCCGCGGTTGAGCTAGCTGCCGCGAGCCTCGTCGCGCCGCCGTACGTGCCGCTGCACCAGACGCCGAAGTACTCGGTGTCCATGTGGATCAAGGTCATGGCCGGGTCCGCGAGCTGGCGCAACGTGTTCTTCTACGGCGCAGAGGACGACTGGACCAACTGGGAGGCGCGCAAGAACAACAACCCGCTCATTGACCGCACGCCGGGCTTCTGGATTTACCCCGACAACACGACGCGCCTGCACTACCGCCACCGCGCCATGACGGACGGCGGGTTCAACGACGGCATTGACGTCACCGACGTGGCCGTCCTGCCGTCGTTCGCGCAGTGGTTCCACTACTCCACGACGATCTCGGGGAACCAGGCGAAATCGTACATCAACGGCAAGCTCGTCGCGTCTCGCACGCTGCCCGGCAACTTTGAGTGGAACGACATGAAGCCTAAGAAGCTCAGGCTCGGCAAGGACGGCATCTCGGCCGGCATCCACCTGCAGAAGCTGTACTGGTACAACCGCGTCCTGACGGACGCCGAGGTCGCGACGCTCGCGGGCGAGATCAAGCACTTTTACGCGACCGGCCGCTACGTCCGGCTGCAGCGCAAGACTTGGCCTCCCGGCGGCGAGGGCCAGGGATACCTGAACATCCTGGAGCTCTCCGCGTACGGCACGTCCGGCAATCTTCTGCCGGCGACCGCGAGCCTGTGGCCGCAGTACGGCGGCACCGGCTCGTTCGGCCCGAAGTTCTTGACAGACAATATCATCCGAGCCGACTGGTGGCTCGGCGGCGCCGCGGGCGGCCTACCGCACACGACGAACCACGCGGCCTCGTACATGGAGCTGGACCTCCGCAACATGCAAGAGGTCCGGAACATCGTCATTGAGAACCGCCGCGACTGCTGCACGTCGCGCATCATCGGCACGGAGCTCCAGGTGCTTGACGCTTCCCGCAAGATCGTCTGGTCAACGATGATCCGGAACGACCAACCGACGTACCGGTTCTCGCCTCAGCTCTAGACGCGACCGCCCGCCCCGCTCGCCCGGCCCGGCCGGCCCGGCCGACGCGCCGATCCTTTTTAAACGCGCCGCGCCTGTCCCGCGCAGCGCAGCATATAAGCAGTTGCCGAAGATATGCTTGCAAACAATAGAGAAGCCGACTCCGCGCCGGTGTCGTGCGGCCGACCGCAGCAACCGCAACCATGCCGATAGAAGACGTGGACTACCTGCGCGCCAACAGCATCAAGCAGAGCTACGTGTTCCTCGTGGACAGCGCGGACCGCGACCATGCCGCCCACCCGCACCCGTCCGAGTACGTCGTGAACTTCTCGGCGCCTTTCACGAACGTCGTCGGCATGGAGGTCCTGGACGCCTCCGTGCCGCGCACGATGTACAACGTGGACGTCATCAACAACAAGATAACCTTTCTCATCCACAGCCCGGACACCGCGCCGACCGCCGCCTGGGCCGCCGCGACCGCAGCGACGGTCTCGCTGGAGCCCGGCGAATACACGATCCAGACGCTCCTGCCGGCGCTCACGGCCGCGCTCAAGATGCACGTGGACAACGATCCGGCCGCGCCGATCGCGACGATCATCGCCGAGACCGTCAGCACTCCGCCGGACACGAAGAACACGCTGCGCTTCCGCTGCCCTTACCCTTTCTTCCTGGACATGGGACGCAGCACGCTCGCCGAGACGCTCGGCTTTGACCTGCTGACGACGGCGTTCCCGCGCGAGTCAGCGGCTCTCGCTGCCGGCTCCGGCGCGACGGACGCCGAGAAGCTCGCCGTCCGCTACACCGCCCCGGTGCCGCTGGACCCGCAGCACCCTTCGGGGCCGAGCGGCGGCGCGCGCGTCTTCCACAGCGTGGACCTGCCGTTCTCGGTCGGCTCCAACGCTCTGCCGACGTCCGAGCCGTTCGTCGGGCCGCGCGGCATCCTGCGCTCTCTGCCGCTCGGCACGACCGCCGACGCCGGCGGCGGCGCCAGCGTCGCGCAGCGCTTCACGGTCCCGTCGGACACGAATCTCACGCAGGTCTTCGTCGCGCTGACGACCGACGCGCCGCTCGCGAGCTACGGCGGCGTGACGGCGCCGGCCAGCCTCGCGCTCGGCGCGACGTGGGAAGTCCGCCGCGGCACGGCGACGCGGCCCTCCGCGACCGGCGGCGGCAGCCCGCCGGCGACCGTCGCGTCCGGCACGATCGCGCTGTCGTACACCGACGGCACGCTCTCCGACAGCGATCGCGTCGCCGCGCGCCTCGCCGCCGGCGAGTATTACTGGCTCATCCTCGCGCCGCTGCCGCTGCCCGCCGGCGCGGACGCAACGGCGCCCGCGAACCGCCTGCGCGTGTACTACAACGACGTGCTCGCGACCGAGACGACGCTGCGCACGTCGCCGGGAGTATCTTGGTCCGCGCCCGACCCGCTGCCGACGCCCGACGCCGACGAGATCTTCTTCAACCTTTCGGCCACCGTGCAGACTACCGACGACTACCACCGCATCACCGCGCCGGGGATCTACAGCCTCGTCGGCCCTCGCTACATCACGCTGCGCTGCCCGGAGATTGAGGAGAACGCCTTCCGCTCGCTGTCGTACACGCTCCACAGCCTCGGGCTCGCCAAGATCCGCCTCGGCGTCGTCGGCTACAGCGAGAACCGACTGGACTACAGCAACATCCCGATCCGCGAGTTCCACCCGATCGGCCGGCTCACGAAGATCACGATCCGCTTCTATCTGCCCGACGGCACGCTGTACGACTTCAAGGGCGTCAACCACACGATCACTCTCGCAGTGCATTACTACGAACCCGTACAAAAACAAGTGTTCTCCCGGAGCATCATCAACCCGAACTACACGGGCAATGTGCTTGAGTACATGTATCGGCAGGAGGACCAGGAGTCCGACAGCACAGACCAGGAGGAGGACCACAACCGCGACGACATGGAGCCGCTGTACCGCTACCGCGAGCGGAACTTCGCGCCCGAGAACGCCGAGCGCCGCGACGAGGCCGCGCTGTACTTCATGGACCGCGCGAAGGCCGGCCCGCCGCCGCGCCCAGGCCTGGAGACGTTCAGCGACGGCGACGGCGACGGCGACGGCGGAGACTCAGACGCGTCGGAAGACTCGGCGGCCGATTCGGAAGCGGCCGCCGCCGAGTACTTTCGCCAGACGATGTCCATGGGCGCTCGGGCTTCCGCGTTCGGCGACGGCGCCTGAGAGGCGCGCCGCGCATCTCCGCGCCGGCGGCTTACCACTTCGCGTAACCGGGCGCCATGTTGCAGAAGCCCTCCACGGAGCCGGCCGCGGCGGCGTCGTCCTTCGCGAGGCCCGGCTGGCGCTTCATCTCGCCGCGCATGCGCTCGTCCTCCAGGGCGAGCTGCGCCGCCGACGAGTCCAGCTTGGACAGGAACTTCTCCACGAGCGCCTCGTTGAGCACGCCGGTCTTGACGAGGTTGACGATCTCCTTCTCGGAGAGCTTGTTGCTCTTGAGGTCCTCAAAGAGGTCCGCCTCGCGCTTGGAGAGTTCGCCGGTCTCGCGGGAGCCGGCGCCGATGCTCTTCTTCGGCGCGGCCGCGTCCGCCGCCTTCCGCGCCGCGCCCGGCGCGGCGAGCACGAGCTCCTCAATCTCGCGCTTCGTCATCTCGCCGACCGTCTCGTTGTCCTTCTTGGGCGTCGCGACGAGCGGCTTCTTCTTCGCTGCGTCATCGTCGTCGGCGTAGGACTCCGTGCCGTCGTCGGCCAGGTGGCCGACGCGGTCCTCCGACTCCGCGGCGTCGCCGTCGGCGACGTCGTCGGCCGCGTCGGCCTCGTCGGCCTCGGCCTCCGCGGCGTCGGCGAACGTCTCGCGCGTCCAGCCGACGCTGCAGCCGCAGCCGATGTAGATCATCGTCGCGATGAGCGCGAGCAGCGCGACGACCGCCGCGATGCGCAGGGCCTTCGCCGATACACTGATCTTCGCCATGTTGACGCCGGCGCGCGTGTAACTCTGCTTTATAGTGCAGGAAAATCTAGAGCGGAGCCGCTGGCGACGGCTACGAGCCGCTGGCGAGTTTACGAGCCGCTGGCGAGTTTACGAGCCGCTGGCGAGTTTACGAGCTCGCCAGCGAAGGCGGCGGCGCGAGCTGCCCGGGAGCTCGGCCTTCGGCCTCGGCCGCCGCGAAGGCCGCGCGCTCCAGCATGCGGCGCCGCAGCGTGAAGCGCCCGACGCCCTCGCCGTAGCACGTCAATACGAACTGCTCCAGCAGCTTGCGCCGCGACGGCGACTTCACGAGCTTGAGGTGCAGCCACGCGAGCGCGTTCGCGACGCACGCGGGCTGCTCCTTTTTGTGATGGTCGTGCGCCGATAGCATGAGCGACATGTACATGCGAAGGATCGTCTGCAGCGACGCGACGCGGAAGCCGCGCACGGGCACGAAGCTCATGCACGACTCGCTGTGGTACAGCGCCGCGATCGGCCGCTTCTTGTAGTACACGATGACGTGGTCGGGAACGAACGCGTCGCCGGGGTACACGGCCGACACGCGGAACACGGCCGGGTCCGACAGGCTGAGCGCGGCCGCGTCGGAGCGCGCCTCCTTCGCGCGCGCGCGCAGCGCAGCGACGAGCTCGTAGGCCGTCGCGCGCGGCTCCTCGCTGACGAGCAGGTTGAACATCGGCTGCGAGCTCGCGGGCACGGCGTCGTCGCGGAACTGCTCGGGCAGGAAAAGCCGCACGGCGTCAAAGCCGAACATCACGAGCCCGTTGCTCTTTACGAAGCGCGCGACGCCCGCGTGGATGTCGCCAGCGACCGCGCGCTCGGACGCCGAGACGCCGAGGCCCGCCGCCGGCACGGAGATCGCCTTCGCCGCGTCGCACGCGGCCGGCGGGTACACCTGGTAAAACGCGACGATGCGCTCGTACACCTTCTTCCAGCGGTGGGAGTCGTACGGCTGCGACAGCATGGAGTGCAGCGACCAGCGCAGGAACGCCGTGTTGACGAGCGGGATGCCGAGAGACGAGCGCACCGAGCCCTTGCGCAGCGTCGCGTAGGCCTTGCGCGGGACGCCCGATACGTCGGCGACCTGGACGCCCTGCGCGTACACCTTCAGCGTGTTCTCGTGCAGCGCCGGCTTGTAGGCGGCGAGATCGTAGCCCTTCGCGGTGTACTCGTTGACGAGGCCCTGCGCGATCGCCTCCACGCGGTCTTCGGTCACGAAGACGTCCAGGTCGGGCAGCACCTTCTCGCCGTAGAACTTCAGGCGATCCGGCAGGAGATCGTTGATCGCCGTGCCGCCGTACATCAGCACCGGCTTCTTCTTGAAGTAGGCGATCGCGATGTCAAAGAGCGGCGCGTACTTGTCGTAGTTCGCGGCGTCCAGCTCTGCGGCCTTCTTCTCGGCGAGCTCCTCAATGCGCGCGAGCTGCTTCTCAACGACCGAGACGGCGCGCTTCTTGGGGCGCGTTGTGTCGGCTGGCGTAGACATCGCTTATCCGATCCGATCCGAGCGAGCGAGCGAGCGACTCGCACGGTCTCCTCTAACATGACACCAGCCAAAAAATGTCTCGGCAGTATAGGAATCCGCGACAGCTATCGCGACAGAGTTCGCAGCAATGTTTGAGGGCACCGACCTGAACGCCGCTTACGGCTACGAGGCCGCGCCGACGGCCTCGTACGGCCAGGGCCAGCACGTGCCGCCGCCGGGCCTGATGGCGAACCCGCCGCCGCCGCCGGCGACCGCCCTGGACGCGCCGCGCTCCACCGCGCCGCACGCGACGCCGCCGGAGGTCAGCTACGCGCCGCCGCAGCACATGTACGCGCAGCAGAGCGCGACGGCGGCGCCGGCCGACTACGCGCAGACCAGCGACGGCTTCTTTGACCGCCTCGGCCGCAAGAAGTGGGAGGTCCTCAAGCTCGTCGTCTTCTCGCTGATCATCCTGCTCGCGCTGTCGGCCGACAACGTCGCGAAGCACTACCTGAACGGCTACATCGGCGCCTCGTTCCTGACGGCGACGCAGGAGCTGCTCGTGCGCCTGAGCTACCCGGTCGCCGTCGTCCTGCTCATCTGGATCATCAAGGCGTCCCTGTGAGCGGCGCTGCCTGTCGCAGCGCGCGCCGCGCGTTTACTTTTGTAAGTCCAATCGGTCAAATTGACCCGAATTTGACCGATTGCCGTCGGCGGCCGACGGGTAAGCTCCCTTACAGCCAGTTCTGCTCCCGCTCCCGATCCAGCTCCAGTGCCCCGCTACCCGTGCGGATCCCGACTCCGGTACCATGGCGTACCTCACCACCCCCTTCACCTACGCGACGGTTGATGTGACAGACCAGAACGGAAGCGCCAAGCACTCCATCGCGGACATCTCGGAGCTCCACTCTCTCCTTCACACGCCGGATCAGAAGTACTACTACATCACGTTTGCTCGCAACGGCTACGAGTTCAACTCCGAGTACACCTCGCTCTCCGAGATGGTCGTCTCGGTGAGCAAGCAGGACGACGGCGGGGGCTTGAAGTCCTTCCTCGCCGTCGTCGCGAAGTTTACTTACCTGAAGAGCTCTGGCGCGTTCAAGGTCAAGAAGCTGGCGATCATTCTCACCGCCGAAGATGTCTTGCTCACGCCGGCCGAGATCTCCGCTCAGCTGGAGGGCACGCTCGCGGAGCTCCGCACGGTCCGCTTGATCGCGCCGTGCGTTTCCAATGGCAGCGTCAAGCAGACTTGCCGGATCATCGGCTCCCCGCAGAGCGCCGAAACCGCGGCCGGCAAGAAGCAGTTCGCCGCGTACAAGGCCGCCGCGACGGCGCAGATCGCCGCGTTCAACATGCTCTCCCAGCTCTAAGAGCGGCGCCGCGCGCCGCCGAGCATCGCATCGCACCAGCACCCCAAATCGCTTTTGGGCCTGCCGCGCCCGCGCGCCCTTTTTGCGTCCCCGCGGAACCTGCGGCAGACGGGAAATTGACCCCGGGGCTTAAGGATCTCGCCCTCTCAATCAGAGTAACCGCCGTCCGAGCCGCCCTCGCCGCCCGCCGCCCGCCGCCCGCCGCCCGCCGCCATGCGCAAGGCCGACATCCAGGCCAGCTTCACGGCCGCCAAGATCCCGTGGACGCCGGACATGACCGTCGCCGACCTTCGGCGCCGCAAGGCCGCCGCCGAGCACGACCCGGCCCGCATGTCGCGCGCCGAGATCTCCAAGCTCACGATCGCGACGATGCGCGAGCTCCTCGCCATCCACGGCGTTCCCGAGCTGCCCGAGAGCCCGACGCCGCGCCACCTGGACTACGTGAACGCCGTGTTCGCCCTGAACACGGCCGCCTTCGCCGCCGAGCAGGCCGCGAAGTCCCGCATGACGATGGACGTGTTCAGCCACGTCGCCAAGTTCATCAAGTCCCACCGGGACAAGGTGGCCTTCGCCATGGCCGTCGGCGACCGCGCCGCGCTCGCGCACCTCACGTCCCGCGAGCGATTCTCGCCCAAGCAGATCACGCACGTGGGCTCCGAGAGCACGCTCCACACTGATCTGACGTGCGAGTTCATGTCCGATCCCAAAACGACCCGCCGCGACGACAGCGACAGCGACGACGAGATCGCCCAGACATCTTGCGAGCTCAACCCCGCCGACCAGCCCGCCATTCTCGGCGCGTTCTCGGACGGCGAACAGTCGCAGTCGCAGTCGCAGTCGCCGTCGCAAGCGTACGCGCACAAGATCTTCTCAAGCTTCCGCACCGACGACGTGTTCGCCGCGCCGCCGGCCGGCGCGGACTCCGACGTCCGCGTGCAGGTCATCTCGGCCGTCACCTCTCGGCCCCCGACCTCTTACGGCCAGAGGCGAGAGTACTACATCCGCGACCCGGACTTCCCGTACGTCATGCTGCACGTCTTCAAGTCCGTCGGTTACGTCAAAGGCCGCAGCCCCGGGGACGTGTGCATCGGGTACTACTACTACCAGCCCGTCTCCCGGAAGAAGAAGGAGGAGATCGCTCTCTACCTGGAGAGCCCCGACAGCGTCGCGACGCTGGACCGGTTCAGCGTCGGCATCGGCTGGCTGCAGCGCTACTTGCCCGCGATGTGGCCGCCGACGGCCGCCCAGGTCGTCCACCTGTACACGTCGGGCAACGCGTGGCAGGAAATGCCTTCAGCGGCGTGGGACAAGGCGCTCGCGCGCAAGATACGCGCGCTGAACAAGCAGTACCGGCAGCGCTCCTGCCGCTAGCGCGCCCGCGCCGCCGCGTCCGCGCTCCGACCCCAATTCTTGCACTTTTGTGCACGCTACGCGGCGCGCTGTACCAGAAAAATGAACGCTCGCGCCCCCGTCAACCGCATTGAGAGGGTCTCCGCGAGAGACCATGATGTTCCCCGAGAGCATGTTCAACTTCCGCGAGGCGCCGCCGCTCGGCGCCAAGCGCGCCCGCAGCGAGGAGCCGAGGGTCTTCTCGCGCCGCCAGCTCATGCGCATGCGCAACGAGGACCTCGCCAGGATGGTCCCCGAGGACGAGAGGCCGGAGCTGACGAAGAAGGCCGACCTGACCGCGCGCATCATGGAGCGCCGCGCCCTGGCCGGCGTCGCCGTCTCGCCCTCGCCGGCCGCGTCGTCACCCGCGTCGCCGCCCGTCACGCCGTCGGAGACCCCGATGGTCTCCGAAGATCCCGACATGGACCTGGAGTCCGACTTTGAGAGCGCCCTCGCGATCGCCGCCGGCCTCCTCGCCGACGCGGCCGACGCGGCCGTCGCCGCGCGGCCGCCGTTCGCGTCGGGCCCGATCGTCCAGCCCGACGTGAAGGCCGGCGACGAGCGCACGATGCCGAATGAGGTCACGCTGCAGGTCATCACCGACGGGGACCTGAAGTTCATAGACACGACTGAGGAGCCGAGCCTGGAGAAGGTCCGCTCGGTCATGCCGCCCGGCGCGGGGTACTCCTACGTGTGGCTCGTGCTGCAAAACGCACAGTTCCGCCTGGACTTCTGCTACCACCCGAACGAGACGGGCCTCGCCCACAAGCTCATCTGCACGATGATCCGGGCGAGCGGCAAGCGCTTCGCCTACGCGCTGCCGTGCTGCATCGTGCACAACGCCGAGACGGGCGCGATCGGGCTCGGCGTGGACACGACCCACCTCTGGGCGCCGGGCAGGATGCCCGAGCCCAACTCGCCGCTCACGATCTTCGCCTCGTGGCTGGAGAAGTACGCCGGCCTCTGCCTGGTGTGCCTGATCCCCGAGTGACCGGCGCTGCGACGCGCTGCGACGCGCGGCGCGGCGATAATTTACAGACTTGACGGAAGAGTTGACGGGCATATTTTGGGAATTCCGCCGCTCCCGCTGCGAGCGTCGGGGGCGCGCAAAAATAACGCTGCGCCATAGTAGAGACAGCATTCGCCGAATGCTCTACGTATCGGCAGTCGCGATCACCGACGACACTTCCGGAATGGACCCGGACGCGTGCGGCGCCGCGGCGGCGGATCTGCGCGAGCACACGAGCGACGTGCTCGGCGACCTCGCGTGGCTGCTCGGCGTCTCGGACGCCGGCGAGTACCTGAAGACGACGCGGCTGACCGAGGCGCAGCGCGAAGTCCTCACTGCGAAGTACGGCTCCGCGCCGGAGAGCCCGGGCTCCGCCGAGTCCTGGCTGACGAAGACGGTCTTTGAGGACTTCCGCAAGATCTCGGGCGCGCCCGCGCACGGCGCTTACAGCGGGGGCGGCATTTTCTCTAGGAATAAGCCTGCTGAGGACGGTACAACCGCAGCGGCGCCCAAACGCGCTTGGTTCTCTAAGAAGCCCGCCGCGGACGCCGCAGCCGCAGAGGCGCCCGCAGCGGCTCCCGCAGAGACGCCCGCAGCGGCGCCCAGCAGGTTTTCGTTCTTCAAGAAGAAGGCCGCGCCCGCTCCCGAAGCGCCCGCACCCGAAGCGCCAGCTCCCGCACCAGCTCCCGAAGCGCCAACTCCCGCTTCTCCGTATCCGCCTCCGGCGCCCTACGTGGAATTCGGACCTGTTCACGCGGAACCCGGAGCCTACTCGGGCTATCCTCCTCCGGCGCCCTACTCGCAGTTCGGACCTCCGCCGGCGCCTGCGCCCGCGCCCGAGCCCGAACCCGCGCCGGCTCCCGCGCCTGCGCCCGCGCCTGCGCCCGAGCCTGCGCCTGCGCCCGAGCCTGCGCCCGCGCCCGCGCCGGCGCCTGCGCCGGCTGCCCCTGGGGAGTGCCAAAGCATCGCACCTTCTCTTGAGGAGATAGAGAAAGACATTGACGCACTCGGCAAAGAGGTCGGCGGCGTTTCGGGCGGCGCCGCCGCACTGTCCGGCGGCGCCGGCACGCTGCAGGAGCGCGTCGCTGCTCTGGCCGCGAAGGTCGCGCGCATCACCGCGCAGATCCCGAAGATCTCCGATCCGGCCAAGCGCAAGCAGGCCGCGCAGGCCGCCGCCGACATCGGCAAGAAGATCGCCGCGCTCCGCCTGAAGATAGAGAATAAGGAGCCCCTCGGCGACTCGGACCGCGAGGAGATCGCCGAGGCCGAGGGCGCCGCCGCGGCCGCGGCCGAGAGCGCCGCGGCGGCGGAGTCCGCGCCGGCCGCGCCCGCCGCGGCGCCGGCCGCGGCGCCCGCGGCGGCCCCCGCCGAATCCTACGCGCCGCCGCCCGACGGGGACGCCATCAAGAACAGTTTCCGCGCGCTCGCCGCGGTTTTCGTGAGCGTGTTCACCGCGCTCAAGTCGTCGCCGATCCAGCCTCTCATTCCCGCCTTCCTCTCCTTGGTCCTCATCATCACCCTGTGCATCATGAGCATCGTGTACATCGTCCGCGTGGCCGTGGATTACGCCAACAGCATGTCCATGCGCAACCCCGTCAACAGCGAGTCCATGGACTACAACGTGTCGCGCAGCGGCGACACGGTGATCACGGGCCAGCTGGACAAGGGCGGCGCCGATGCGCCCATCCTGCAGCGCATCAAGCTGTTCTCGCTCAGCGTGCTGCGCCTCATCGGCTCGGCGTTCGGCGGCGACGCCAAATACAAGTACCAGCTGTTCATCGTCATCCCCTGGCTGATCGTCGCGCTCTCGGCGATCGGCCTTTTCTTCGTCATCCAGCTGCGCGTCGGCAAGAACCCGCGCGAGACGCCCGGCTTCATCACGGGGATCCTGATCGGGTCCTTCCTGCACGGCATCACCATCTTCTTCCTCAACAACGTAATCTACCTGTACGGGAACAAGTCCCTGAGCCTCGTCAGCATGCGGATCCGGTCGTACAACACGTACATCTACAACCGCATCTACAAGAGCGGCGATTTCCTCACGAGCCTCACCGATATCACCTCCAACACGTTTGAGAGCATAGAGACCGTCAAGAACATCCTGCGCCAGGTGCCGAAGGGCGTCGGCACGCTGGACCTCGCGAAGATCATGTTCTCGCTCAACATGTACCTCCACATGCACAAGCTCGGCCTGCGGAACCCGAACATCGTCGCGGCCCTCGGCACGTTCAGCCCTATTTACATGCTCAACGCGGCGCGCTACTCGCCGTCGGACTATCTGTTCCGGAACTCTACGTTCGTGGACGACTACAGCCAGGTCATGGTGAGCGCGATGCGCGGCCTCCAGGAGGAGAACTGGGTCAGCCCTCCGGCCAAGACGATCTACGAGGCGACGATGCTCGTGAACGAGTGGGCGTCCGGCGCGAGCAACAAGGCGAACAGCCTCTACGTTGAGGACGCGATCTCGCCGTTCGTCAAGATGGCGCTCAGCATGGCCGTCGTGCAGTGGTTGCCGATCATCATCCTCGCGTTCGTGCTGCGCAAGAAGGAGACGCGCGACGGGCTCGTGAGCGTGATCGCCGAGTACGCCTCGCGCCGGAGCGCTGCGGCTTGAGACCGCCGAATCTTTCTGTCGCCTACGAATAGGAGAAGCACACGTGTCCCGCAGAGAGTGTGGAGCACGGCGTTGCCGAGCATAACCTTACAGAACCGACCCTCCGCAGAGATGACCTCAGGAGGAGCGATGCCTTCTTTCAAACTCCCTGGCTTCTTGAAGAGGAAACCAGCTTCGTCCGCGAGCGCTCCTGCCGCTGCCGCCGCCGCCGCAGAGGCGAAACCCGATGTGCCAGACCGATCGGAGAAGCTGGCCGAAGCCGCCGGTCCCGCGGCAGCTGCAGCCGCGGCGCACGCGCAGGCGCAGTCCCCGCCGCCCGCTAAGGCCTCTGACCCGGCACCGGCTCCGGCCCCGGCGCCCGCTGCCCCGGCCCCGGCCGCGGCCGCGGAAGCCGACGCGCGCGCTCCGCCGCCAGAGAGGTCCGAGCGCGCCGAGCCCGCCGGCGGCGAGTCGCCGCCGGCCGCGCAGCTGCCGCCGCCTTCTTCGGGAAGCGTGTCGCTGCCCGGCGGACTCAACGACGCCTTCTTGATGATCTACCGCATCCTCGCGATCCTGATAGCGCTCGTCATCGCCACGTATTTCCTGACGGCCGCGATGGACATGTTCATCTACCGCCGCAACGAGATAAAGCAGACGGTGCGCCGCACGCTCAACAAGAACATCCTGAACAAGGACACGACCGACATCGCCGTCATTGATTACCTGAAGAACAACCCCGACGACGAGCCCTACAACGTCTTCGCCGAGCAGAAGATGACGAACGGCCTCTATGTGCTATCGGGCATCGGCCTCATCGTTTTGGGGCTGCAGATGGGCACCTTCTTCGGCCTGAAGCTCTGGGCGATCGTCAAGCGCGCCGAGTTCACCGATAAGATAGACGTGCCGCTCAAGCTCCTCGCCGTCATCGTCGTCGGCGTCGCGGCCGCGACGCTCCTCAACAACACGTACAAGGGTACGTTCATCAAGAAGACGCAGCCGAACATGAAGAAGCTCCGCTCGCAGCTCGTGAGCCTGAACAACTTCGTCTTCACGAACCTCGGCAACGACACGAAGAACCGCTTCCTCCCCGCGCTGCAGTCCGACGACCTGGAGACGTGCATCGTCGTCCTGAAGGACTACGCCCGGCGCGGCAACGTCAACGACATCCAGATGACGGCCGAGGACTACATGGCGGTGAAGCTCATCTTCACCGTCAACGTGTACAGCTTCTACCGCTACATGATCCCCGAGGGCGACCCTGCCTTTGACGACATCCGCGCGCTGTTCACGACCCAGGGCATCCGCGACCGCACCGTGGAGCCGACGGCCTACTTGTACTACAACCAGCCGGCGTTCATGCCGAACATCTACCCGACGATCCGCGCGAGCCTGCAGCCGCTGCTCGGCTCGCGCGAGCGCGCGTTCGTGCTGGAGCTCGGCAAGCTGATGCGCGAGCTCAACCGGCAGCTCATCGCGGTGCAGAACATCTCCAGCGGGAAGTCGGCGCTCAGCAGCTACCTGCTGACGGTCTTCATCATGGCGGGACTGTTTATCCTTGTGCTTTTCGGCGTCTTCTTCCAGGACGTCCAGCCTTACCTCGGCATCGCGGGCGGATACGCCAGCGCCATTTTTGCGAAGATCAAGATGTTCGTGCTTCCTGGGCCCGCGAGCATGACGACGATGAGCTCCGCCTAATAGGCGCGGGCCGGGCCGGCAACTTTTGATCGCCGTTTACAGTAGCAGGGTATCGCGAGTCCGCGCCGCCGCGAGTCCGCGACGCCGCGACGCCGCGATGGATACCGACACGCTTATGCTTTACGCCGCCGTCGCGCTGTTCGTCGTCGCGTACTCGTGGACGATATCGTACCATTCCGATCTGAGCCGGAGCGTCATGGTCGCGCGGGTTCGCCAGCTTGACTGCGAGGCGTCCCCTCTGGAGACCGACACGCTGCGGTACCAGCTGTTCTCGCGGGTCGGCCCCGAGGCGAGCGAGATGACGAACCTCGTCGTCCTGAAGCAGTTCTCGCTCATCGGCCTCAGCATCTCCGGCGCACTCGGCCTGGTCCTCGCGCGCGGCTACTACGCCGCCCGGCACGGCCTGTGGGTCGGCTGCGTGGCGCTCTCAGCCGTCTCGTTCGCGCTCCTCATCACGACGTTTTACACGCTCGGCGAGAAGTTCACCGACAACGCGCTGTTCAGCCCGATCCTCCAGAGGTACGCCGCCAACCGCGCCGCGGTCGTGGACCTGTTGGACAAGCTGAACAAGTCCAACCTCCTCAACCAGCTCGCTCGCAACGCGGCGGCCGAGTCCGCGAACGCCTCAAGGGTGCGCTTGGCCGACGACGAGCCGAACTCCGTGCTCGGCGCCGCGGCGGCGACGGGCAAGCCCGCGCCGGAGTTCAGCATCTTCCTCTATCAGCTCCAGCTGCGCCTGCTGCAGCGCATCAAGAACATCCGCGGCATCGTGTCCGCCAAGTCCGCGGCGACTTACCTCAACACCGCGCCCGGCAAGGAGCTCTTCTCTTATCTGCAGCTGAACCCCGACGGCGATTACGCGCTGCTGACGGGCGTGCTGCCGGTGTTCAGCGGCCCCGGCGTCAAGATGAAGTCGTACGACCTCAACAAGTTTTCCGCCGACGACACGCAGAGCGACCTGGTGCAGATCAACACGACCGAGAAGCCTACGAAGGACGTCAAGAAGCTGAACTTCACGGCCGAGGAGCTCCTGCAGTTGCGCATCGCGCTGGACGAGCTCGTCAACACCGACGCCGCGCCCTACGCCGCCGAGTTCGCCGAGTACCAGAAGCCGCTGACGAGAATGCTGTACATAGCGCCGATCGTCCTGTTGTTCTTCGTATTCAAGTGGTACATCTACCGCTCCTCGCGCTTCGTGGTCACGCTCGCGGCGGTCTGCGCGACCGCGCTGTACATCCTCTACTACACCTACTTCGGCTAGAGCCGGCCGCCGGCGCCGACGCCGACGCCGCCGCCGACGCCGACGCCGCCGCCGACGCCGACGCCGCCGCCGCATCCTTTTTACCAGTTCTCTTACGCCACCCGCTCGCCGAGGCGCAAAACAAAATGTCGGGCGAAGGTAAGTGAGACCGCACCGGCGGCGTGTGCGTTCGTGCGCATTGATATC
>Ga0208975_1000486_pt1 | contig 19118 bp, 10 predicted proteins | sample GreLakmeER78MSRF_FD_187700 | JGI IMG/M metagenome (GOLD analysis project Ga0208975, IMG submission 187700) | Freshwater lentic microbial communities from great Laurentian Lakes, MI, USA - Great Lakes metaG ER78MSRF (SPAdes) | ecosystem: Environmental > Aquatic > Freshwater > Lake | place: Great... | reverse complement strand
TACCTAATTCGTTTTCTGTTAATATAATAAATTTCCATCTATCGCCACGTTTTTTACAATATAATTCAGCGGCTTCCCATTTTTTCTTATTTATTATATATCTAGTCATAGCATTAACATATACCTTGGATTCTGATAGTCTTTTGATATTGGGTTTTTTAGGTTCTATTGTTTGTTTCCAGGGTTTAATTTCAATAACCATATTATCTCCATTTTTATTTTTTATCCAAAAATCTGGAAAGTATCTATGATATTTGTTATCAAATGGATTTATGTAAGGTATACAAAATTCCTCGGATGAATATTGTATTACATCTATATTTCCATCTAACATGGAGAGAAATTTCAATTCCCATCTACTTCTATAATAGATTTGAGTAGGATCACCACGATATTTTTCAATATTTTTAGGATTGAATTTTCCAGAATACGCCATATATTGTATACCTATATAATTGTTATAAATATATTTATATAGAGGTAATTCATATATGCCAACGGCGCAAGAAATATTTGATGAAGCTAAACGACAAGTAATTGGAGAAAATTTAATTTTCCCTAAAGGTAGACTTGATTCGATTAAGCATAAATTAGTGATGATATTTTATGAATATAGTATTAGAGTTGGTGCAAATTTATTAACTGCCAATCCTTCGTCAAATATGCAAAGTTTAGCTAGTGTAACTTTGCCTGTTCCTATTAAAATATTAGAAAGATATGATGTAGAATATACATCAGTATCCGTTACTGGAAATTTAAAAGACGCTTTTAATAATATGATGACCCAGGCAAATCCCAATACTCAAAAAAATTTAAATACGTTATCTTCCGTAGGTTCAACTGGATCAGCTTTATTAGGAGTTGCGTTAAATCCATTCAATTTAATTCAGTTAAATGGTGCGAAATTAAGAAAACATAATTTTAGATGGAAATTGCATCCAGAATCTAAAAATGAAACAAATGATATTGAAAAAATTATTAATACTATTAGAGTTAATATGCACCCCAAAACTGGTGGAGTATGGCCAGTATCGTTAGGGGATGTTATATTAGCATATCCTAATTTAATTAACTTTAGGATTTTTGGCCCAAATAACCCATCTCATGTTTTTCCATCTGCGCCATGTGTAATAGATAGTTTCACTGTGGATAGAACGGGAGGGGATTATCCAACATTCTTTGCTGAAACTGGAACACCAGTAGTTTATCAAATTAGTATGTCTGTCACTGAAATACTACCATTAATAAATCGAAACGGAAGATTAGATGTTTCAACTGTTTCTTCTCCCGATAAAAACTTAGGAAGTTGGGAACCATAATGCCAGGATATTTTAGTAATTTTCCTATCATAAGATATGAATCTGATAATTCTTCATCAACTGCAAGAAATATACTTCTTAGAGGCAACTTACGTGATGAAGCTAAAAGATTAATTCTAGAAATTCTTGAGATTAAACCAGGAGATAGAGCAGATTATCTGGCACATTTATTATATAAAAATCCAGAATTTGATTATTTATTTTATTTATTAAATGATATTATTGATCCATATTATGAATGGCAATTAACTGGCGAAGAATTAGATTTATATTTGGATCGTAAATATGGCGATGAATTATATTCTCCAAAACATTATAAAAAAATAACAACCAAACTTTCTCTTGCTACAATATCTATTGGAGATGGAGGAACAGGATATGCTAATAATGATACATTAAGTGTTGGAAATAATGAAGGCGCGCGGGCGGGAACAGCTAGAATTTTTACTGATGTATCAGGAACTATAATTAATTTTGCATTAGTATCTCCGGGTAGCAATATAACTAGACCTGAACAAATTGTATTTCGTCGAGCAGGAGTAAACACAAATAACAATACCGCTAATATAATTCCTATTATTGAAGATTTCAATGGGGAAGATTTAATTATTAATACTGAAACATATGATATGTTAGATGATAAAGAGCAAATAAGATATCTTCCAGTAACTAATAAAGAACATGAAGATGAAAAGAATTATGAAAGAAGATTATTTAATGCAGTTAGACCGGAAGTTGCACAACAAATCCAAAGCCAAATGAAAAAATTATTAGCTGGAATAAAATAATATGACTCCAGGATTATTTGGAACCAATTTTACTGTAATCGAATCAGCGGAAATTTATACTAATTCAACAGAATTATCAAATGAAAGATATAACATTTTAAGTAAAATACTTTCATTTGAATTTACTGAATCGTTATTTTCTCATACCATTTATGGTTCAGTAATATTAACCGATGATGATAATTTTTTAAATAAAAATTTATTAAGAACTCATGGGGAGATTCTATGTGAAATAAAAATTAAAAACATAGAGGATGAAATTTTTGAATATATTTTCGTCATCGGTAATGTTGAATTAGAAATAAAAAATGAAATTGCGGATGGTGCGGTTGCAGTATTATCATTAATATCCAGAGATTTTTTTAGAAACCTTTATAGATTTAAATCTAAAGGATATGTAAATTTACCCATAACAGATATTATTAAACAAATTCTCAAAGAAGAATTAAATACTGATATCGAAATGAAAGAGGAAAATTTTCAGAACAGTGAAGATAAGTCTACCTATGGTTTTACTAAAATCCGCCCATTTGAAAAAGTTGATATTTTAAAACAGAAAGCATATAGTCCTAATCTTTCCGTAACATCAACATATTTATTCTATGAGAATAGAGATGGATATAATTTTAAAACCTTTGAGAACATTATTCTGAATAATATTAGAGTTAAACCAGAGAGTTATATTTATTCTCAGAATATGAGCCAAAATAAATTTACTAATCCATTATTTCGTGGAATAAAATCTTTCGTTCCCACGTCAAGAAATAACAATGTTACTAAAATAACAAATGGATTATTTTCTAGTGAAATTTATAGATTTGATTTCAATACTAAGAGAATTTCTGTGGAAGAATTTAATTTGCATGATGATAATGTGGATTTTAAACATATAGACAATAATATTGATGGAAAAATTAATATTAGAATGACAGATAATTTCCAGGAAGATATTAAGGAAAATGGAAAATATACTTATTTTATTCCTTGGAATTCTGAAAATACTACAAGTGATTATACCTATAAACATTATCAATACTCCAAACCATTTTTGTATTTAATCAATGAAAATACTTTAGATATATTGATAGATGGTAATTTAAAATTAAAATTAGGAAATCCAATAAATGTTTCTATATGGAAAAATATTATGAGAACGGGAAATATGAATGAGGATTTACTAGATACAAGATATTCTGGTAGATATCTAATACATACTATAACAAATACAATTTTTAAAACTGATAGGAAATCTCCATTTTTTCATGAATCTAGTGTTTCTCTCACTAGAGATTGGTTAAATTATGAATATGAGGATAATTCAAATATATCTAATGAAGTTCCAGTATCAGATAGAACTACTTATAATGTATAAGTATGGAGATTAAATAATGCCTGAAATTCATGAGTTTATGGGGACTAATGGTTTAGTCTGGTTCATTGGTAATGTGGAAGATATACATGATCCGCTACAAATTGGTAGAGTAAGAGTTAGATATCATGGATTACATAGTGAGGATATTATTGAGTTACCTACAGAGGCATTGCCCTGGGCAATTCATATTAAACCTGTTACTGATGGAAGTTTTAAATCACCAACAGGATTGTTAGTAAATACTACAGTATTTGGTTTCTTCGCAGATGGGTCTATTGGCCAATACCCTATAATCATAGGGGTTATCAGTGGGATTAATGCTAGGACAGGAACATTTAATTCCGCCACGACAGAAGATATTCTAAGCAATAAAGGTGGTGGAAATCCATTAATCTCTGGATTAGATATTTCTGAGGGGACATCACCAGATACTTATTTCACGTCTCAATTTTTAGGCACTATGAATGAAGATCAATATAGAGAATTAAAATCTACGTTAGGTAAGAGGGAATCTAATAATAATTATCAGGCAGTAAATCAATTTGGATTTATTGGAAAATATCAATTTGGAAATGCTGCATTATATGATTTGGGATATACTGTATCTAATTCGTCTAATAATAGTTCATTAAAGAGTGATACTAATTGGAAAGGTAAAAATGGGGCTAATTCTCTACAATCATTTCTTAAAAATCAGGGAAATTGCCAGGAATTAGCTATGGACGCATTAATGAGAATGAACTATAGTAGATTACTTAAATTAGGAGTTATTAATAATGTAACCCCACCTAAAGAATTAGCAGGATATTTAGCAGTATCTCATTTATTAGGTGCGGGCGGCGCACAAAAGTTCTCAAAAGGAATTGATGGTAAAGATGGGAATAATGTGTCTGGAAAGAGTTATTATCAGTTAGGTTACAATAGTGTAACTAATGTCAAATCTGAAACATCAACAGCATAAATTATAGGATAACATATTATGTCATTATATAAAGAAGAACTTGAAGAATTATCAAAACCTAATAATGATTATATTGCAGGTCTATTAAAAGATTTTCCTCAATATAAATCTTTGGATGATATTAAAATCAATGAACAAGATTCATCCAGATTGTCTCGTGGTGTGGCCCAGGGAACTATTGTAGAAACTAAGGATAATAATAGAATATACGATATTCCTATTGCTTTATCATTAGATAGTTGGGATCAGCCTATGTCTCCATTTAATGCGTCATATCCATATAATAGTGTGTATGAAAGTAGAAATGGGCATGTTCAGGAATTTGATGATACGGAAGGTAGTGAAAGATATCATAGATACCATCCATCGGGAACCTTTGTTGAAATTGATAGTGAGGGAAATGAAGTAAGAAAAATCGTTGGAGATAACTTTCTCATTATAGAAAAAGATGGGATGGTTTATATTAAAGGTGATTGTAACTTAACCGTGGATGGTTCATGCAAAATTTTAGTTCTTAATGATTGTAATTTAAATGTAAAGGGAAGTCTTAATGGACTAGTAGAAAATGATATTAATTTAACTACTAATGGATGTATGAATTTAAATGTAAAAGAAACCTTTAAAATTCGCGCGGATAATATGGTGGTTGAAACCTCTAAATTCAATCATAAAAATATTGGAATGTATACTCTTTCCACGAATAGTATGGATGAAATAGTAACTGATAAATATGTTCTTAAATTAGGAACATTTAGTATTATGTCATCTGATGAAATGATTTTCGCATCAGAAGGTAAAATTAGTGTTAAAACTGATATGCATTTACAAAATAATTTATATGTAGAAGATGAAATACATTGTCCTGATATTAGGGGGACAGTGCAAAAGGCATTATATTCTGATGGGGCAAATAAAGCCTTTTCTGCCATTGTAGCAACATCATTAAGTGGAGCATCTGCACCAGAAGTAGTCACACCATCGCCAACAGCGCCAGCATTGAGCGCAGCTATAGAACCTGCCGAGGCATTATCAACTGGTCTAATAATTCCAGGGGTAAGAGCAAATGCAGCACCACCAAGAATAGTAAAATCATTTCCAAATACAAGACTATCAAGAATAGCTATTGAAAATGATGGTGGTGATGGGGCATCTTCTGTGAATCTATATTCTGGTTATTCTAGATCATCTCCTTATATTGATCCTAACGATAATGAATATCCTGATAATATAGAAAGTGGTCGTGCGGTATCCTTCTCTGCGGGATCATCTAGTGCAACAATCAGAAAAGTGCCTAGTGAAATACAAATATATGATAGTAAACCATCTAACGTTATTTCTAAATATTTTACACTTGCTGATTTATCATCCAGAGCAGCATTTCCTCATTCAATAAGAGAACAAAATGGATTATCTGAATTAGATATATGTAAAAATCTACAGGAATTAGCTATTAATGTTACCGATAGATTAGTAGAGGAATATGGTAGAAGTTCATTTATTATTACGTCAGGATTTAGACCATATAGTGGAAAAGGGAATCCATCACAACATGAATTAGGTCAGGCAGTAGATATCCAATTTAAAATACCAGTTGATGAATATCCAAAGAGAGCAGAAGAATTGATCAAAATTTTAATGTTTGATCAACTATTATTAGAATATCAATCGGGCGGCACAGGAAGACCTTGGTTTCATATTTCATATAGTAATAAAAGAATAAGAAGAGAATATGCTACATATTATAATCATAAACCAATATCTTCATTTACCAGGGTTTAATAATAATGGCATTTGTAAACGCATATCGTGCAGAACAGAAAGAAAGACGATTAACTAATAATATCCAAAGGATGGCTATGCTTCCAGAGGATAGATTAAATCAATTGGATTTAATGCTTAGTGCTAAACGAAAAGTGAGAGAATCAACTTCATCTAAAAGTAAATTAGGTGGAATTATGAAAAGTCTGGGTGGTAATAATAGCTATATAACATCTAAAATTAATAATTGTCTATCATCAATTGATAAAACTATTGATAATAATATTATTGGTTTATTAGGTGCGGCTTTTGATGCTGCGGGGATTACTGATCTATTAATAATGCAGCAAGTATTAGGAAGAGATTTTTCACGATTAATGAGATCATTAGGTAATATTCAAAATTTTGGTGATAATGCATTGTATCAATTACAGGATGCATTTGCTAGGGGGGTCCAAAATACTATTATTGATGCCGTAGCCATGGCAACAGATGTTATAAATGATACTATAGACGAGTTGGCAAATGAGGCTTTTGCGGCATTGTTACCTGCCCTGGATGGGTTGCAAAGTGAATTAGGAAGTATATTAGGTGAAGTGACTAATGCAGGAGAAGCCGTATCGGCCTTAATGCAGGAAATTACAGGTGATATAAATAACTTATTAACAACAGTTCAGGGAGAATTTAATAATCTTTCTAGAACAATTTCAAATGGATTATTTGATTATGCATCAACAAGAGGAACTACTTGTGCCTCTAGACCCGATTCACAAAATGGATTACGTTCAGCATTAAATCAAATTATATATTAATAAGGAATATAAATGGATAGACCAGTAAGACCCACCAATACAAAAGAATTATCATCTATTATATATTCTGATTTCTCTAATAATCTAGGAATACATCCTGTTACTGGAAATATTACAAAAGTGACAAATCAAAATGCCGTTAAACAAGCATTACGTAATTTAATTTTAACCAATATAGGCGAAAGATTATATAAACCAGATATGGGTGCAGATTTATCAAAATATTTATTTGAAAATACAATTTCTGATACTGATAATTTTTTAATACGAGACAAATTAATTAAATTAATAGAAATATATGAACCTAGAGTTGAATTGCTTGATGTTCAAGTATTGACGGCGGATAGTATGGATAAAGTTAATAATGTTACAGGGGATAAATTGAATAATTATGATTTATATACTGATGGATCAGCTAATGTAGAAAATTCCATGATTATTAATATTATTTTTCGTGTTATAAATACTAATGAACAATTAAACGTAAATGTTATAGTAGAAAGAAATAGGTAATGGCAGATTTTTTAGACACAGAAAACTTAGACTTTAATACATTAAAATCATCTCTGAAAACATATCTAAAAAATCAAGATATTTTCAGAGATATTGATTATGAGGCATCTAACATAAATGTATTACTTGATGTATTGAGTTATAATTCATATTTAAATGCTTTCTATCTTAATATGGTAGGTAATGAAAATTTCATGGATAGTGCTGTATTAAAGGATACTGTAGTTTCTCATGCTAAAGAATTAAATTATATTCCAAGATCAAGAACGTCTGCCAAAGCTAATATTGGAATTACAGTAAATATTAATAATCCTTCTCTGAGAGAAGTAGTTATTCCAAAATATAGTATGTTTACGACATCAGGAATAATCGCATCTAATAACTATACATTCTTAAATAGAGATAATATTATACTTCAAAGATTAAATGCCACATCATTTAGTGGAAATAGTGATATCTATGAGGGAACATATGTTAAAGAATATTATACTGTCACTGGCGAAGCTGATCAAAGATATGTATTGTCAAATAAAAATGTAGATACTCAATCAATTAAAGTTACGGTTCAGGCATCTAATACCAATACAAGCAATAATATTTATACTAATGCAACATCATTATATGGATTAGATACAGATTCTACAGTATATTTTACTCAATCATATTTAGATGATAAATATGAAATTCTTTTTGGTGATGGTGTGTTTGGTAAACTGCCAGTTTCTCCAAATTTAGTTACTATTGAATATATGGTAACAGCCGGAGAAGAAGCTAATGGATGTAAATTATTCCAGTTCAAAGGTAGACAAAGATATAATTTCAATATTTCCACAATAGAAAAAGCTAATTCTGGTAGTGAACGTGAGACTATTAAATCTATCAAATTCCGTGCCCCTAGACATTTTCAAACACAAGGTAGAGCGGTAACATCAGAAGACTATAAAATATTAGTCAAAAATAATTTTAATGATATTAGTGCAGTAAACGTGTATGGTGGGGAAGAATTAGATGAACCGCAATATGGTAAAGTCTTTGTATCCGCCAGCACAACAACGGGAGAAGTTTTAAGTAATAATAGAAAGGTTGAAATATTAGAATTCCTTAAACTTCGTTCAATAATGTCAATTAATTCAGAATTCATAGACCCAAATTATCTTGATCTTATGGTTAAAACAAAGGTAGTATATGATCCTACTCTAACTAATATAACTGAAAATGAATTAAAAACTAATATTAGAAATGGTATAGTATCTTATAATTTATCTAATTTATTAGATTTTGATAAAGATTTTAGATATTCTAAATTCATTGCTAGTATTGATGATGTAGACAATTCTTTCATAAGTAATAGCACAGATGTTACTATGATTAAGGAATACAATCCATTATTAGGTGTTAATCTAATATTTACATTAGAATTCAAGAATGAAATATTGAAGGATGATATTAGCGATTCTAGATTATTAACAAATGAGTTTACATTTTATTCCTCAGAATTCACTTATAATGGTAGACCAGCATATTTTGGTGAGGATGGAGTAGGAAAAATATTCATATATGAATATACTGAACAAGGAAGAAAAGTATTAAATTCAGATTGTGGAACTATTAATTATGATCTTGGAAAAATCAATATCAATAATGTAGTAATAGATAATTATGTTGGTTCTGCGGTAAAATTTTATGGAGTTCCTAAGAATAAAGATATTTTTGTATTAAGAAACACTATTATACGTATAGATTCAGATTTAATAGATGTTAGTATAGAAAGAGTATAATGAGAACTTTAGAACAAAATATTGATATTTTTATTGAAAACCAAATACCATCATTTTATCTTGCCGATAATAATCTATATGGTGGAAAGTTATTAGTAGAATTTATCAAGGAATATTATAGATGGTTACATTCATCATTTGTAGATTTATATGTTACATCAAATAATAATCCTGCATTCCTTCAAGGAGATTTAATTTATCAAACAAATGGTAAACGTATAACTGGTAGAGGTGTAGTTGAATATTCCACAGAATCATATATTCAAGTTAGTAATGTATCAGGCAACTTCAATTCTACTAATACTATAATTTCATCTACGTCATTAAGACGGGCTGATGTTACTAATGTAATAGTAAATGATGAAATTGGATATAAAACCAGAAAATTACTTGAATATGGTGATATAGATTTAACTACAACTGATCTTCTAGATAGATTAAAAAAGAAATATATTGCAGATTTACCATCTGATATAATTGCAGATAAACGTTTATTAATTAAAAATGCATTAGATTTTTATAGAAATAAAGGAAATGAAAAATCATATGATATTCTTTTCCGCGCCCTATTTGATAAAGATGTAACGGTATATTTACCAGGAAGAGATATATTACGTCTCTCTGATGGGGAATGGAATGTTCCACAATATCTTGAAGTGTCATATGTTCCAGATTTACAAACATATGTGAATAGAAAAATTATAGGTATTGGTAGTGGTGCATCTGCTATAATTGAAAATTATCAACAATTAGTTGTCAACAGAAAAACTATTGAAATTTTGACCATTTCAAATGTAAATGGATTTTTTGATAGAGGGGAATATATTAGACTTGCTAATTCTACTGACATTGAAAATATTCCTAAAATATTAGGTTCTCTAACAGGGGTCAGTGTTATTGATGGTGGAGCAGAATTTGCTATTGGTGATATTCTTGATATTTCTGGGAATGGCAGATCAGGTAAAGCTAGAGTTGTAAATACAATATCTGCTGATGGTAAAGTAAATTTTGAATTAATTTCCCCAGGATCAGGATATTCTAGAACAACTATTCCAATAATATACCCTAGAGTTATCTTAACATTATCATCGGGAAATAATAATATTTCATCTGGACAACTATTATATCAGGCAGATAATTTAGCTAATGGAATAGTGTATACTAATTCTACTAATGAAGTTGTTATTAAGGAAATTTCTAGTGGGTTTACTATTGGGAGTTCTATAAAAACTGCGTTATTAATGAATATCGGAAAATTGGCTAATACTGTTAATAATATTGCAGTAGGTGATGTAATTAGTCAATATAATGGGGCAACTAAAATTGCTAATGGAATTATTGGAGCAATTGAAACCAATACTAATAATACATCTATTATAGTAATTGATACATTAGGATCATTCACTCAATCTTTTTACACTGAAACTAGGGCAAATAATGTTATTATTACTAGCAATACAAGTGTTAACTGTTATGTATATTCTATAATTGGAGGTAGTAATACTGGGTCTGGTGTTATTACTGATATTGAAGGTGGCGGAACAGGAGCATCATTCAGAATTGGTGATATTTATGATACTGAATATGTTAGTATTAATACTAATTATGTGAGAGATATACTTACTCATTCGGTATATTCATTTAATGGGGTAAGTGATACAAGTAATACTATTATCAATGATTTATTAAATTATGAATTAAATGAAGTTGGAAAAATTCAATATTTACATAGTATAGTTCCAGGATCGGGATACAGTTTAAATCCATTTGTTACTCTTAATTATTATCCTATGTCCTCATTACAAATAGAAGACTTAGGGGGAATTAAAGGTAATAATGCTGTAGTTACGTCCACGGCAGGTATTGCAGATGGTGTTGTAACAAGTTTAGCCTTGGTTGATAGCGGATATGGATATGAACCTGGGGAATATGTTAATATGCAGAAATCGGGGTCCTCGTTTAGTGTGACTGGTAGGGCATTAGTATTAAATCAGGGTAAAGCAGAGGGTGAATGGAAATCTACTAGAGGGTTCTTAAATTCCGATAAAAAAATTCAGGATAGTAGATATTATCAGGAATATTCATATGAATTACAATCTGATATTAACTATCATAGATATAATGATGTTGTTAGAAAATTAGTTCATCCTATCGGAACTGAAATGTTTGGAAAATTCTTATTAACTACAACATTAACTGATGATGAAAGTGAATTAACAGAAAGCACATTAGAATTAATAGGTAACGGAACAGTTACTTGTCTAACATCAAATGTTGTAACTGGAAATAATACTGTATTTACATCATTTTTTGCTAATAATGATGTTATTAAAATTAATAGTTATGAAAGAACCATTACATATATAGCTAATAATACATATTTAACATTAGACACAGCTATATTAAATAGTTATACTTCAAATACTTATAGTAAAATTAGAAATTATTAGGATAAAATAATGGCAGGAAAATTAACTAAAAAACATATGATAAATAATGCTGAATTATTTGTAGATTCATTAGTATCTACAAATACTAATTATTATATGTTTGCATCAAATCATACTCCATGGGATGATGAGCAAAATCCACCATCAACTAATACTACTATTTCTACCATAGAGCATACGATATATGATGAAATTATATTTGGTAAAAAAATTACTACAACAGATGTAAAACATATGATACCAAGACACGATTGGGTTTCAAATACAATTTATACCGCATATGATAAAGACAATGTGGATTTATACAGCAATTCATTTTTCGTTGTTACGCCAGAACAAAGAGTGTATAAAATTTTAGATAATAATAATGGATTAGCATCTACTATAAAACCAACATTAGTATCTAATGCAATTTTTAAGACGAGTGATAGTTATGTATGGAAATATATGTATACTATTGATAATAGTGACATGTTAAAATTTTCCACGAGAAATTATATTCCAGTTATTGCTAATACTATTGTTCAAGAATCTGCCATTCCAGGTGGGATAGACGTAATTAAAGTGCAATCTGGTGGATCACTTTGGACCACATTTAATACAGGATTTTTACAAAGTGTTGTGAGTTCTAGTGAATTAGTCATTAGTGCAAATGCATCAGGAAATAGTAATTATTATACTAATTCTGCAATATATTTAAAAAATGGTCTTGGTGCTGGCCAGATAGAAAAAATAGTATCATATGATGGAACCACTAAAACTGTAATATTAGAAAATGATTTAGATGTTGCATTTAATTTAGAGTTATCAAATACAAGTGGAAGTTTTCTTCTTGGGGATTTAATAACACAGGATGCATATGCATTAGACTTAACATATCTAGCAGGAGCGGTGGACGTTGGCGATACTGCCACACAGAGCGTCACTGGTGCCGTTGGAAGTGTTTACCGCGCCAGACCTACCTCTATCAGTATAAGTCTATCAGAGAGCAATTTCGTGGCAGATTTACCCATAACATTTGGTGATAGTAATATACTTGGAACTGGAACTATTACTTGCAATACAACTTCTAATACGGTAACTGGCAATGGAACATTTTTCTCTACATTTTTCCCCACAGCATCATTACCACATTATATTCAAGTTGGTGATTATTTCAGAAGAATTGTTTCCATTCAAAGTAATACAAGTTTAACTATATCTGGATCATCTGGCGGTGGATTTGATGCTGCGTATTCGGCTAATGTATTTTATAAAGTTCCATCTGCTGCTACGGTAAGTGCAGTTGATAGTAGATTTGCCTATGGGACGACAGTTTTTTCTGATTTAAATAGTGTTAAAATCAGAATAGGCAATAGAAAATCACAGTTTGTTATTGGAGAAAATGTAAATCAACCAGGAACATCAAGTAATGGAACAGTAGTATTTTCAAATAATTCAACATTAATTTTATCAAATATTCAAGGTCCAGGATTTCAAGCAACAAATTCAACTGTAACATTTACCGTTTCTGGATATACGTCTTCTGCTACAGCAAATGTCGTTACTGTAACCGCTAGACCATCTATAACTGTTAATGATACTACTGGAACATTTAGACCAGGGGCAGAAATAACTACGTCTACTGGAAGTAGTGGTAAAATACGAACTATATCCTCCTTACCAGATGAAGATACAGAATATGTAATTTCTCCACGAGTCAATATTGATGGTGATGGTTCTGGTGCATTAGCCTATTCAGTAGTTAATACTACTAATTATAGTATTCAATCTATTATAGTTATAGATCAAGGAACAGGATATACTGAAGCTAATGTTACTATTACAGCAAATTCAACCTATGGAAATGGAGCGAATGTAATTAGTAGTATTGGTCCAGTTAATGGTCATGGGTATGATCCAATCATGGAATTGGGCGCGAATTATATTATGATTTCTACAGATTTTAATAATGCAGCAGATGAGTCATATGATTTTCCTGGATATGGCAAATATAGAACTGTTGGATTAATTAAAAATCCATTATTTGATGATGTTACTATATTGACCCCAACAGCAAATTCTAGCTTTAAAAGAGCCACATTAATAGTAAATAATGCAACTGGATCATTTTTAAATAATGAAATCATATATCAGGCAAATACAGATTCTTCTGCTAGAGTATTATTAGTATCTGAGAATGGAACAAATACTACATTATACATTGATGATATAAGAGGAAGTTTCTCATCTAATAATGCAAATGATTCTATATTAGGATTACAATCTGGATCGGTTGGCAATACCAGAGTTCACACCTTAACAGTATTTCAAAAAAATCCAGGAACACAGGTAATCTATCAGCAAAATACTGGGGCTAAAGGTATTTTAGTTACTAGAGGGGAACATTATATTGAAGTTACTAATGCCTCTGGAACATTTTCTATTGGAGAAATAATCTATGATACGTCAACTAATACTTACTCAAATTCAGCAGGATTTAGTTTAGCATCAAATACTAAACCAACAACATTCTCTAGATTTTCTCAATTAGGAAGAATTACTTTAGCATCAAATACTCAATCATTCCAAAATAATGAAACGATTCAATTAAGATCGTATGGTATTGGTAGTAAATTAGGGGATGCTGTCGTATATTCCAATGTTGATGATATTGATTTAACCTTTACTGGAAATACTATACCTTTCAGTCAGAATGAAACTATAACTCAAAACACAAGTGAAGCTACTGGTATAATGAGATTTGCAAATTCAACATATATGAAATTGACAAATATTAGTGGCCAATTTAGCAATCAAAGTGGATACTTCATTACCGGAAGCACATCAGGTGCCAATTCTGCCGTTTCTAGAGTATATCCAGTATTAGTAATATCTGATGTAGATGGGACATGGGCTACCAGTAATACTAATTATGTTGTTGGAGTAACATCTGGGGCTAATGGATATGTATCTCTAAGTAATACAATTATTTATCCTGAATTAGTAAGAGATAGTGGAGAGGTATTATATATAGAAAATAGAGAATATATTGAACGAACTCCTACTACTAAAGAAACAGTAAGATTACTGATTAAATTTTAAGGATACCTAAATGCCATTAGAAACTGATTTAAATAAAGTTCCATATTATGACGATTTCGATGAAACCAATAATTATTATAGAATTTTATTTAGACCCGCTACGGCTGTTCAGGCCCGTGAACTTACTCAAATGCAATCAATCCAACAGGACCAAATTGAAAAATTAGGTGGCCATCTTTTTGTTGACGGGTCAGTTATAGATGGATGTAGTTTATCATTTGATAGTAGAATTAATTATTTAAAATTAACGGATAATTATCAAAATGGCGCGGCAGTTTCCACAGTAGATTTAGATGGTAAATATTTACGTTCTTCGAGTAATTTATGTGCATATGTTGTAAATTCATATGAAGGATCAGAGGGCAGTAGTCCAGATTTAAAAACTTTATATATTAAATATACTAATAGTGGTTTATATACTAATGGTGTTCAGCAATCTATATTTAATGCAGATGATACTTTAACTGTATACACATCTGCTAATGTTAATTTTGCCACAGTTACAGTGGCTAATTCATCAATGACGCCAACTGGTAATGGATTTGTTGCTAGTATTTCTGATGGAAAGATTTTCCATAAAGGCACATTTATTAGAGTAGCTGAACAGAATATAGTAGTATCTAAATATGATGTCAATCCAAATAATGTATCTATTGGGTTTACAACTAAAGAAGAGATTATTACCCCAGAAATAGATGTATCATTACTTGATAATGCACAAGGATCATTTAATTACAATGCACCTGGATCACATAGATTAAAATTAACTCCATTATTATCAGTTAGAACAACTGATAGTGTCAGCACAACTAATACTACTAATTTCTTCACAATAGCAACATTTGTTGATGGTAAAGCAAATCGAATTCTAACTGATCCACAATATGCTAATTTAGGAAATGAATTAGCCCGTAGAACGTATGAGGAAAGTGGTAATTATGTTGTGTCTCCATTTAATGTTACTACTGGAATAAAATATTCAAATGATCTAGCTAATACTACACATTTAAATGCTGTTGTAGATAAAGGTATTGGATATATTCAGGGATATAGAGTTCAATTCAATGATAAAAATAATATTGATGTAAGAAAAGGTAATGATGTAGAATATGTAGAAAGTCAAACTATTACTGGAAATTTCGGTAATTATGTTTATGTTTCTGAATTTTCTGGTGTATTTAATATTAATCAATTAACCAATGTTGGGGTTAGTCTTAGAGATACCGCACAAGCATCTGTATCTACTGGACAATTAAGTGGCGGAACAGTCCAGGGAAACGATATTGGAACAGCCAATATAAGAACTATTCTATATTACAGTGGCGTTCCTGGTAAATCTACGGCACAATATAAAGTATATTTATTTAATATTAAAATGAATAGTGGGAAAACATTTGGTAGTGTCAAATCCATATATGCTAATTCTGGATTAGGTAAAGCATTCTGTGATTTAGTTTTAGAATCTGGTCTGGCGGTATTGAAGGAGACTAATTTATCTAGTTTAGTATTGCCATTAGGTAAAAGAGCAGTAAGAAATTTAAGAAATGCTTCTGCTGCCCCAAATGATTATGTTACTCAATATAATTTTAGATCGGCTAATAATTTTACATTTACTCAATCACAAGGTTCTGTCGGTGTATTATCTGTTCCAACTACTGGTGTAGGAACGTCTGGCCAGGAATTACCCTATAGTGGTGGAACATTATCTGCTACATCAGAATTAGATTTTCTCATTATTGCTACTAATTCGGCAAATACTGCTAATTTAAATGGAACAGTTTCTACATCAGGAAATGTTATTACTGGAACAGGAACATTCTTTGCTAATACATCATCTGATTTATATTTAGAAGCTGGCGATTTCATCTATGTTGCCAATTCAACAACAGCAGAATTAAGACAAATTACTGTCGTTAATTCCAATACTTCATTGAATGTAAATACTGCATTTGTGGGAACATTCCCATCTGGCGCCAAAGTAATGAGACATATTCCTACAGGAAGTGTTGTCAATATGACTAAACCTACGGCTAATATTATAGTGGTTTCTACTAGCTCTGCTAATATTTATCTAGGAACCACATTAAATAAAGATTTAGATGCCACAGCATATTATAATCTCAGAAGAGAAACCGCTGTTGGGGCATCTAAAATTATTAATAAAAATAGATTGGTTAAAATCAATATTAATACATCTAATACTACAGGTCCATGGTCATTAGGATTACCCGATATTCATAAACTACGGGGAATTTATCAGGGAAATTCTACATCAACTTTTGGTGAATATAGCACATCTAATAAAAATGCAATGAATAATTTTACATTAGATGATGGTCAGAGAGATGATAGGTATGAACTTGGACAGATATATCTAAAACCAGGATATACATTAAATTCTACTGATAGATTATTAATTGAGTTAGATCATTTTACTCATAGTAGATCAAGTGGAGTTGGATTTCTTTCAGCAGAATCATATCCAATTGATGATGCTAATACTTCTAATACATCAGCTATTACAACACAAGAAATTCCATTATTTACTGGAACAAATGGTATTAAATTAGACCTTAGAGATTGTATTGATTTTAGAGCATTAAAAGCCAATACTGCTAATAGTGCAACTATAGCTAATAATGCTACAATAAATCCAAGTAATACCGCCTATTATGATATTCCATCGGGTGGATCATATGCATTTACGCCTGATCAAGAATTCACTACAGATTTCTCATATTATGTTGGTCGTATTGATAAATTATATGTTGATACTAAAGGTAATATTGGAGTTAAAGAAGGTATTGCTGCAATTTCGCCAAGAACACCATCAGATAAACAAAATAGTATGACTCTTGCTGTTCTTGATATTCCTCCATATCCATCACTTCCATATAATTTATCAGTAAGTTATAAAAGACCTGATTATGCAGTAAATTTATCTGTTCAACAAACTAAAAGATTTACTATGAAAGATATTGGAACATTAGAACAACGTGTTAATCGTCTCGAATATTATACTACATTAAGTCTATTAGAAACAGCTACTAAACAAATGAAAATTTTAGATGGTAGTGGAAATGATAGATTTAAAAATGGATTTTTAGTAGATTCATTCAATGATATTCTAGTTTCTGATACAGATAGTGTGGAATTTCAGAATTTTTCCCCAGGTTATGATTTTGAAAACTCAGAGATTGTTCCAAGACAAATGATGAATTGGATTGATCTAATGATTTCTCCCGGCAGTAATACTGCTGTATCTACATATGATAAATATGTTAATAATAAAAGTGATACTACCAATAAAGTTACTATGTTAAGTGCTGGTCAGGCAGAACTATTCAGTCAGCCTTATGCAAGTAAATTAAGAAAAGTATCTGAGGGAACAGTATTCACATTTAAAGGAGGAATTATTCTTGATCCCCCTGGTAATCATAGAATAGACGTTACTACTAATCCAGCATTAACTGCCGATCTAGCTACATTAGGTAATGTTAAAGTAGCAAATCATGTTCTTATTGGTTCATCATATAGAGTTGAAAGTGGAATAAGTGGAATTGAAACTAACCTATCAGCGGAAGTAGTTCCTTCACAGGCATCCAAAACTTTCTCTACTGGAAATTATATTCAAGATATCAATATTACGCCATATCTTGATCCTATTTTAGTTAAATTTTATGGATTTGCGTTAAAACCTAATACTATTGTATATCCATTTTTTGATAATGTTAATGTGTCCATTTTCTGTAGACAAACTTCGGACACCTATACTCCAACAGGAACTTATGGTGGACAATTAAAAACAGATTCTACTGGTTCAATATATGGATTATTTTATCTTCCAAAAGGTATATTTCTATCTGGGGAAAGAATATTTAAACTTATTGATGTTAGCAATGTGGTAACATCCAGCGATGTCATTACATCTGAGGCGTCTGCAATATTCTTTGGTAGTAACATTGATATTTCAAAATCATCATTAAATATACAATCCCAACCAAATGATATTAATTTAAGTTCAACTTTAACTAAAACCAGTTTGGATACTCCAATATCAAATAGTCCAACTATCATTCCTCCAACACAATATCAAAATGGTGTGGTTTCTACGGATCAGCAACAGACGTATTTAATTAATTCTCAGGCAACACCACCTACTGCCACACCAGAAATTGATGGTTATGTTAATGCTGCTCAAATTTCTTATTCATATGCTATGGTAAATGGTGCTGATAGTCCAGGATATGTAACCTTTGTAAATCTATCTGGTAGTGCTGACG
>Ga0208975_1000485_pt1 | contig 19134 bp, 18 predicted proteins | sample GreLakmeER78MSRF_FD_187700 | JGI IMG/M metagenome (GOLD analysis project Ga0208975, IMG submission 187700) | Freshwater lentic microbial communities from great Laurentian Lakes, MI, USA - Great Lakes metaG ER78MSRF (SPAdes) | ecosystem: Environmental > Aquatic > Freshwater > Lake | place: Great... | reverse complement strand
AAGTATACAAAGAAAACCCGAGATAAAACTGGTAAAATAAAAAACAACAAAACCAACAAGAAAAATGGACAAAAAAGACCCGAGCCCGCTCCACTATCCTATAAGTTAATACTAGGAACTAATATGTTCTTAATATGTAATACTTAATATATACCAAATACCTTACTAATACTTTATAAATAGGGGGATAGTGGAGCGGGCTCGGGTCTTTTTTGTCCATTTTTCTTGTTGGTTTTGTTGTTTTTTATTTTACCAGTTTTATCTCGGGTTTTCTTTGTATACTTTTCTCGTTAAATTTATTAGAATAATCAAAGGGGGTACCCTTGCCTCTTTTGTTCTTTTTACATTTCTCAATTCTAGCGGGTTTTATAGCCTACGGTAGCTAAAGTGTATTTATCTCTTTAAATCAAATCAAATATAAGCATATTTTTACGGGGTATTCTCTTCAGGGTTGCCTTTGTTCATTTTTAGTGTCTATTGTAGTCCACGGAGTCTATTGGAGTCACTGGAGTTATTTCCCGTTAATTCTTGTAGGTTTACGGGTTTTAAGATTTATCGGCCGTTTTGTTCTATTATTTTTGCGGGTTTTTGCGTATAATTACAGAAAAGCCTTGTGTTTCTTGTCTGGCCTTGCGATTGCCCAGCACAATGCTCGAAAACAAAACCTCCTTTAATAAGATAGCATCCTGCTGGGCACTAAAATTCAAATCACAAATTTCATAAAAAAAACACCCCAAACCCACTTTCAATATACTTTCCAAGATTCACACAAATCAACTCGGCTTTTTCACTTCATGGCAATTAGGGAGTAAACACGAATTCTATCACCATTTACCAAAACCCTTTTATTGTCTAACTTATAGCCGAAGAATTCACACATTATTTGATTAAATGATTTTGCGAATTGGGAACTTTATCCGCTTACGTATTTTGTGACATAATCACTATCTTTACTTATTAGATTCTAACAGTGTACAAGCATCGCTAATCTTGATTAATATACGTCTCTTTATTTGGTGGTAATTGTATTCTACACTTCAGCAGTCCAGTTTGCTTATATGTTTATCTAATCCTCACGGAGTTTTATGAATTTAATAGCCTCGTCTACTGTTAATTGTTGTAACAAATTTACATCAAAGTGGGCTTTTAATGAATTCCATGCTAGTTTTTCAACTTAATCTTTCTTGCTCGCCATTAGCTTGGCTTTATTAGATTAGTTAAACTATTCAATGGTCATTGTGGTTTTATAGATAGAATACAGGTGAATTAGGTCTAGTTTATATTCTAGCGTTTTGTCTTGATTTTTAAGGAGATAATCTGTATTTTTGATGAGGTCAGGGATAAGCAAGTCGTCTTCTGTCAATTTAATCTCTTCGTTGATTGGCCTCTATACTGAATTAAACTTTTAAGTGGTGTATTCTTTGGTAATTCTGTTAATTGCATAACCCTAATCGGCTAATAGATTCAAGAGGATTTTATTTTTATGGGCTATTTATTCGTTCATTCTGGCATCTAAATAAACAGTCATTTCTCTGATTAAATCGTATGTAATAAACTTATCATAAGCCTCAACCTTTGAAGATGCGATTTTCTGGGCGGTTTGTAAATTACTGCTTACTTGCGTTGTATCAAGGTAAATTGTTATGTCGTTATCTGTGATATTTCTAACTCTCTGAAGAGCCTAAACCGTTTGAATCGGGGAGCATGTATTGTAGGCGTAGTAGTTAATTGATGAGTTATAGAACTTTTTCTCAATACTAATTCCCGCAGTAATTGTAGATGTATATATGAACAAATCCGAGGTTATGGTATCTAGGTTTTTGAAATCTTCCGTTTTGGCCGTAAGCATATTTTTTCCCTCGTGGCAATCTTCGATTTTGGCGTCCTTACCGTGATATATTTTAACGCTATAACCTTGTGTTTCAGCCATGGCTACGATTCCACTTGCAATATCTCTAGAAGAACAGAACGAAACAACCTTTTGCCCTTAATTTAACTTAGCAAGGACTGCTTATTGATAATCGGATTTAAACGCATTTGTATGCTTGTCTTCTATTAAATTCACAACCTAATCGGATTTGGGCTAATATAAATTGTGAACTATTTGATAATTGTTGTTCCTAGCAAGCGTATTTATTAGCCAAATTGTCCTATCCTAAAGCAGGGCGTCGAGAATAATAACTTTCCCGGAACATTATAATAAGTCAAGCAAAACCTAAAAACTCTGTTGAACTTATGGCTTATAACTGAACGCCTAGGATTAGTCCAGAATACTTTCTATTTCGTCAAGGATTAACACGATTTTATTTTTATTAACACCCTCTGAGCGAATTCTATGGAGACTATCAATTTAAACCACAACTCTGGAGTGCTCTCTTAAGCTTATCCCGCCTTTGATTTCTTGGTAATTCTCAAATTCCATTTTCTGGGCGAAATCTTGAGCGAATGTTCTTCTAAACGAAACAACGATTTAATAACAATCTTGGTAATTTACGAGTTCTTTTTTCAAGTGGTGGGTTTTTCCAGTATTCATTTAAGATTTTACGTAAGTGTATTTATAGGGTTTAGTGTCATATTTAACATGTTCTTGATTGAGGATTTAAGCATTCTTTAAGGGAACTTGTGTAAACTTATTATCGGCTTAAACGACTTATTTCGGAACTTCTATGAATTTACCTTTACAACCGAGAGCGAAACATTTGATTACTCCGCCAGATAGATATAGATTTTAAGAATCGTGAGTACACTCAGAAAGCGGGCATTTATATGGTTTACTTCTGGGTACAATGATATAAGACCCATTATAGTCACATTGCAGATTGTATTTTTCAGCAAGAATAGTTAAAGCCAGTTCGTTCTTAATCTTAGGGTTTGTCATCTAGAAATGTGGCTTATTACAGAAAGCAATGGGGTTCGCCAGAGACTGGTATTGAGGGGTTACATTTTAAATAATGAAATCTGTAAATTTACTGTGTGTAATGATTTCTAGCAATTTACGACCCACTTTGTTTGTTTTTTAGTCCCATTTATACTGTAGTGGTAGCCTCATGCACTAATCTCCAGAATAAACACCAATATCGCAAATGTCGAAATTATACTTTTAATTGATGTGAATAGCTAAAGTTTCCATTTGTGATTTTGTCATAATAACATCAACTACAACGTGATATGATTATTTAAAATCCTTAATGCAACCATCGGCAACGTGAATCGGGAACACTTGTTCAAGGCAAGACCAGAGAATGTTTCTAAATTTCTACATGTCAACCATCACTAGGTTATCAGATTTATCCTTTTTAGTTTCTATATCGAAGTATAATTTACAGGTATCGCTTAGAATTTTCTCGTGATAAACGCACTTATTACGATTTGCTAAAACCATGGCCTCAACCTGCTAAACGTCTACATTTATGAATTGTTAGCGTTGAGTTTCAACTCTTAACATAATTTGACCCTCTTTTATGCTTTCTTTCTAAATCTTAGTCTGAGTTTTTAGTTAGAAGAATTGTGTGAGAGGTTTTACTAGTAGGTCAACGAGTTCGCTAATCTATAATAATGAAGTGTCCATATTTTCACTGTATTCTGAATAATTATAATCTTTGCGGGATTCTCCAAAATTGAATGGAATAATCTTATAGACTGACTTGTCCCCAAATCTCTCGCTTAATTTACCGCTCTTGGTTAGGACTCCACTTGAATTTGTTTGTTTGGTGAATTTGTGAAAAAGAACATATGGCTCGATGGATTTACGACTTTTTAGACAAGCTTGAATTTCGTCGGCTATTCTATTTTTAAACAGTCCGATTTCGGTGTGAATTTATTCGATATTTTCGGGCTTATTGTTTAATAGAACGGTGCAGAAGTTAGTTATCTATTCTCTCATATAGGGTGAAAGGGCATTCTTAGAGCCAAATCCTTTCATCTCAATCTTGGTATCTGCTCGTTTAAGATAAGCCTTTTTCTTGTTATTAAATATAAATTCGGTGTCTTCCTTGATTTCTAGATTCATGTAGTTGTATTTATCGTGGATTTCCTTTGCAATGTCTTGGGGTGATTTTGTTAAGGTTTCGGGCATTTGGCATTCTACACCATCTGTATCTACCGATAGAATATTATAACCGCTTTCTTTGAATAGATTCATGGCGCAAGTGATTGATGTCCTTCCGAAAGCCGTAATCGCCGAAGCAGATTGATAATTGAACAATGGCGAACTGTTTTAATTGGTAAGGCCATAGATTGTGTTAACACATAATTTCACAGCCTTCTCTAAAGAGGCCTTTCCTTGTTTTTTATACATAGCCTTTAACTCTAAAAGACTTCTAACACGTTTAGCCAATACCGGCTCACAATCGTTGAAATATACGAGCTTTGGTTCACCCTTGGCAAAATTAATATCAACACAGAATTTAGTTTCAGTTTGTGAGATATTTTCGGGAGATATGTTCATTTATAGAATAGCATTTGGGTATTGGCTAGTATAATCACAACTAACCACTTTATCGAGGTATTTAAATTGATTTGAAGATTCAACGGCTAAAGTAAGTGCTCCGTGTTTTGTTTCACTTTCGTCGTAGTCTACCGCTGAATATGTAAATGAATATCCGGCTTTATAATACGATTTTAGTAGGTCAATCTGTAGTTTTTTAGCGTTTGTCATATTGGGAAGGCACGATATTGGGAGTTTTAATAGTTTTATTACATCATACAACTGGTTGAAAAGCCCGTGTTTTTTATCTGCAATTTCTAGACAAATACAATCATAAGCGCAATACGCAATATAACCAGACATATCAAAACCGTAAATTCTGGAATCTTTAGCCATTTGTTTGTGGTCAACTGCGATTTTCGATTTAATACCAAAGAAATCAAGAATGTGGTCTAACTTATAACCGCTCAATTAACCCTCTTTAATCGATACTTCGGCCTGGGCAATTTATTTGAAATCAATAAACATAACAAGGGGAATGGGTGTATAATTTGCATAAGAGATTTCGTCTTGATTGAACCATTTTTAAGATACGATTTTAAACAGTTTAGTATCTAAACCGCCCTTGTTAATAAGGAAATTCATGTCATAACATTTTGGTTTTCTCAGATAGAACTCTTCGCCATTTGATTTAGACTGTGTCGCGTTAAAACCACACAAATAATGGAAAGTAGTCAAAGATTTCAACCAACTAAAGAAACCACGACACAGACTTCTATCGTCTTCACAAAGGATTACTTCATAGGTAACATCGCTTTAGTGGTGAACTTATAATTTAGTGTTAATTTTAGAAATATCAAAGGCGTAACTATCTAATAACCAGATTTTAATATGATTCAATCTAACCGCACAAATCATGGAAATGTGACTATTTTCGTCATCGGCCAATGGGATGTCAAAGTTTTTAGTGTTAAAAGTTTCAATGTCCCAATAGATTGGAGTTATCTCGGGATATTCGAACTATACCTTATTTTCAACGATAAATTTGCTAATAATACTATCGTAGTTCTATTTCATTCCTAGTTTTGTATTTTCAGCAGGTCTGTTTTTAGTTTCATAATTATCGAACTTGAAATTTTACAGAGAAACCGTTTCTATTAGTTCTGGGTGTCCCAATGTAATTCTATCTTAAATATCAATTTCTTCAGGCTGATATTGGTTGAATGCTTTGATTTACGAACCGTTCCAAATTTTAAGGTCTTCACAAATAATGATAAGTTCCTTTAGTTAATTGTATTGTACGTCAAGAATCTTTGCGGGGAGTTTGGTCAACAAATTACTAGCTTTATATAGATAACTTGTTTTGTCTTTTAGATTAAAACCAGTGTTGAAAACTACACTTTTATATTCGGACAAAATTAAAGACTCATCGCATTATACTGATTTATCTTGTACATTCTTGATTTCTGGCTTTATTTCAACTCTTGGTCTTCTGGCTCTAGTAATATAAATAGCCTCGCTCTCTTCAGTGCTGTCGCAAATTTCAGAGTCCATTTCTGAGTTAAATAAATCTTCAGAGGCCACATTAGAATACCAAACATTTTCCGTAACGGGCTCGTTTTTGTGGCCGGCTCTTGTTTGATGTGCTTTTAAGTCTTGCGCTCTGTTATAGGAGTTTTCGCAGTTAGGACATTGGAATGCTTTCATCGTTAGATTTTGTTGTTTCTTTATACTGGTTATTTTTTACGTTAAAACTTAATTAATTGATTTGTTCATTTTAGTCGTTAAATGTTGTGTATTTCTAAGTTGTTCGCTTTAAGTCGTTTTCAAATTAATCAATATTTACGGATAATTTAAATTGTCACGGGTATAAATGGAAACTACAAAAATAAGAAAGCCTCGTGTGAAGAAGGTTATTATTGAAGAGATTAAAACTGAAGAGGTCACTGAAAATCCCGAAAATGCTTAAAAATAAAAAGTAATCCTAGCAATAGACCCCGGTTGGAAAAAGTGCGGGTTTGGCATTATATCATTTGAGACGGGTAAATATATAGACTCATTTCAATTAGCCTTAAAACCAGATAGAAAAATGACATAAGCGGAAAGTGATGGTTATGTTTCAAATAACTGTAAATCGGTTATAAATATGCTGTTCTAGAAATATGATGTTTAGTATGTAGTTATAGAATTACAATTAGGCTAGTTTTCAGCGGTTCCAATATAGATTAGTTTTGTATAGGCTTTGCCGTAAAATGTGAAATATGTCAATTAACACAGTAAACTCAAGCTAAAACATACACTCAAGACGGCACCAGATAATGAAACATCTAACAAATACAACTAAAACAAACATCAGGGCCGAGATTTGGCTAAATTGCTGTTCCCCGAAATGTGTGGAGAAGATTAAAAAACAACATTTGATGAGTGTGACGCTCTTTTACACGCTTATTATTGTTATTCTAATATGTCTAAAATTCCATGGATAAAAAAAGAAGACTTGAAAAACTGAAATATCTCCAAGGGTATACCCTTACTATTTTTTATGTATTATATCGGTTATAAACAAAGAATGGAAACCTGCGAAATTGGTGATTAATAAAAAACAAGCGAACTATTAGATATTTGTTATTCTGAATAAAGGATAATTGACCTAATGAATACATGTAAAAGTCAATCGCGATAAATCATATTGCTTGAAGTGCGTATTGAAGAGATGTAAAGGACAATTAAGGAACTTTTAAGAATTAACGATAGAATTATGTTAGAATTACATTGACTCAGTCTAAATCTTCACCTGACTTTTTAACAGCCTTGGCGAGTTTATTTTGGTGTTTCTAGATTGTGTTCTTGGTATATTTAATTTGAATTCCTGTGTTTTTTTCAATTTCTGCGATGGCTTCAAAGATGTCGGATTTTTCCCACAGAAGATATCTAGCCCAAAATGAAGCGGTAAGCAAATTCAACTTATCATCAAATGACCAAAACTGAGATTCTCGCTTTTCGTGTCTTCCAATATAAGCCTGTTTTCTATCTTCCGACTTATTAATAGTGAAATCTGAATATGAACGAGCCCCAAATGAAACAGTTTTGCCGTTTACTTTAACAATATACTTCTTATCCATATTGCTAGATTTAGCGGGTTCCAGTTTCACGATAGTTATGTCGCTTTTTTCCTTAGGTTTTCTTTCAGTTTTAATCTCTGCGGTTTTACAATTTTTACAGGTGAAGATTGAGGGTTTTCTCTCAGTTGTTGGTACGCTTTGTTCAGTTGACATTTGGACTAGTTTTATATTTATACGATAAAAAAAAGATTTCAAACAATAATAATTCAAATCAGTTCATATTTTTACAAGCACCGCTAGATTGATGTTTTTAGATATAAGTCTTTTATATAATTTTATTGCATTTATCGCAGGGTTATTTAACATTTACTTTGTCGGGATTCTATAACTAATACGCTCTGCTATATTTAGTTTTTTATTCAAGATTCTATATGTAATACGCTTTGCTATAGTTATTTGCTTTTTCTTGATTCTGACGATAATAATCCAATTACCATTATTTTATGTCTTCTGCTGTCCTTGCTGGTCTATTTTTATTTACACACTCATTTGAATCAATATGGAGTCGTTCTTGTTTCTCTAGCTACATTCTATTTTCACACGGAAATTCTTCAATCAATACTATGTCGAAATCGCCCCGCTTTATTATTTCTACACATCTAGTCTATTGTTTAGAATGCTTATGTACATACAATCTCTGTGATAATCTCAATACGGTGGAGCCTATGTACATTTCACCAGTGATATTACATACTACCTTATAAATCTTGCCTTTTAAGTATTTGTTTGGTTGAGTCATTTTGTGTCGTTTTATATATGTTCTTTTTAAATGGATTAAAAAATGCGTTAGAAATAAATAATTCAAATATACATGGATTTTATTGCGGTTTTAGAATTGGCCTTAATATCCCGTTTTCTTTGATGTTTTAGTTCCGTTCTTTTTTGTATAATTTTGTTGGTAGAATTTAGCATGTGGGTGATGTATTTTTGATTTTTAACAAATTGGCCTTACATTGTATCGTCGTCAGAACTGCTTTCTTCGTCTTCTTATTCTAATTTTGGGAACATGCTCATTTGTAACCCCATTGTTTGGGCTATTAGTTTTTAGCGATAACTCATTTATATATAACAAAATACATTTTCAACACTAATTGTAGTCCAACGGAGTCCACGGAGTCAATGGACATATGCGGGTCGTTTTGGGATAATCTGGCTGTTTTGAGATTTATTGGCGGTTTGGACTAGTTATTTATGTTGATTTTTAGTGTATAATTACAAAAAGGGCTTTGTGTCTTGTCTGTTCTTGCGATTGCCCAGCAGAATGCCCACCACAAAACCATCTCTATAATAAAGCATCATCCTGCTGGGCAGTAAACCCCAACACCAAATTTACATAAAAAAATATTCGGCCTTTCATTGCCAAACCCCGGAATTTCCCAAATTCTAATTATCGGATTCTTCAAAAAGAGCGCTCAATCGTACTTAGAAATCTGACAATGTTATTGATAAATCAGGCAGATGCGGTAAATCTACATAAGTATCGGGAAATCCAGTATAATACAATAATAAAGGTGGAATATATAACGGGTTTTGCTATCTACACATTGGACACGTATGTTTGGCCTTTATTTTAACATAACACTATTTACACATTATATGCTTTTATTAACACGGCTATATTGCTTTATCTTCTTGATATTCGTCAAAACAAACATAACATTCAAAATTGCTCATTTATTGTGTTCCTTTTAAATCGTTTATAAAATACGCTAGAAATTAATAATTCAAATAATCACGATTTCTTCAGCATTCAAGAGGAACCGTTATGCGGGTGGCTTTTGCTGACATATGAGTATGAAATTGTGGTTTTCATCAGAATTTACAACCTTATTATACAATGCCTCAAATTCCTTTTTGGATAAGTGACTTCTGAACTCGGAAACTATAGAGTCTACCTCTGTTTATATGTTTAAAGCGTGTAAACTAATATGCGTAGAATTGCGCCGAATAATCGCAGAACAGGCCTTGTGGCTCTAAGACATCAAAAAACAGCTTAATTTTAGATGCCTCCCTGATGTGTAAATTTCTTCTAAAAAGCTTGAAAACTACTTGGTTCGGAACTCTTTAATGCAGTCGTCAAAAATTAAAAATAGGTGCGGAATCAATAATCCCTATTAAGCCTGTATCTTTTATTCTTTAATTCGTTATTTTATCATTTAAATACCTTAATATACGTCATCAAAGGCATTAGTCTCTGGGTCAAAATTCTTCTCGGTTTTCAATAAATCAATAATCCTTTTCATAGAATCATCGAGCCGGAACGTGGGCGACACGATATACACGTCGTTACCAGATGCAATTCTTTCAAGCAGTTTATATGCTGGGTTAGATAATTGTTTATAAAGACTGTACGTTTTTCCTCCTCTCGATGAACCAATTAATAAAACACTTGCGGGAAATTTGTAAATACTCGCTCTACTCTCTGGATTCAGATTATCGTTAATTTTGGCTATTTTTTTCAACTGTGTCTATACTAACTCTTAAGCCTTTTTTAACTCCTCATGATATGTTAATTCTTCAGGTGACATTTTATCAGTTCTTTCCATTTTAAATATTCAGGTGTATTTATTACGGTTATAAATGTTACAATAAAAAGAAAAGTATACAAGCGGTTCATTTATCGTTTCGCCTTTAAATAGCAGTTTAAGTGGAAATCTAATTACATTCAATACAAATCTACAAATTACGTATAATAGCATCATGTTAGAATCTGCGAGTTTTAATCAGACTTTTTACAACATAAGCGAATAGTAAACCAACAACAAACTTCAATTCTTCTATCACACAGTACCAACCATGTTTACCGTTATTATTCCCAGCGGTTATTATAGTTTACAACAATTATGTGATACTATAAGCGCATTAATAACAACGACCGTTTCACATCCATTTGCCGTAACATTGAGTATTGTTGGATATAAGATATAATTCGTTGTAGCATCAAATAGAGACTTTAGATTTATCGCATTTACCGGAGCATAATCAAGCCATAACGATTTATATTTTTCACTAGGATTAACATTAGATTAACCTGTATTTTTGGGACTAATTACGGGAACGTTTACCGGGTCATAATATGCTAACAATTAAACGATATAATTCATATAACTGAGAATTCCAGAAATCAAGCAAAACTACTACATTTAAGACTAATAACCGGCTTTCAGCATTTTAATCAATTAAGCATTTGGATACACATAAACTTACACTAGACATTCAGAAGCGGATAATTGTATTGAATTAACTGATGATTAGAGATAAACCTTTTCAACACTGAATATCTTCATTTTAGATTAGAATTAATAACCCGTGTTACCGCCCTAAAATTGGTCTTTCGCATTTAAATTCATTGTTACTGCTTGAAATTATATTTATCATAAATGAACAAAGAACCGAAAAATCAAAAGGGGCAATTTTCAATTACTAATAAGAATTCTACTGTAGTTGATAATACCGCTACAATTACATTGCCATATTAAGTAGATTATAACAAGATTTGTTTAGAGGCATGTAGTTTCTTAAATCCAGCACCGTCTAACGAATTCAATATTAGCGCCGCCCTTGGCAACAATAAATTTAACTGGGGCACTATCAGCTACCAGGGGTACGGCGCCGGAATTTCAATAACAATTTCTGACGGATTATATAGTGCCCAGAGTTTATGCGAATATTTAAGCCCTTTATTCATTAATCCAAATGGCGGTCTGTAGTTACTATTATTGACTTATAACGCATAAAGTAATACTATATCTGTTTCCAACCCGAATAGAGTAATAAGTCCCTATTCATAAATAGTAATCGCTTCAGCGGCCAATACCAAATTGTATACTCAAATGGGCCTAATCCCGGCTTTATTAACTAATGACCCTGTATATTAGGTTCTCGTGACAGGATAAACACCAAATTATGGCAATTGGAATCAAATCCCTGGCCACGTTCTGACTGGCGGATAAGTAGATTTATCGGTAAATCCTATGACGATTTTGAACATAACTTCACCACAATTTGAACAGTAATTATAGATAGGCAATAGAAATCCAGCATTTAGTGTTTGTGTTGATTTAAATTCAGCACAGGTATATTATTAAAAATCTAACGAAGATGATAATGACATATAATTAGCAAATGACTAAAGACTAAGTTTAAGGAATATAACGTTATAATTCTACAATGGAGAACTTCCAATATCCTTGGTCGATTTCGCATTTAAATTCACAGTATTTGCATGAGATTATACCTGTAATAAATGACAACATAAAATATATTTGAGTCTCGAAGCTAAACAATAGTACCAATAGGAAGCATATAAATTTGGTATTCTCTAACAGTTCCAGCGGGTTATTTGGTCTGTAATGGGTAATCATTTAACATATTAACTTATAGCGGATTATATAACATTTTAGGTACAAACGTAGTTCCAGACTTGCGAGATAGATTCCTACGCGGAAAATCAGATGCGAGAGCAATTGCCAGCATTGAAACAGAGTCGTTCGGTTCGCATACCCATACCGTAGGAACACTAACTATTGGATTTACAGATGTGGTCCATAATCATCCAGCAGATTTCGTGAGAATATAGACATCTGGTCAACCGTAAGGGGGCCCGCTGGATACTTTCGCTGAAGATATTGGAAATGGGTTATTTCACGTGCTAAGTTCTGGCGACCCATATTAAGATAAAATAGACGGTGTATTAGTTACAGGAAATACCTCAATAAATCATAATCACACGATAACAGGCAATACTGGGTCAGCGGGTACGGGTACTGAAGTCAGACCTACTAATATTGCTGTGATATATATCATCAAGGCATAATGATTATAGTGCGTACTTCTTTTTTTTTAAACCTATAAATATGATTGCCTCAGAAATTGCCAAAGACGCGTTACTTCCTTTTATCATTTCTAGGATAGGAGCATAAAGTATTGAAACGGGGATTACTTCAAGAAACCCGCATAGAACTGGAGAATTCGGTAGAAATGCAACAGCTTAATTAAATCCCAGAGACCCCGATGACCCACGAAGATAGTAGAATATTGATTCAGTTTTAGCATAAAGAGAAAGAAATATGCAAATCCGAGAAGAGAACAAAATAGCCTAAAATGCTTTAGATTAACCCACAATAGCCCAATAATACGGATAATATGGAAATTCACCATTTAGCGTTTAGCCCGTAATATAACCTCTTGATACGGTTCCTTCAGTATCTTAAATTATGCCAGACCCAGTACCTATGATTAATAACGATAGAAGTGCTTTTGACGATGAAGATGAAGATTTAGACACAGATTTAATGCATTAACGGCTAATTGACAACATAAATGATGGAATTGACGCCGATGAAGATTTACCGTTAGATAATGATAGTTATGATTCTGTAGAAGAACAAAAAGCAATGAACGATTTAAGACCTACAACACAAGAATATCCCGGAAATGACCCCAATGGAAATAATCCATCAGTTGGTGATATAATCAGAAAAGGCGATGAAATCGTAAAGGTCATTTAAACAGCAATCCCCAAGCGAAAACCAGAGGAAAAGAAGCCAAAACCAGAAAAGAAGCCAAAACCAGAAAAGGTAAATCCAACCGTCGAAACTCCTGTCGAAAAGAAGAGTAATATGAAAAATTCTAAAGTGGATTTTCACGAAATATATGAACGTACTCTTGTAAATAAACCCAGCGTCAATACTAAACGGCTATTGTGAACTTTTGATTTAAATATATATTTATTTTTTTATCACGTGAGTAAATGACAAACATTGCAAGAAAGAACATTACATTTTCAGTTTAGCCAATCCAAGGTTTGAAGGACACGTATAATGAGTAGGATACCGTCAGAATCGTTTATCGTGGCGCCGACTCCGGACTCATAGACCTTCGCAATTCAACTTTGAACTTTAAACTAAATATGCCCATATAACCGGCCACTACGGTTATTGGTTCTAAGAATGCCCCTTGCCCTAATGATACGGCCGCATCGCTTTTCCAAGTTATTTCTGTTTCCGTCGGCGGATAACAATTAAACTACCAGATTTCAGATTTTAAAGAATAGTTGATAAGAAAAATAAGATAGAAAACCACTGGAAATTCAGGACAATATTTGTCTGGATATGACTTTACTAATAATTATAAAGTACCAAGTTCAATTTCCGGACTATCAGGCGAAGTTATGTTATTCAATTAACCTAGTGTATTTAATCTAAACGCATCGGGAGCCGGATTGGTCAACGACACTACAGCCACAAACGTATATATGGCCGGCCTTTAGAATATGCAGAAAATTGAGAATGTTCAGAGACACTATACAATGGTCCCGGTCACCGATGCAACCGCAGCCGCGAGAGGTGATTTTTCGTAATTACCTACGAATTCGGCACTTCAACAATATAGCATTAAACTTGGCGATTTAGTACCCGAATTATTGGATTTCAAACCAGTCAGTTCAAAACTACTTTTGTCGCTAGGTCTTGAAATATAGCTCCGTTTACTTCCATTTAACAAGTGCATGGGGTATTTCCATATTCCGGTTACCAAAACTGCCAACCCTACAATGTATGATTTACCCGGAACTATCCCAACTTATTCAATTTCTAACCTTTATATGGGAACCGTTAACATTACATAAGCAAACCCAATGGCTGATGCGGCTCTCATGAAAAACGATATTCCGTTCCAAACTTTCCATTCTGTAGTTTAACAAATCTAAAATACCTCGTTTACTGCGGCTTGGAGTCTTCCTTCTGGTTGTTTTGTAAATGGCGTTATTCTGGCATATACAGCTATTACTCCTTATGCGGCTGGTGCAAATGCCACAATTCCAGCAAGAGCGGGACTAGCGGGGGTCCCTCTAGTTTTACCCGCGGGTCAAGCCAATTATACATATGCTTTGGACGTCCAGGAAACTTAATTACAAGTGAATGCTAATACATACCCGGCAGCGCTCCCCCCATACCTGAGAAGTGTACAAAAAATGCAAACCGCTGCTGCTTTCAGTGAAATGGTTCTGGGTTAAGCTTATGAAGCTACTCTACCCCAATTTATGAGTTATGATTTCATGCAGTTTATTCCTATCCAATCGTATGTTGAGGCAACTAGTCTTTTCCAACTTTACCAAACTTATAGCAGTGTTGCGGACGTTAGTAATATGTAAGTGAATATCCTAACTGTTTGCGAAAGAGTCTTATCACTCGAGTCGGGCATGGTTTTGCTTCGCTGATTATAATTATTATAGTTATAAATGTACTACAACGAAAAAGATTTAAGACCACAATAACTTCATGTTTTGAGATTAAGACAAGAAGAGAGGGCAAAAGAAAAATTAGCCGAAATTGTGAATAGTATCGAGGACCTTTCATTGCTACAATCTACAACCAGTAACCAATAACTAAAACGGGAAGTATAGTAAGAAATCGATACTATAATGAATATCGCAAATGAGTATAATATAGATGTCCCGAAGACTCTAGCGAAGTTCTATAAAATGGCTGATAGCAACGAAATATTTACATATGTGAATAATCTCCGCAACAATATCGTAACTGATGGAGAACCAGAATGAACCCAAGGGTACCCCCTTACTCTATTAGTGTTTTTTTTGTCTAAATTATAATACACATAAATATTCAAATTATGGTAGAAAGTAAACTTGATATGTCTATAGGCTCGACCGGAAGAAATGAAGAAAAACGGATACGTGCTGAAATCGTAAAAGTAGCCATTAAGTAGTGGACAGTTGACACAAGTCTAATAAGCCAACTGCGGTCAAAAGGAAAGCTGGTTGATGCAACGACTATGCGCCTAGATATAATTAATGGTAAAATTTCTCCAAATGACGTAACGCCCGCACAATTAAGTTCAATGTTGAATAATCCTAAGAAGGGCTAAGGTCTAACTTTTGGTGGAACAACGCCAGAAATCACATAGTTGCAGAAAGACTTGGAACAGCAAAAACTAGAGGACAAACTTTAAGCCGAACAAGTAAAGAAGCAAAAGGAAGAAACCAAGACTTAAGAGAAAATACAAAAGATAGATGCGGCCCAAGAAAAACAAAGAATATCCGAGGAAAAGGCCCGCATTGCCGATGCTAAAAAACAGGCCGAAATAGACGAAAAACAAAGGATAGCGGAAGCCGATGAAACTCTAAAGAAGTCAGAATAAAAAGCACTTATTGACAAAGCTAAAAAACAGGCCGAAATAGACGAAAAACAAAGGATATAACAAGAAATGGAATAAGCCGTATAAATATAATCAACTCTAGAGCTTCCCGAAGAAATCAAGGACTCTGAATTGGCTCCCTCAGAATCCATATTTTAACAATCTAGGGTTTAGTCTATGATTCCAAGAACATAAATACCCGATGGTCGAATGTTTGGAAGGTTATAAGGAGACCCTGTTAGAATTTCAGGCAGATAGAGCGGTAGAAAATCAAGATTAGGCTCAGATGATGAATATCAAGACGCAAATAGTTCTTTTGGGGATGTATAATAACTTAACCAATAACTATAGAAATAATAGAACAAAACGGCCTAGGCGGAACTAAAAGAACTCTCTGAAGTAAAACCCAAAATTTCAGTTTGGGGGGCGATAGGTTCCAGCCTGGTAAGTGGATTTAAACAGATTGGTAGCGGTATTGGTGAATTTGGTGCCGAATCTGGTAAATTAGCTCTTAAAGTAGGATACGAACAATATAAATAGAGATTCCCAACAAAAGTCAAAGAGGTTGTAAACGACCCCCGAGAAGAATCTAAAGTATAAGTCGTAGATGGCTCAAGGGATATGGCAGAATAAATAGATACAACTTTAAATATTGATAATAAACAAGATATGGAACAAAGCGAAGTAGCCAATGTAACCTAAATGATTAAAAACGCAAATAGCTCTAAAAGTTCAAGTAGTTCTAAAAGCAGTAATAAGTCTAAACTTAAAGAAAGTGCTGTACTGTAAACATTTATTGAAGCAGATTTACTGAGATAACCTAAGTTTGTCAGAGAAGGGGTTCTATACATTATGGGATTCGGAAATTTAGAACAAAAAGAGAAACTAGCCGCCCAATTAAAAAACATTGATTCAATGACAGATACGGAAAAGACCACGTTTTTTAAAAAAATGAAGAAGTTCAGTAATGTGTCAAAATTAGCCGACGATGTTGATAAAATGAAGGTATAACTATTACTAGATAAACGTCGATAATTATTAGAGGCGTAACTTGTAAAAAAAACTAATAAATGATTCAATTGCGGTCGCTCTAAGGAGCAGAATTAACACTCTTAACATCACTATGTATTTCGGCGAGTTTCACCGTTTAATCGGAATTCTGTAGGTGTATCAATTCTAACCTATTTTTATGCAACAGTGTAATAATGCCAATAATCAAAGTTCCCGAAATTGTAAGGATTTACAGGATAAGCATCGGCCAAGTTGTTGGTTCTTCTAGCGGTATAGATGGTAAGTCTGTCATTATTTAATGGCCCAACAAATTATATTTACCTGAAATATGGACCCAAATTATAAACTAATCCAGTCACTTGGAAAATGGAACTCGATGAAAGTAACAGTTCCCGAAATGCTCATTTATAAAACAAAGGCCGGATACGATAAAATAGGATTGACCTTAACTAAAACTGGTAATTTGGCCAGTATACGGGGAATGAAATCTATTCAACTAATTCCTGAGAAAACTAAGAAATATGAATTAACACCCGGTTATGATTAGACTAGATTTGTGTATCTTAATTAACAGATATAAAAACTACAGGATAAAATAGCAGCACGGGAATCTTAAAAAGTAACTGCGAAAATAGAACCCAAAGTAGAGTCTAAACCCGCGCCTAAAGTAGAACCAAAAATAGAGCCTAAAGCGGAACCCAAAATATAACCTAAAGCGGAACCTAAAATAGAACCCAAAGTAGAGTCTAAACCCGCGCCTAAAGTAGAACCAAAAATAGAGCCTAAAGCGGAACCCAAAATATAACCTAAAGCGGAACCTAAAATAGAACCTACAACTACGGCTAAGTATTTGACCGGAAAATATGCACCGTCAAACAATCCCGAAATAACCAAATATGTGGATAATCTTAGAACCAACGATAAATTAGTTACATTTATTAAGGGGTATAAAAGCACATTTATGACTCCGTTCTTATTTGCAAAAACACTACAAGGTGACGCTATTAACGAATTTATCAAAACATTTGGGGCATCACATGCGGTCTTAAGATAATTAGATTAAGAAATGCGTAGATTTATAGTAGAAATACGCCCAGATGCAAAGTTAATTAAGTCTATAGGGTTGGACGATATAACCACATATGGCAAATACTTCAATAGGTCTAGTAAATCAAGTTATGATAAAACGAATTTACCAAACGGATTTGAGAGTGTTTTAGCAGATTAGAAGTATTTTGCGTAGTTTCAGCCCGTGTCAAGAGATGATTATACGCCAGAACTTAGAGCCCTTAAGAAAACACGAAATTATATTTAGCCGATATGAGATTTTTGTTGTATGTATAAATATGGTTACCTAATCTTCAGGCTGTTACATTCTAAAATTTGACGAAAAACACATTAAATGTGGCAAAGCTATAAATATAAAACGAAGAATACATCAATACACCGGTTATACCAATGACGGAAAACCCCGATAGAAATTACTAATAATAAAATCCCGATGGAATTATCATAAGTTAGAGAAGAAGTTGCACAAATTCATACAAAAGAGGTATAAGCGAGTTGGCCGATATGAGATTTTTGTTGTTAAAAAGCAGAAGCAGTTTATAGCCGATATATGCGAGTATTTAAAAAGCCGAGTTGATTTGTGTGAATCTTGGAAAGTATATTGAAAGTGGGTTTGGGGTGTTTTTTTTATGAAATTTGTGATTTGAATTTTAGTGCCCAGCAGGATGCTATCTTATTAAAGGAGGTTTTGTTTTCGAGCATTGTGCTGGGCAATCGCAAGGCCAGACAAGAAACACAAGGCTTTTCTGTAATTATACGCAAAAACCCGCAAAAATAATAGAACAAAACGGCCGATAAATCTTAAAACCCGTAAACCTACAAGAATTAACGGGAAATAACTCCAGTGACTCCAATAGACTCCGTGGACTACAATAGACACTAAAAATGAACAAAGGCAACCCTGAAGAGAATACCCCGTAAAAATATGCTTATATTTGATTTGATTTAAAGAGATAAATACACTTTAGCTACCGTAGGCTATAAAACCCGCTAGAATTGAGAAATGTAAAAAGAACAAAAGAGGCAAGGGTACCCCCTTTGATTATTCTAATAAATTTAACGAGAAAAGTATACAAAGAAAACCCGAGATAAAACTGGTAAAATAAAAAACAACAAAACCAACAAGAAAAATGGACAAAAAAGACCCGAGCCCGCTCCACTATCCCCCTATTTATAAAGTATTAGTAAGGTATTTGGTATATATTAAGTATTACATATTAAGAACATATTAGTTCCTAGTATTAACTTATAGGATAGTGGAGCGGGCTCGGGTCTTTTTTGTCCATTTTTCTTGTTGGTTTTGTTGTTTTTTATTTTACCAGTTTTATCTCGGGTTTTCTTTGTATACTT